>Ga0209520_10001797_pt1 | contig 12292 bp, 8 predicted proteins | sample Rifsed16ft1_FD_184009 | JGI IMG/M metagenome (GOLD analysis project Ga0209520, IMG submission 184009) | Soil microbial communities from Rifle, Colorado, USA - sediment 16ft 1 (version 2) | ecosystem: Environmental > Terrestrial > Deep subsurface > Rock core/Sediment | place: Rifle, Colorado...
TTTATAGCTCAAAAACCCCCCGGTATGTACAGTATGTCGGATGTTCTTTCGATACAATCATAAATATTTATGTTCTGTTACTATCACAAAAACCCCTGATTCACAAATATTGTGGTGTGCCAGGGGTTGTTTATTTTAACGTTAATAAATTTTCAATTTCACAAAAGATTCCGAAGTAGGGGTTGAAGATTTTCAACCCCTACCATTGAATCTTAATTAAAAAAGGGTTATAAATAACAAAACTATGAGGTTTGATAAATTTACCATCAAGGCACAAGAGGCCGTACACGAAGCCCAGGAATTAGCTGAGTCCAAGAGGCAGCAGCAAATACTTGCCGTCCATTTACTGGAAGTCTTGCTCACCCAGGAACAGGGCATTGTTGTGCCTCTTTTGAAAAAATTAGGAATTGACACCAAGATCATTCTCGATAAGACACTGGCAACCGTTAACAAGCTGCCGCAAATAAGCGGATCGGGAGCGCCTGGCCAGGCGTATGTAAGCGCAGAATTGCGCGATACATTCAACCTGGCCTGGGAAGAAGCCAGTAAACTGAAAGACGAGTACGTAAGCACCGAACACCTGCTGTTAGCGCTGGTAGGATTAAGAAACACTACTGCCGGCAGGATATTAAACGAAGCAGGCGTTCAAAAAGAAAATATCTATACGGCATTGAAGGAGATCAGAGGCAGTCAGCGCGTCACCGATCAAAATCCCGAAGAAAAGTATCAGGCCCTTGAACGTTACAGCAAAGACCTGGTCGAATTGGCCCGAAGAGGAAAGTTGGATCCCGTTATTGGACGTGACGATGAGATAAGGAGAGTAATACAGGTTTTATCACGCAGGACGAAGAACAACCCAGTCCTGATAGGCGAACCCGGCGTGGGAAAGACTGCCATCGTAGAAGGTCTGGCCCAGCGTATCGTCAACGGAGACATTCCGGAGAGCCTGAAAAATAAGCGTGTCATGTCTCTGGATATGGGCGCTCTGATTGCAGGCACAAAATACCGGGGCGAGTTTGAAGACCGTCTAAAAGCGGTGTTGAAAGAGGTGAGTGAAAAAGAAGGTCAAATCATCCTCTTTATCGATGAATTGCATACGGTTGTGGGCGCCGGTGCAGCTGAAGGCGCCGTGGACGCATCCAATCTGTTAAAACCCGCTTTAGCCCGCGGCGAGTTACGCTGCGTAGGGGCGACAACACTGGATGAATACAGGAAGCATATCGAAAAAGATGCCGCACTGGAAAGACGATTCCAGCCGGTTTATGTTGGTGAACCGTCCGTAGAAGATACCATTGCAATTCTGAGAGGATTAAAAGAACGATACGAATTGCATCATGGGGTGCGTATCAAAGACGCAGCAATTGTCGCTGCCGCTACACTTTCTCACCGATACATCGCTGATCGATTTTTACCTGATAAGGCAATTGACCTGATTGATGAGGCAGCTTCAAAACTCAGGATTGAGATTGATAGCATGCCTGTCGAACTGGATGAGATTGAGCGGAAGATCATGCAGTTGGAGATTGAAAAAGAAGCCCTCAAAAAGGAAAAGGACACTGCCTCGAAACAGCGAATGGAAAAGATCGAAAAACAGTTATCAGACTTGAGAGAAGGATCGGGCGCTCTCCGTGTCCAGTGGGAAAACGAAAAAAAGATTATCAAAGAGATTCAGGATATTAATGCAAAAATAGATCACGCCCGTATCGAAGAACAAGCTGCACAAAGGGAAGGAAATTTAGAGAAGGTTGCCGAGATACGTTATGGACTTATCCGGGAATGTGAACAAAAACTAAAACACAAGCACTTGGAACTACAGGAATTACAAAAAGATAAGTCACTCCTTAACGAAGAAGTCGATGCCGATGATATTGCCGTGGTTGTCTCCAAATGGACGGGAATTCCCGTTACCCGAATGTTGGAAGGCGAAAAGGAAAAACTCCTGAAGATGGAAGACCGGCTCAGGGAAAGGGTCGTTGGTCAGGAGGAGGCAATTAAGGCTGTTTCCAACGGCATTCGCCGCGCCCGTGCAGGGCTCCAGGACCCCAACCGCCCTATTGGCACATTTTTATTCCTCGGTCCTACTGGAGTTGGCAAAACAGAACTCTGCAAGGCGTTGGCCGCATTCCTGTTTGACAATGAAAATGCTATGGTGCGCATCGATATGTCTGAGTTTATGGAACAGCACTCAGTGGCCAGGCTTATCGGCGCGCCGCCAGGGTATGTCGGTTACGAAGAAGGCGGACGCTTAACTGAGGCAATTCGAAGAAGGCCTTACTCGGTAATCCTGTTTGATGAAATAGAAAAGGCACATCGGGACGTGTTTAATATCCTATTACAGGTCTTTGATGACGGCCGATTAACAGACGGACAAGGCCGCACGGTGGACTTTAAGAATAGCATCATTGTAATGACTTCCAACATTGCCAGCCAGTGGATACAAGACCTTACAGGCCCAGAAAACGAGGAAGAACTAAGGAATCGCGTTAAACAAGCATTAAAAGAGGCATTTAGGCCAGAGTTCCTCAACCGTATAGACGAGACGATCATATTCCACGGTTTGTCGAAAGAATTTATAAAACAGATTGCTGATATACAAATGAAAGACCTCCAAAAGCGTTTGGCCAAACATAACTATCGGTTGACAGTTACCAATAGGGTAAAGGAAAAATTAACAGAGGAAGGTTTTGACCCGCACTTCGGCGCCAGACCGTTGAAGCGTACAATCCAGCAAATGATTGAGAACCCGCTTTCCATTGAGATATTGGAAGGAAAGTTCACAGAAGGATCAGAGATCAGCGCAGATATGAAAAATGGAAAGGTCATCTTCACAGCAAGTGAGTCAACCACTGTGTAGAAAGTTATTGTTTAAAAAAGAAATGAATAACATATAACAAGAACCGAATAATTAAAAAAGGATGAGTGAAGGCAATAAAAAATATGATTTGGAAGAGAGGCTGATTCAGTTCGCACTTCTGATTATTGATATTGTTGAAATGCTGCCAAATACAAGGGCAGGAAATCACATTGCAGGACAATTGATTCGTTCAGGCACATCGCCTGCATTTAATTATGGTGAAGCACAGGTTGCAGAATCACGCGACGATTTTATTCATAAGATGAAAATTTGCCTCAAAGAACTGAAAGAGACACATATTGCAGTACAAATTATCCGAAGGAAACCCCTTATTAAAGATTTTATCTTTGTGAGAAGTATAGAAACTGCCCGAAAAAATAAATCGTCAAAAAACACTTAAACATTTTTCATTTCTTGTTATATGTTATTTATTAAAATTAAGTTACTCAATATGATGAGTAGTTACATCCTTTTTTTAAATTGGAGCAAGTAATGAATAAGCAGAAATTTAAATATGTCTGTCTTGCCTTCCTGTTTACACTGACCTTATTTACATTTTCAACAAACTCTCCCGCAAGTGATAGCATCGAAAAGATAACACTTTCAGAATTGAAGACCGTGTTGGATAACAATAAAGGCAAGATAGTGATTCTTGATCTGTGGGCAACGTGGTGTCCCCCTTGCAGGAAAGAAATACCTGGATTCATCAGTCTTTACAATAAATACCAGGGGAAGGGCGTGGAGATACTCGGCATTGCCTTTGACGAAAATGGATACGAAGCGGTTCCGCCGTTCATCAAAAAAATGGGCGTCAATTATCCCGTTTATCTCGACGGCGGCGATATCGCACAGGCATACAATTTACAAGCGTATCCGACCACCGTCATTTATGGCAAGGATGGTAAAGTGGCCAATAAACACATCGGCTTCGTATCGGAAAAGGAATTCGAAGATGAGATTGGAGAATTGTTAAAAAAATAAACAAAAGCAGGAATAATATAGTGTCTGGGTAGATTCAAGTTGTTAATGCAACAGTTCACCAAAGACCTCATGTGGTGTTAAAAATTTTAAAGTCTTCCGCCGCTTAGCGGGTGGTTTAGCTTTGGAATCAACAGTATGCAAGCTCCCGGCCGTCGTTAGGAGACGGCGACTGCCTCACTATCTCAAGCCGCTAAAGGCCTCATTCTGACTTCCGTGTCGAGTTGGAAATTCCCCTCTTGGGAGTGGATATAAGGGGTGGGTAGTTGGTAATTCGCGCCATTTATAGTATGTTTTGTTATAGAAAAGGAACTTTTTGGGAATAAAGCCTAAAGTGGCAGGTCTTTAAGCTTATTGCTGATTCGAGTTTGTACCTGAATCTTGCGCGAAATTCTGATGCTATCTTCGGGAACCCTTATTATCAAAGGCTAAGTTGGATTGAGCTATAAATTTTAAATTGTAAGTCCCTTAAATAATAAATGAAAGGTGTCAGACGCAATATGAATTTAAACACTGTTTTTGCCAAACGTATTGATTACAATTTAAGTAAATCACAACAACATCATTGTATTAATACAATAAAACATAACCAAAGTCTTGCCTTTCGATTAACTGCAAAACGCCTTTTTATCTTTGGTCTTTTCATAAGTTTTTTTATCAAGATGCCATTTACTACCGCATCTTCCGTATCTTCTGTCGCTCAATACAATGATATTAATGCCGTTTCTAACGGCGATTTAAAAGTGGCAACTCCCAAAAATATTACCAATCAACTGATTATAACGGTGCGTGAGACATCTGGTGTCGACCGCATTAATGAAATAGTACGTTCTGGCGTACCTTTACCACAAGAGTTGAACGTGCGGAGTACAAATAAGTTGACTGTTGTAGACACTAATAACACCCCTGTGCCATCAGAATTTCAGGTGCTGGCACGCTGGAACAGCGGACGCAACGAGACGTCAGCTCCGATCCAATGGCTGCTCATCACATTTCCTGCAACGGTAAGCGCTAATGAAAGCGCAACCTATCGTCTCGTTACTGATGGCTCTGCCGGGAAAAACCCAAATCCTCCTGTGCCAGTAACTATAATCCGTAATGGCAATCAGGTTACGGTAAATACAGGCGTTGCTACTTTTGTTTTGGGAGGTAACCCAGACGCGCTTTTTGATGAAATCAGTTCGGCTGAAGGTAAAACACTGGTTAATGGGGGATCGCTCACCGCCGTTGCCAATGGCATGAATTTAAGCCATTCTGTTATCCGTAATGTGCGAATCGAACACGCAGGACCACTTACTGCGATCATTATTATAGACGGCGAATACGGCGGATTTTCGTTGGGCGGAGGAGTCATTAGTTCGCTGCGTCGCTACATCTTTACCGCTGGCTCCCCAACCGCTATTGTGCGCCAGGCTATTAACTGGGAGGGAGATCTCTGTGCTTGGAATGGATGGGATTTGACGTGTAATGAAAATGTCAATGGTGTGCTTTTAACGAGAGTTCGTAATGAGCTTGCGCTTAATATGCCGGGCAAATTAACGGTAACCACTGTGGGTGATTTTGAATCTCCTGGCTTGAAAGGGAAAATGAACCACAGGAAGCAAAAAGCCTTTGTGCGCCAAAAACTGAGAAAAAGCCGCACTGAACCTCTTGCCTTCGACATGGAAGCGTCTGACAAAATTACAGCAACAGGCGGAAAAGCAGACGGCGGAATACTTGCCGCTAGCAACGCATCTGGCACGGTGGCTGTGGCATTGAATCACATGCACCGTTACGAACCGCAGGCGTTGCGACTAGAAAACATACAAACGTCTTTGAGAGTATCATCCCGCAATCGTATAAATCGTTTCTGGCGACTGATGTTAGATATAGCGGACGACAGTGTCTGGCTTGGACAAAGGCAGGGGATGTTTGCAACATTTGCGGTCAGCGCTTTACAAGCGAAACCATCACGCTCGGAACTCAACAGACTTGTATGGGCGCCTCTTAATCATCCGCTCCACGCATGGCCTGAACCTGCATGGTTCGCCTCATCAGAAGCGGTGGACGAGATTCCTGTAGGAGACCTTTCGGCCAATCTCACAGGATACGATACCCTTGTGCCAGGCGTGCTAAACGAAACATTACAACAAATAGATGAAAAGGGATTGTCCGGACTGATGACCTTTGGTGTTTATCCACGTTATTGGGGTTATTTTCTATACGCGGATGAAATTGACTGTGGTGTTGACGAACCTACACCAAACGAAAGCTGGGATAATACTTACTGGTGTTCAACCTGGACTGATTACCACAACACCATTGCTACGGCGCCCATTTGGGCTATGCGTTCCAGGGATGTAGATTGGCTTGATGAAATTGCTTTTCCCGGGGCATTGCGTATGCTCCACACACAGATCAATCAGTGTTCACCAGAAGACCAATGGTTCTATTGCGGGCAATCCCCGGCAGGCTATCAAGGGTACCGCAGCGATTTCAACTCTTCTCACGCATATTTCGATAACCTCTTCCTTTACTATTGGCTTACAGGCGATTATACCGTAGTGGAGACTCTTAAACGTGGCGCCAGTACAATGCGTGCATACCTTTGCAACAAACGTCCTAATCAGATATGTCTTCCTGACGACCCCCCAACCGATGAATGGGCTGGACTTGCCGGCCGTGTGGCTTCACAATGGTTTGCTGCCTTTCGTTTTGTGGGTCTGGCAAGCGATGAAGCGAGTTATCTGGATGACTGGCAGTCAGGCCTGGCGCGCGCCGTCACACAGTATTACGTGGAACCGGAACAAAATGGAGTACGTTATGGCTTCTGGTTAGATGATAGGGTTGTAGGTCCTGGCACATACAGTACCGCGCAACTTTGGATGTCATCACTTTATGATATGAACAATTTATACCGCCTGCAGCTTGATACAAACGATGCGCCAATCGGAAATCCACCCGTACGGCCAAGCCAGGTGATTGCAGCATGGGCGCGCACACTGGTGCGTTTTGGAGCAACTACTGCAGGTGATGGCACAGCAGGTGGCAAATGGCCCAATGCCTTATATTTCACATGGACTGGGAATCGCATTGGAGGGGCGCTAATCAACGTTACGGCAAACACCACAGGTGACGACCATTACCTGTATAATACTGGTAAGTCTACTTTGACAGCGGTGTTGATGCGCGCAGCAAATCAGACCGGTGATGCTGCTCTTCTTCAAATGGGTACAGATATGACCTACTTTGCACTGGCTGCCGCACAGAGCGATTTTTGTCCGCTAAATAAATTACAGGGTGAATACCTTGCACGGTTACATGCTGCTGTAGCCAGACTGAATGGAAATGGGAACTGAATCAGGCATTCGGCAACTTTTTTCAAAATATTTTTCAAGATGACGAAGATCGATTACGTTATCTTTCCTGGATTGATGAGTAACTGTAGACATTCTATGTCAAGCTCTTTTTTTTCTTTTAGAAAAAAAAGAGCTTGACATAGAATGTCTACAGCCTGTGTCCCCAGTATTCTCTCCTTCAGATATCAGCGCCTTGCAAGATTGTTGAGAATCTCAATGCCGCGTTTGATGGTCTCTTCGGTTGCAGCATAGGAAATGCGGAAGTGGGTGTGACGTTCTGAAAAGACGCTGCCCGGGATAATGAGCAGATTCTTCTGGATGGCAGATGTTACAAACTCCTCATCAGTGCCCCATGGCGCTTGAGGAAAGAGGTAAAATGCGCCGCCAGGTTTTATAATCTGATATTTGTCCTTTAACCCGTCATACATCAAGTCTCTTTTCTTTTTATAGCTTGTGATATGTTTGCTTAAATCCGTCCCCAATGACCTGAATACGGCATACTGGGCAAAAGAAGGCGCACAGACAAATGTGTACTGCTGTAGCTTGATCATCTCGCTGACAACACCGGCAGGACCAGCAGCATAGCCCATCCGCCATCCCGTCATAGCGAATGACTTTGAAAACCCGTCCAGAATCAAGGTCTTTTCATAGTACCTGCCGATACTATCAAACTGATGTTCGTAATCATAGTCATGATATATTTCATCTGATACGATAAGCAGGTTGTGTTTCCTTGCCAGTTCAGCAATCTCTTTCAATTCCTGGGTAGTACACATTGCGCCGGTTGGATTGGCAGGGCTGTTGATGATGAGTATCTTGGTTTTTTTTGTAATGTGGGGCTGGATACGTGAAGCCGTCAATTTAAAATCGGGATACGTGTCCGCAAACACCGTTTTGCCGCCGCAAAAATTGGTTAAATGTTTATAACTAACAAAGGCAGGGTCTGGAATAACAACCTCATCTTCAGGATTGACCAATACCATGAATGCCAATGTCAATGCGCCTGAGACCCCCGATGTAATCATGATGCTCTCGGCGTTTACGCCTCGTTCCTTCTGAAGACGTTTGATCAATACATCGCGAAGTTCTGGTGTCCCTTGCGTCACGGTATATTTATTAAAACCGTCATTAATAGCCTTGATGGCCTCTGTTTTAATCTCCCCAGGAACGTCAAAATCCGGCTGACCTATGCTAAGGTTCACCGGATTTTGCATTTTTTGCGCAAGGTCAAAGACCTTTCTAATTCCAGAGGAGTCTAGTTTAGACATCCTGTATGCAATCATTATTTCTTCGTCTTTCCCTTTTCCCCGGCAGGCGCTGCGGCAGGTGTTGCTGTTGCGGCTGGTGTTGCTTCTGCTGCTTCCGCTTTTGCAACCTTCTTCTCGGACTTTCCTTTTCGTTTTATCTTAACTGCTTTTACCTTTGGGATACCAAAGACAGACATCGTTGGCTCCCATTTGCCTTCGTCCTTAAGTATCTTGATACGTTCTATCCTCGTAAATACATTTCTGGGTCTCACCAATTTACCCTTCATTTTCAAACTCTTGTCAATACTCATTTCTCCTCCTAAATTCTATCTCATACGTATGGGATAACAACTATCAAATTGTTTCTTGTTCTCATATTTAAATTCAGCCAACGTCTTCTGTGCTTCGATTAAATCTGCGCTATCATTTGTTTCAAATTCACCCACGCAGATATAAAGTTCCTTTCCAACATTTACAATAAAGGAATCATAGCTTAACGAATTCTGCAATGTTTTTGCCAACTCTTTTGCCTTTTCAAGATTTTCTTTGGTATTTTTGTAAGAAACTACGCGTAATGTCCATTTGTCTCTGATAATCGGCTTGTGCTGCTCAGTTTGTTTCTCCTTCGTAAAGACTAATGGTTGTTCGCCTTTGCTTGCAGCCTTTTGAGGCATTTGAGGAGGTTCCTCAGACTTTTGCCCAAAGGTAGACTTTTTCGTGTCCTGCGGTTCTATCGTTTCCAACCATTCTTCTGCCTGATTCATTGCACTCTTGTTATAACCAACTTTGTATCCAACAAAAAAACACGCAATAGATAGAAAAGTTGCCGCAATTGCGCCTATAATCAATGTCTCCTGTCGTAATGTTACCTCGTCTTTGTGCGGAACACGTTCAGCTTTAGCAGGTGCAGAAACTGTGGGCGATTTTACCGGTGTTTCCATTTTCCCCTTAAATGCCGGTTCTTCTGCCCGTGTATTTTTTATCCACTCCAACGGATCAACACTTGAAACAGTTGGACTGGTAACTGGTTTACTTTCTGGACCAGAGGGTCTTGGTGGTTGCGAACTAACATCCTGCGGTTTAACTTCCATCTTTTGGGTATCCTCCGCTTTCTCTGTTTGCTTAAATATCTCGAAAAACTCCCTTGAATCGCTTCCTTTTGTCATAACTTATTCACTCCGTTTTTAGGATGTTTAATTAAATTCATAAGAATTTCTAACAATGGGAGTTGTATCAAACTTCTATTCTGGTAAACTTTATAATAAATGTAACATGAAGTCAAGTGATTAATATCCTTAAAACAGAACACGTTGACACTTGTATAAATTGTGATATACTAAGTCCATTTCCAGTCTCATGGTTATAGTATTACTCTGTAAAAACTTCTTTTTTTTGTAAGTTTTTTTCGTGTCATAAAAAGTTAAAAGTGCCTAAAGTTTGAAGTGAGCTAAAGTTAAAGAGGTCTCGACGATTTAAAGTAAACCATTAACTTTAGTCACTTTAGACATTTTATACTTTAGGCACTTTGGTTGCGGCTTCGCCGTGCTAGGCTTTTCCTGCATATTTTTATAAAAAATCAGCTTCAGACACATTGAAATATGCCATCAACGATTGACGAAAAGATTAAACAACTTCGAGATACCATTCGATACCATGACCAAAAGTATTATGTAGAAAATAATCCGGAAATTACCGACTATGAATACGACCAGCTTTTAAAAGAATTACAGCATCTTGAAAAATTACACCCCGAATTCATCACACCTGACTCCCCTACCCAACGAGTTGGCGGTGAACCTATTACACAATTTCCTACCATAGAACACAGGGTACCCATGCTGAGCATCGACAATACATACTCCGATGACGAATTGAGAGAATTTGATCAGCGTATAAAACGCATGGCGGATATCGAAACTCATCAAGATATTGAGTACGTTGTTGAGTTGAAGATTGACGGTGTAGCCATTACCCTCTGGTACGAAAACGGTCTCTTTGCACGAGGGGCTACACGGGGCGACGGCTTTAAAGGAGACGACGTATCCGCAAACCTCAGGACGATTCGTCAAATCCCTTTAAGACTGGAGACCTCAGATAAAAAACATAAAATCCCGCCCGTTTTAGAAATCAGGGGCGAAATTTATTTATCGAACAAGGAATTTCAAAGACTGAACGATGAAAGGGAAGAAGAAGGCGAACCTCAATTTGCCAATCCCAGGAATGCTGCCGCAGGTTCGCTGAAACTGCTCGATTCTCGCATTACAGCCCAGAGACGTCTACGCCTCTTTGCCCATGCCATAGGATATTTTGAAGGGATAGAACCCAAGACCCATATCCAGTGTTTGGAGCTTATTCGTAGATTTGGTTTGCCGGTAAATCCTAATGCCCGATTATGCAACAATATTGAAGAGGTTATTCATTATTGCAATGAGTGGGATAACCGCCGGGGGGAACTGGATTACATGGTAGATGGAATGGTCATTAAGGTCAATTCTCTCGACCTCCATGATCAATTAGGCGTTACAAGTAAAGCGCCTCGTTGGGTAATCTCCTTTAAATTTCAGCCAGAACAGGCTGTTACAAAAATAGAAGAGATTGTTGTGCAGGTGGGAAAGACCGGCACGCTTACGCCGGTAGCCAACCTTACTCCCGTCCTGCTTGCAGGAACTACCGTCAGTCGTGCCACCCTCCACAACTTCGATGAGATTCGAAGAAAGGATATACGGGAAGGAGACCATGTCGTATTGCAAAAGGCAGGTGAGATCATTCCTCAGGTTGTCAGCGTATTAAAAGAAAAAAGGAAAGGTAATGAAATACCTTTTACAGAGCCTTCCACCTGCCCAGAATGCAAAGGAAAGGTTGTCAGAGACGACACGGAGGCGTACCTGCGCTGCCACAATCCATTCTGTCAGGCACAGGTGAAAAGGCGCATTCAATATTTTACAAGCCGGGACGCAATGGATATAGAGGGACTGGGCCCGGCGCTGGTTGAACAATTGGTTGACAAAGGTTTTGTAAAAGATTATGCTGATGTTTATTATCTCAAGTACGAAGACCTGGTAACTTTGGAGCGCATGGGTGAAAAGTCCTCAAAAAACCTGATCCATGCAATCGAAGAAAGCAGACATCGGGATTTAGACCGCTTGATCTGCGCCCTGGGGATACTGAATGTCGGCTCTCGTACGGCAGAGGTACTGGCTGAGCGCTTTGACACCCTGGATAAACTGGCGAATGCAACACAGGAAGAGCTGGAAGGAATTTACGAAATCGGGCCTGTCGTTGCGAAAAGCATCTTAGGATTTTTTCAAAATAAACGCATACGGGAAATCGTTGAAAAACTGAAAGCAAGTGGAGTTAATACCAAAAAGCTTGCGACTCAAAAATTAGTTAAAAATCCAAAGGTCTCTGGGAAATCTTTTGTCATTACCGGCACATTACAAAAGTACTCTCGCAAGGAAGCCGAAACGCTCATCAAGAGGTTAGGTGGACGCGTCCTGTCCGGTGTGAGCAAAAAAACAGATTACCTTGTAGCGGGTGAAGAACCGGGATCCAAGCTAGGCAATGCCAGAGAATTGAACGTCCACATTCTTGACGAAGAGGCATTCGCACAAATAATACAAATTCCTTAGTGTAGGGTGGATTAAGCGTGAGCGAATCCACCAGATTTAGATATTGATGGGTCCCCGGCGGGTTCAGGTTTGCAACCTGAACCCTGATTTTGAGAAAATGACGGCGCTATGCCATCGATAAGAATTTCAAAAGATTTTACATCTGGAATTTATTACCTTACTTTCACAGTCAGAAATTGGTATTACCTATTTGACAGGCACAACCGCTTTGATATACTTGCCGACTCATTGCAGTTTTGTCAGAAA
>Ga0209520_10001798_pt1 | contig 12282 bp, 11 predicted proteins | sample Rifsed16ft1_FD_184009 | JGI IMG/M metagenome (GOLD analysis project Ga0209520, IMG submission 184009) | Soil microbial communities from Rifle, Colorado, USA - sediment 16ft 1 (version 2) | ecosystem: Environmental > Terrestrial > Deep subsurface > Rock core/Sediment | place: Rifle, Colorado...
ATTGTAGCAGTTGGTGGGCTCATCTTTTTGCTCACAGCTATATTCGGTAAAAAAGGACACACCGATGTAAAAAAAGAGGGCGAGCCAATAGAACCAATATTAACAGAAAGGTTTCTCGTGGGCAGATATCTTGGAGGGTTTCCGGGATACAGATCATCGCTTCCTTTTGTGCACTGTGCTGTAACAGAAAAATTCTTTGTCTTTACCCGGGGCACACAGGGAGAGGAGATCGGGCGAATACCCAGAGATTCAATTAAGCAAGTAGTGGCTGATCATAAATCACAAATCACGCAAAAATTAACTTCAGTAGGAGCGTTTGATAAACGTGCTATTGACTCATCCCCAAAAAAGGAAAGCTATTGTCTTCTCATTGACTGGTGTAGCATGAGCGGAGAACGGCATAATACTCTTTTTGAACCTACAGGCTTTGATCGTGCGACAACAGCGCAAAATGCAGCAGATACATTAAAGAATTGGATGACGACAAATCCGAAAGTAAGCCTATAACTTGTAAAAAACTAAACTGCTGCACCTTACATTTATCAACCATCCTTGGGTTTTTGCCAGAGATAGCGGGAGATACCGAACCCTTAGCAGGTAGGGAGGATTGGCTATGAGTAATTTGTTCCACCAGATTAAAGATTTGTTCCGTCGGAATGCAAAAGCTTCTTTGGATACCAGAATCCCTTTAGAGGAAAGAAGCATCGAGGAATTGATTGCTGAATGGGAAGGTTTTTACCAGGATACTTTCGGGATTAAAACAGATTTTTCAAATCTGCAAATTCCGGAAAAAGAGTCTGGTTTTAACCGGCTTATCATTATGGCCGGAGGAATGACACCTCAGCGGCTTTATGATAAATGTGGAGAATTATTTCCTTGCTGGAAATTTGCTGGTGTTACCCTCGACAATCTTGTCACTTATTCAGAGAGAACCAGCAAAAATGATGCTTATGCTATTTGGGTTCGTGACTACGTGGAGGCAGACGAGGAATTTAGAAGCCTCTCGGCAGACAAAATAAAAGCAAAAAACATAAACACTGAGACTTTAGAAGAGTATTTCATACATGGATTAAGATATTTTAGAGAAAGCAGGAAACATTTAGACATTAGAAGTGTTACTGTATGTGCGGGTTCCCGCTTATCTGATGGCACTGTGCCGTGCGTTAGCGGGAGCGGTAGGGAGGTTAGGATCCACCCATTCCCTCCTGGCCGCTCCGACGGTATTCATCGCTCCCGTCGAGTAGTTTCCTAGCTTTTATCGGATGTCCCAGAAAGAAAAAAGAACTTAAGAAAACAGGTAAACGCAGGGCATGACAAAAGAGAAGATCCTGGTTGTAGATGATGAGCCTCATGTCCTCGATCTGATAAAGATCCGGCTGGAATCCCAGGAATATGAGGTAATCCCTGCCAGTGCAGGAGAGGAGGCCTTGGCCCATGCACGAGACGTGGTCTTAGACCTGGCCATTATGGATCTCAAACTAGGTCCAGGAGAGGATGGTTTAGGTGTTATGGAGAAGCTGGATAAGGAAGGCAAGAAGATTACGATTGCCGGGACCGAGTATGACCTGAGTGATGAGGCGGCTGCGGCTGAAGTAGCAGAAGGTGATGAGGTGAAGGCTACGGTAGAGGGTACTACCGTTCAATCCCTTACTAAGGCTGCTTGCCCCTATATCCCTTTATAATTGTGTGTGGCTATTTTCTGTCAGTGTAACCCGTAAATCAACCCTTCAGGGTTGACCAATCAGGGCTAAAGCCCTGAGTTACGCCAACTATATAAAAAAAGAGTTATGCAGGCTAAATGGCATGCCAAAGAAAGTTTCAGGTTTTATTCCTGTTTGCATCTATTTGAACTGACCGGCCGGAAGGCCCGCAACCTTAAAGAACTGGTGAAGCACCTCCGTGAGGTGGACGATTCGGTTATTTTTAACCATACCCATAACTTCCTGATACGGCACCACTATCTTACTCCCCAGCCCCCTTCTGCCTTTACCCATTGGGTAAAAGAGTCCCTCAAAGAGGAGTGGTTAGGGGAACAGTTAGAGGGGATAAATACCATAGAGTTTACCAGTTTAAAAGACTTGCGAGAAAAGACCCTCAGCACCATAGAATCTTATATTAAAAAAAATAGAAGGTATCGTATCGCCCCTGAAGGTGAGGAATTCTTTTTTCTCCGCTCCCTAGAATTTGTCCCTATCTGGCTACTAATATCTATGAATTTGTAGAGGCCCTCAGGGTAATTAGCCCCAACTCTTTGTATTTTCATTTCTTTACCGCCAGGCTCCGGCTCGGCCGGGGGACAAATGATTTCAGCCATTGGATCGAAACCAGCTTGGGCGAAAAAGAATTAGCCGATAGAATCGCCCAGCTAGACCCCTATATGTATACCTTAGAAGAATTGAGGGAAGTCCTGATCGCTATGCTGGAAGCAGAGATAGATCGGGTATTAAGAAGGAAAAGATGAGGGCAGTCTTATGCCAATCCGATTAGAAGATTATACCTCAATAGTAGGTACCTATGTGATAGAAGAATTGCGCCTTTTAGCAGAGAAGCTGGCGGGTAAGACTATACAGACCATCAACTCTACTGCGGTAGGAGGTGGCGTAGCAGAGATCCTTCATCGCCTGGTGCCTTTATTAAGTGAATTAGGGGTTCAGATAAGGTGGGATGTAATCCGGGGTGGTACAGCCTTTTTTGAGGCTACTAAGTCCTTTCATAATTCCCTCCAGGGTGAGGCTGGCCAATTGTCCGAGGATATATTCAAAGTCTTCCTGGAAACTACCGAGCAGAACCTCCGCTTGATAGAGTTTTATGGTGATATTATTTTTGTACATGACCCGCAGCCCATTGCCTTAGTGAAAGAGAGGTACAAGGGGCATGCCCATTGGGTATGGCGCTGCCATATTGACCTCTCTAACCCCCAGGCACAGGTATGGGATTTCTTGAGGCCCTTTGTAGAGCAGTATGATGCGGCGGTATTCTCATCGGCCAATTTTGCCCAACCCCTCAAGGTGAAGCAGTACCTTATTGCCCCTTCTATAGACCCATTAAGCGATAAGAATAAAGAACTTACTCAGGAATTCATCAGAGATTTCCTGGAGAAGTATCAGATAGACCCTAAACGGCCCATTATTACCCAGATTTCTCGCTTCGACCATTTCAAAGACCCTATAGGCGTTATAAAGGCATTCAGGCAGGTGAGGCCTAATTTTGATTGTCAACTGGTTTTGGCCGGGGGCGAAGCTACCGATGACCCAGAAGGGGCCCAGCTCTTACAAGAGGTTCAGGCGGAGGCGGGAAAAGATAAGGATATACATCTCCTCCTGCTACCGCCCACGGCCGATTTAGAGATAAATGCCCTGCAGCGGGGCTCTACCATTATTATTCAGAAATCACTGCGCGAAGGATTCGGCCTTACAGTAACCGAGGCCTTATGGAAAGGGAAACCAGTAATAGCCAGCGCTGTAGGTGGTATAACCCTGCAGATAAAACATAACCTTACCGGAATCCTGGTCCATTCCATAGAAGGTACGGCCTATGCCATCAAAAATCTCCTTACTAATCCGGAATATGCCCGAAAGCTGGGAGAGAATGGCCGGGAACATGTACGGCAGCATTATTTGCTCACCCGCCACCTGAAGGATTACCTATTATTATTTCTGGCCATTGACCGTGGTACCGATGGAATAGTATACCTCTAACTTATTGTAGGGAAGTGATATCTTAATTACCTTAAAAGGCAAAGGAGGGTCATCAGGATAGATGAAAGTCACTTTGCGTATTGTCCTATCGATTTTTATCGCCATAAGCCTTATCGTTTTACTTTTCACTCTATTTCAGGTGCAACAGGAAAAGGCCAGGTTAAAGGCGGAGCTTGAGCATCGCGTATCTCTTTTAGCAGAAAGTCTTGAAGAATCTGTTGCCCCTCTGGTAGGGCAAGGCAACCTTGATCGCCTCAAGAGCATCGTAGGAAAATTTAGTAATAGGCAAAGGCTTGAAGGAGTGGCTATATATGATACTAAAGATAATCTTATCGCTGCTACCCCAGACCTGGCCCCTATGCCCCCAACCATACCTACAATTGTTACCGATGCTATGAATGCTAATCAAGCTGAAGGGCTTTTTATAACCATTAAAGATAAGAGGAGATATCTCTATGTACTCCCCATTAATCGTGACGGTAACGTTGCTGGTGCCCTGGTGATCTTTAATGATGCTACCTATATCCAGGAGCGCCTATTTCAAATATGGAAAAATAATTTTGTAAGGCTTCTGGTTCAGGCCTTTTTTATATCCCTCATCACTATGCTGGTAATACGGTGGAGTATTTCCGGCCCTATCGCCAGACTAGTAGAATGGATGAAAGGATTCCGGGAAGACAAGGCAATAGAACCATTTCACTTACCTAAAGGAAACATCTTTGAACCATTGACCAAAGAGATTACTCACATGGTTAGAAGTATAATGGTGGCTAGATCTGCCGCGGAAGAAGAGGCCAGGCTCAGACACACGGCTGATTCGCTCTGGACCGCAAAGCGGCTTACGGAACATATACGTTCTCTACTTAAGGATAAAAACCTTTTCGTTGTCTCTAACCGCGAACCTTACATGCATGTCAGGAGTGGAGATCAGATGGAGTGCATTATTCCGGCAAGCGGTTTAGTTACTGCGGTAGAGCCGGTTCTTGAGGCATGTGGTGGCCTCTGGATTGCTCATGGTAGTGGAGAGGCAGACAAAGAAGTCGTGGATCAACAAGACAAGATTAGAGTTCCACCTGAAGAGCCTCTTTACACCCTTAAAAGGGTCTGGCTTACTACAGAGGAAGAAGAAGGATATTATTTCGGATTTTCCAATGAGGGTCTTTGGCCATTGTGTCATATTGCCCATACCCGCCCCATCTTTCGAAGGGTTGATTGGAACCATTACCAAACAGTGAATGAAAAATTTGCCCGGGCTGTTTTAGAAGAGATTTATGCCACCGATGAACCATTGGTCCTGGTTCAGGACTATCACTTTGCCCTGCTCCCCCGATTGATAAAAGAAGAGCGCCCGGATGCTCGTATCGCCCTCTTCTGGCATATCCCATGGCCTAATCCTGAATCATTCGGTATCTGCCCCTGGCAGAGAGAAATCCTCGATGGGATGCTGGGGGCAGACCTCATTGGTTTCCATATACAGCTCCACTGCAATAACTTCCTGGATACGGTTGACAAAGCATTGGAATCCCGTATCGATTGGGAACACTTTGCTGTCAAACGAAAGGATCATACAACATACGTGAAGCCATTTCCTATTAGCATCGCCTATCCGGGTGATTCCAATAATTTAAATTTAACCAGGATAAAGAAGGGCGATATCTTTAAACAACTTGGGATTAAATCAAGATTGTTAGGTGTTGGCGTGGATAGGCTGGATTATACCAAAGGGATATTAGAGCGGCTCAGGGCCATTGAGCGCTTTCTAGATAAGTATTCTGATTACAAAGGTAAATTTACTTTTGTTGAACTAGGGGCACCAAGCCGAACCCTTATCAAGCGGTACCAAGAACTGGTTAAAGAGATTGAGGCAGAGGTAGAAAGAATCAACGCACGTTTTCAAACCGGGGATTGGAAACCCATTATTCTTTTAAAGAGACACCACAGCCATAAAGAGATCAAGTCCTTCTATGAATCTGCCGATGTCTGTCTGGTAACCTCCCTCCATGATGGGATGAATCTGGTAGCCAAGGAATATGTAGCTGCCCGGGAAGATGAGCAAGGGGTCCTTATCCTTAGCCGGTTTACCGGGGCTTCTAGAGAATTAAGAGATGCCCTTATCGTCAACCCATACAATATTGAACAGATGGCTGATGCCCTTCGCACCGCCTTAGAAATGGATGAAGAGGAACAAAGGGCTCGTATGCAGAAGATGCGTGAGAGCCTCAGGAGTAATAATATCTACCGGTGGGCAGCAAATCTCATTGAAGAGCTCGCCAAAATCCGTATTGAATATTAGCAAAAATCACTACATTAAGATATTAAGATATTAAGATATGCACTGGATATATCAACTGGCAATTATATTACTAGCAGCCCGGATTGCTGGAGAGGGCTTCCAGAGGTTGCGGGCTAGTCCGGTAATAGGTGAGATATTGGCAGGTGTATTGCTGGGTGGCTCTTTCCTGGGCCTCATACCCGATGGGCCTGAGCTGCACCTATTTGCCGAGATGGGTATAATCTTCATGATTTTACTTATCGGCCTGGAGACCCATGTCAGCCAATTACGCCGAATAGGCAAAACCGCAATTTTAGTAGCACTTATAGGCGTAGTTGTACCCTTTGGGGTAGGGTACATACTGGGCGAGGCCCTGGGTTATCCCTGGAAGACCTCCCTTTTCCTGGGTAGTATCCTTACCGCCACCAGTGTTGCGGTTACGGTAAGGACCTTTATGGATCTGGGGATGGCCCGCTCCTCTGTTTCCCAGACCATCCTGGCGGCGGCGATAATAGATGATATCCTGGGCCTGCTGATCCTGGCGGTGGTACTGGCCTTTGCTGGTACTGGAGAAGGAGGGGGGCTGATAAGCAAATTGGAAAAGGCCGGCTTATTTTTCTTTGTAATCCTCCCCCTCGGGTGGTGGTTAGTGCCTCGGGTTATTGCCTTAGTGAGACGTATGGAAGGTGAAGGGACTACCTTCACCACGATATTAGGTATTACCTTTCTATTTGCCTTCCTGTCCCACTGGGCTGGGCTAGCCAGCCTGATCGGGGCCTTTCTAATCGGGCTCATCTTTGGCCAGCTCCCCGAGGCAGAAAGGATCTCAGAGGAGATTAAGCCCCTTTATTATTTCCTGGCACCGGTATTCTTCGTCTCTATAGGAGTTCAGGTTGACCTTTGGGAGTTCTCTACCGCCATAGTCTTTGCCTTACTCCTTACCCTGGCAGCTATCATTACCAAGGTGATAGGGGGGCAAGCAGGCGCCTATTTGGGTGGACTTAGCCGGAAAAAAGGGCTGATAATAGGGGTAGGAATGGTGCCTCGGGGTGAGGTGGGTCTGATCGTAGCGGGGATAGGGCGGCAATGGCACCTTATTGATGATGCAGTATTTTCTGCCGCGGCTTTTATGTGCCTCCTCACTATTTTGCTACCTCCTTTGTTCATAAAGCTATTAATCAAATTATATCCCGAAGAGCTGGAGGGATAGCCATGAAGGTCAAGGATTGCTATCAGCAGGTCACACCGCATGCGGATCTCGTCAGAGAAGATACAAAAATCGAGGATGTAATAAAGGTAATGTCGCGTAATCCAGCCTCCAGGGCAGTATTTGTGGTCAATGAAAAAGAAGAATTGGTAGGTATTGTAAGCATGCAACAGCTCTTGAATATTATGGGGATAGAATACTCTAAAGAAGATTCTATAACCCTGATCTCTCAGGTAATGGCCAAGACGGCCGCTGACATAATGATCCCCCCTCAATGGGTTTCACCGGAAGACGATCTACAAGAGGCCCTGAAGCTCGCGGTACAGCACAGCCTTCAAGATATCCCCGTAGTATCTGAAGGGAAAGTAATAGGTAATCTAGACTGCTTCGAAATAATCAATAACCTGGGCCGCTCTTCCTAATTATTGTCAGGATTTTTATTACTATCAAATAGATAATATGATACCAGAGATATCCTTTTCTCCCCTCTTGCTTATTACCTTGCTGGCCCTTGCTGTCCCAATACTATTCTCCCATATTAGGGTAGTAAGCTTACCTATAATAGTCGGGGAGATATTATGTGGGATATTGGTGGGTGAGGGTGGTTTAGGGCTCATCGGAAAAGAGCCATGGTTAGATTTTCTCTCCTCTTTCGGCTTTGTTTATCTTATGTTCCTTTCCGGGCTAGAGATCGATTTTAGGGTAATGTCTCCCTATCTGGAGCGTAAAGGTAAAGGCTTAAAATTTTATCTGAAAAATCCGATTATGATAGGACTTTTGTCTGCCGGATCAACCCTAACTGTTTCTTTGGGCCTCTGCTACGCCCTCCGACTCCACTGGCTGATAGCTTTGCTCCTCTCCACTACCTCTATTGGTGTGGTAGTACCGGTGATTAAAGAGGGACGCTTCTCTTCTACTCCTTATGGTCAGACCCTCTTATTGGCTACTATGATGGCGGACTTTCTTACCATGTTTCTCTTTACTATTGGTGTGGCCATCGTCTCTAAGGGTTTCACCTTTGAGTTCCTCTTAATATTGGGTATTTTTGTAGCTTTTTTTGTGATATACCGTGTTGGTCATATCTTTGCTGGATATATGGCGGTTCAGAATATTATTAAGGAACTCTCCCATGCTACTTCTCAGATTAGGGTACGGGGTTGTTTTGTCCTGATGTTATTCTTTGTTGCTCTTTCCCAGCAACTAGGGGTTGAGATTATCCTCGGTTCTTTCCTAGCCGGGGTTATTATATCGCTAATTTCAGATAAGGAAGGCTCAGACCTTCATCAAAAATTGGATGCCATAGGCTATGGATTCTTTATCCCCATCTTCTTTATCATGGTAGGAGTTAGCTTAGACCTCACCCCCCTTTTATCTTCTCTTCAATCCGGTTCAGCACAGGGCAAAGAGACCTTCTGGCTAATCCCATTATTGTTAGGGCTGGTTTATCTGGCTCGGGGCTTGCCCATATTTGCCTTCAGGCTCCTTTATCCCTGGCGACATTCCATCGGGGCAGGTGCTTTGCTATCTGCCCAGTTGAGTCTTAGTATTGCCGGGGCCATTATCCTCCTTAGAATGGGTTTGGTTGACCAATCCTTATATGCTGCCATCATATTTATGTCTGTCTTGACTTGTATCCTTTCCCCTATTGCTTTTCGCTGGTTAGTTTCAGTAGAACCAGCAATAGAGAAGAAGCAAATAGTAATCCTTGGAGCTAATGAGATAGGTTGCCTCCTGGCTGATAGGTTAACCAGCCTTGGCGAGCAGGTGAGACTTGTAGATAAAGATCCATATCGAGCAGAACGGGCCGGGCGATTAGGATTAGAGGTCTCAGAAATTGATTTTGCTACCGAAGAAGGTTTAAGGCTCGCAGGGTGTGACAAGGCAACGGCCCTTGTGGCGGTTACTAATGATGATGATACCAATATCCATGCCTGTCAGCTAGCGAAGAATACTTTCGGTATTGAACATTTAGTTTCGGTGATAAATAACTTGGACAATCTAGGGAAGGCAGAAGATACTGGGATCAAAGTGGTAAATCCCACTTTTTCTTTAGTAAATGGACTGCATAATTTTATCCACCATCCCAGCCTGGCCGAACTACTGAGCGAACAGGTCGTTGGAAAGAATGTAGTGGAGATACCCTTGTATGGGTCTAATTTCTTGGGACGACCCTTAAGAGAGCTTCAACTACCGGGTGATTGTCTTATCCTTTCTATTAAGAGAACCGGAGAATTTCTGGGACCCCGGGGCAATACTATATTGAAAAAAGGGGATAGCATAACTATATTAGGGAGTGCGGAATTTGTAGCAGAGCTAAGTGACCAGCAACCAGAGCCAACTTTTTCCCTTAGGAGTTATTTCAAAAGATTCAGCCAAAGATTTCGGAGGGGGTGAACTACCAAAAATTGATCTTAGTCACGAACGGACACATATAAACAAGAATTTAAATCACCCTGGATTATGAAGCGTTCTAAGCAGAGCGACGAAACAATCTAATCAATTAGAGATTGCTTCGCTAACGCTCGCAATGACATTAATAAAACATTTGCATCCCTGCGCTTATGAGCCTTGATAAAAATTCGGCATTAACTCACGAAAGCAATATAAATGATAATCTAAGGGCTACCAACCTGTTCCAGGCTATTGATCAGATAAGGGAGCGCCTTAAGCGAGCGGCAAAGGTATTGCTCCTATTAGATTATGACGGGACTCTGGTACCTATCGCAGAGAAGCCGGAATTAGCATTATTGCCAGAAAATACTCGTTCTTTATTAAGACAGCTTAGTGACTATCCCAGGGTAATATTGGGAGTAGTAAGTGGCAGGTCTTTAGCCGAAATAAAGGAGCTAGTTAATCTAGAAGGGATTATTTATGTCGGTAATCATGGCTTAGAGATGGACCTGCTAGCGGGCCACTATGTATATCCTGAGGCGAAAGGCTTTTTATCCCAGATGAGAGAGTTAAAAGAGATATTATCTCAATACTTACCAGATTTCCCGGGCAGTTTATTGGAGGACAAAGGGTTGCTCTTAAGCCTCCATTACCGGAAACTGGCTCCGAATAATGTCCCAGCCCTCAAAACGCTATTGGAAAGGACATTAGCAGGCTATAGCCAGAGGTTAGAAATAGCTAATGGTAAGAAGGTATGGGAGATAAGGCCCAGAATCGCCTGTAACAAGGGAAGCGCCGTTTTAACTATTTTAGAATCCCTATCGATCTCAGAACCAGATCCCTTACCTATTTATCTTGGTGATGACAGAACCGATGAAGATGCCTTTAGGGCCTTAGCTGATAAGGGGATAACTATCCGCGTAGGGGATAGCCCTTCCCCTACCTTGGCCCATTCCTATCTTACTGAACAGAAAGAAGTCCTGGAATTTTTAAGACTCCTGTACCAAGAATTTAAAGCCCAGGCTCAGAGCAATTAACATAATCGGCCTATCCGGTTGACTCTTGTACATACTATATATTGCGGTTAAAATCCCATAAATCAACGATTTGTAACTATATCTCGTATCTACGAGAGTGAAGCGGATAGGCCGGTAACATAATTAGAGGCTATAGAAATAGACTCTTGGCATAGGTACTCCTTCTGGGATTCTTTGATTATCCAGGCTGCCATAAGAGGGGGTGCGGCCTTGCTGTTACCAGAAGAGCTGAACAAATAAATATCAGCCAATTTTCCTTGACATGGAGTAGGGATGAGGAATAAAGTAATGTCGTTCTTTCTGGTTAGTCAATATCAAATATTAATAGGAGGGTTTCAGTATGGCCAAGAAATTATTAGTATATGATGAATTGGAAGTAGGGCGAAAGTTTAAACCCGCTACCTATACCTTAACCAAAGAGACTATTGGGAAATATGCTGAGGCAGTAGAAGACCGAAACCCCCTTTATCTGGATGAAGCCCAGGCTAAAAACTCGGCCTTTAAAGGGCTCATCAGCCACCCTACTACCGCCGCTATTTATAGCCTGGCGTCCATTATGACTGAAGGGGAGATGCCGCCAGGAGGGATCCATGCCAAACAATTTTTCGAGTTCCATACACCGGCCCGGCCCGGCGATGCCTTGACTACTACTGCCACGGTAGTGGATAAATATATCAAGCGCGAGAAAAAATATGTAGTCTTCGAGACCACCACGGTCAACCAGAAAGGAGAAAAGATAGTTACGGGCAAGATGACTGCTATTATCCCCCAATAATAAACGCCGAGGAGCGAACAGTAAGCAGTAAGCGGTGAAGAGTTAACTACTCACTCCTCACGGTTCACTGCTCACTATTAACCAGAAAAGGAGGATCGAAATGCCCACCCCTAGTTTTGATCAGATAAAGATTGGTGATGAGATACCCGCTATTTGCAAGACCATAACTCAAGAAAAGATCAACCGCTATGCAGATGCATCGGGTGATTATAATCCTATCCATGTAGACCCCGAATTTGCTAAGAATACCATGTTCAAAGGAACTATAGGCCATGGTATGATGACCCTGGCCTATATCTCTGAGATGATGACCAACTGGTTAGGGAGCGGCTGGATATATGGTGGTAATATGGAGGTAACCTTTTTTGCCCCTACCCGGCCAGAACTTAGCTATGCGATTAAAGGCAAGGTAGTGGATAAGAAGGAAGAGGCGGGTAAGAAGGTTGTGGAATGCGAGATCTGGTGTGAAGACCAGGATGGTAATAAAGTAGTAGCGGGCAAGACCTCTGGCCAGCTCCTTGCCTAAAAGAAGGTGATTTGAGCCCTTTGAAGATTAATTATACCTGTCAGGGTTGTGGTTATATGGCCCCGAAATGGCTGGGGCGATGTCCTGACTGTGGAGAATGGAATACCTTTGTCGAAGAAAAAGAGGCCCCAGCAAAAGCCGCTAAGGAATATAGGAGAGGGCAAACATCCAGTCGCTCACCTGTCCCGATAACCCAGGTCTCTGGTCAGGAAGAAGACCGGCTAGCAGTGGGTATGCCCGAATTTGACCGGGTATTAGGTGGCGGTATTGTCCCGGGCTCAGTAGTATTGATCGGGGGTGACCCCGGGATAGGCAAATCTACCTTATTGCTCCAGTTGTCGGGTAAGATAACTGCTGGGAGCAGTACTATCCTCTA
>Ga0209520_10001804_pt1 | contig 12270 bp, 11 predicted proteins | sample Rifsed16ft1_FD_184009 | JGI IMG/M metagenome (GOLD analysis project Ga0209520, IMG submission 184009) | Soil microbial communities from Rifle, Colorado, USA - sediment 16ft 1 (version 2) | ecosystem: Environmental > Terrestrial > Deep subsurface > Rock core/Sediment | place: Rifle, Colorado...
AACTCAAGTCTTTCTTTTCTCTCCAGATACCTTATCCAATCTCCCCCTGCTCCACAGCCGAAACAATACCAAAGTGGTTTGTCGCTTGCGAAGCTAAAGGAGGGCTTATGGTCCTCGTGAAAGGGACAGAGAGCCATATAATTTCGTCCATATTTTTTACTTTCTTTAAATCCTTGAATAAAACCTCTTGGCAATTTCTAGCCAAAAGCATGTGGTAAATTTCGCCTATATCTCTCAATGCCTATTATCCTCACTCAATTGCAATTACCTAAGAGGTTATTTGAACAAATCCAATCACTTTTTGAAACATTATGATTTGCAAAGGTTCCCCAAAGCCCACAGTTTAAGTGTTAGCTTTATCTTTCACCCTACTTGCATACATGGACCTAAAAGTTCACTAAACTCTTGTAATAAATAGAGTGCCTCAATGAATAATAATTATATGATGGAACGAATCTTAAGTTTACTCGCTACTTTAAAAGAAGTCGAAAAAGAAAGGCAGGTCTTATATCCCAAAAAAGCGTTCAATTTTTTCCCGCGACGGTAGTAGTGGTGAGTCCACCAGATCAGGCCTCAGAGAACCATAACCTATATCGGGCGATAAAAGCTGCTTGTGAGTCACGATAATAACGTCTTCATCCTTAAAGTCACCTCACACTTATCCATACCGCTATACCCTATACGTATCAAGCTAAAAAATTTCTCCAAGTTGGGAGTTCTCAAGCCAAATAACCATGGGATTAGTCGTTTGTTATTTTGTTGCATTGTCGAATCTTTTACTTCTTGATTGAACAGAAGATATATCTACCTTTGCCGAAGGCATTTCCTCCTTGACTTTTTCTATCCTGTCTGCTGTTGCAGGGTGGGTTTTCATTATTCCTCCACCCGATGCCTGGCCTTGATTTATAAGACGTTCAAGAAAATCTTCTAACGCCTCCGGGTTATATCCAGCTCTTGAGAGATAGGATAAAGCGGATTCATCAGCATTGTATTCTTGCGATTTGCTGTAACCATTAACGACAAGGGTCTTAAACACATCGTCAACTGAACCTTCGAAGAGACTAACAAGTTGTGATAATTGTGCAGGGGCATATCTTTGAGCTGCCTCAGTACCGATAAGGGTCGCAACCTCCGTCAAGCGTGCCTTTTGAATGGAGGAAACACCATCACGATGATTTATATGTGCTACTTCATGTGCAAGTATCGCTGCAAGTTCATCTTCATTCTGCACTGCGTTAATCATTCCTTTTGTTATAAATATGATTCCCCCAGGGCATGCAAAGGCGTTTATCTCGTTAGAGTTAAGTATGGCAAAGTGATACCCGCCATATGTTATTGGGTTATCAGAATAAATTGCTACAGTATGACCCACAAAATTAACATATTCGGTAAGCTTATTATTTTCTAAAAGAGGGTAAGATGAAAGAATTCTTGCTGCCACTGCACGGCCTACATAATACTCTTCTTCGTCAGATAGAGGTGTAGCAGCTTTAAAGGTCTGTTGTGCTATCCTCCCTATGCTCCCTATGTCGACACTGGAGCAGCCAGCTAGTAAAAGGATTAATATCAATTTTAAATATAAATGTTCTTTCATTGTAGGTTAAGCTTTCCGCTTTGAATAAATTGTATAAGTTTGCTTTCTAAAACTTTATAATTCTCTACTCTATCAACAGCCTGGAAATTAAGGCTAGGGTTTTCTTTTTTATATGCCGCCTCTACCTGAGGATTGAATCCCTTTCCCGCAAGAGCGACCTCATCGCCCGATGTAGATTGCTTCTCTGACCCAACAACGTTAGATAACGAAATCGAACTTTTCTCAATTGAGCTTTTATGAATGCATCCCTGGAATCCCTTAAACTGAACCCTGTACCAGTCACCCTCCTTTGAAATAATCTCAAGCACATCATCATAATGAACTGTTGCTTTAACCGGCGAGAAAAACCTGCAAGATTCTCTTATGGCGGTTTGCTTAGTAATAACAGTTGCTGTCTCGGCATGAAGAGATACCGCTGTTGAGATAATAATAATGGAGCTTATAAAAAATAGTCTCATATTTATTTCTCAGTAAACTTTATTATATTCCAATTTTCTGTCAAGCATGAATTTGATATTAAATATTCGCAACGATTCCTATAAAACTCTGAAGGTCCATCATGGGGATACTTTTCGAGTATTTCATCAAATATTTGAACAGCTTCGTGCCACTTACGAACCTCATAAAATGTCATCCCCCGGTGAAAGAGCGTAACCAGTTGCATATTATCTGGTGCTATATTTCCTTTCTCACCGATTAGCTCAAATATCTTTATTGGCAGAGTTTTTCCTTTTACCTCAATTACGCCGAGTCCTCTTGTAAAAAAATGGTTGTTTGTTTCTTTGATTGTATCTTCACTTATAATGATCCTTGTCTTGAAGAATTTATTTACAGATTCTAGTCTTGATGCAAGATTAACGGTATCACCTATGGCTGTATAATGAAAAAGCCTGTCGCTTCCAATATTACCAGCAATGGCATCACCTGAATGTATGCCAATCCTGATTGCTATTTCAGAGAAGCCCTCTCCGCGGAATAAATTATTTAGTTCACCGAGAGAATTGATACATTGAATCGCAGCATAGCACGCATTTATTTCGTCTTTATCCGTTTCGAGTGGAGCACCCCAGAATGCCATTACGCAATCCCCTATATATTTATCGATGACTCCATTATTCTGTATAATGACCTCTGTAAGCGAATTCAAAACCATATGGAGCATCGTGGCTATTTTCTCAGCTGAGATTTTCTCCGATATAGATGTAAAACCTGCAATATCAGCGAAAAACACTGTTAGTCGTTTATTTTGACCGCCGGGTTTTATAAGGGATGGATTTTCAAGAAGGTAGTCCGCTATTCTTTTGTCCATGTACTGTGAGAATGTTCTCTTTAGGAAAAGCCGCTGTCTCCCTTCTGTCGCATAACTGTAAGCAACTGAGATCATAAAACTCATCATCAAGGATACCACAGGTGGAATGATATTCATGTACAAGGCATTCTTAAATAATACGGCGGTAATTAGCAATATTGTGGATAGTGATACTATGAAAAGGGATAGATTTATAAGAAGGGAATAACGTCTTAAAACAGAGTAACTGATAAAAATGCAGATTAATAACATAAATCCAATTACAAAGATCTCGCTCACAGGTCTAATAAAACTTCTGTTGACAATATTATCCAGGGTAGTTGCATTTATAAGTACACCTGTAGAGATGGAAGAAACTGATGTTGGTTTGAGATCATATAAACCCGCAGCTGTGAGTCCTATAAAGACGACCTTTCCCTTGAAAAAATCTTTCTTAATTGTGGGAGTGGCAGATGCATTACTGTCCAGATAGGATCTCAGTATCTGTGTAAATGAAAACACTTTGAAGGGACTCCCTTCTCTGTTGTATCTGAGCATAAGCTTTCCATCCACCAATGGTATTTTGGTGTCTTTAACAAAGAGGCTGTTTTGCACGATCTTAATTATTCCTTTCTCAATAAGATAACCAAGTAAAAAATGAGGGATGATAAGTTCTTTTAATTGAAATACAAGTGGTATTCCCCTATAGATGCCGTCTTCATCAGGAGAAATCGTGATATTTCCCGATCCCTTAACAGCGTTTTTCAAAATATCGATAGGGGTAGTAACAGAATTAAATGCAGGGGCTGGTGATATTTTATCCCTGATTGCAATGTGCTTGATAAAGTCTTCCTCTTCAGAAGTTATGATTTCTTCTCGTCGAGAGAGAAAAACAGGCAAATATACATTCTTAGCCTTATTAATTGCCTCTGCAAAAATCTGATCATCTTCTTGACCATAAGAAGATGGCTCTGAAAATAGCATATCTATGAATACAGCATCAGCTTGTGATAAGTACTCTATTATAGGGGCATATACCTGTCTTGGCCAAAGCCAGGTGATACCTTCTCGACTGAGCGCGTCTAAACTTTGCTGATCAATTTCTATAATAACGATTTCTTCTGATTTATTTGCCGGGTTTAAATACCGGGAATACAAATCATATGCTTTGAGTTCAAAGGGGTTTAATACACCTGAGAGCAATAATAGAAATGTTATGAAAAATGAAACCAGAGACAGAACTACAACTTTTTGATTGATCAGATATGACTTTATCTCTGGGCTTATTTTAATCCCTCGTAACTTCATACGAGTAATGATTCGGTCTGAACCGGGCACCTAGGTAACAGAATAGACCGAGAACATAGGTTACACAATATTACATGGCATGGAAAGAGGTGTTACCTATGTAAGAAAGAGCTCGGTTTGTATTGGATGTTGAAAAATCTTCCTCAGTATTTCCTTGCCAGGTGCAATGCGTTTTTTATCATGTTCTTTTACGATTTCATATTGCCCCAATTGCTCGGCTATCTCTCCCCATGGAGTCTTTCCTGAGAGCGCATCTGCGTGTGTACCTACAAAGACTGCTACCTTCGGGATCGGGTTTCGGATTTCGGGAAGGAGCGGATGATTGCCCGAATCCCGAGTTGAGGAGTTCTGAAACTGCAGTTATGTGTTCTATACCTTTTCTATGTTTTATGACATGATAGAGCGCCAAAAGCGCATGGGTCTTAGCTCCTCCAAATGGCGTCTGAAGCTGAATCACGGGGTCTCCTTTTCCTCCACTCAAACGGGAAAGCACATTTTCAAGGAGATTCTTTAATCCCTGCGTGAGATAGGTCTTCTGGAAAAAGGTGCTCGCATCCTTATATTCCAATGAAGCCTTTCCGTAGACAACGTCTCCCAAATCAGCCGCAAAGATTGCCTCGCTCAAACGGCCCTCTCTTATATCCTTATGAGGTGTTGTTACTTGCCACCACGATGGTAGAGCCATTCCTACTCCTCCAGCTCTTCTAAGATTTTATGTATCACTGGTTTTATTTCAGGCAATTTTTCTTTGACGACATTCCATACAATCTCGTAATCTACACCAAAATAGAAGTGAATAATCTTATCTCTCATCTTTGCCATGTCTTTCCAGGGCACATCTTTATACCTCTGCCTTATATGTTTCGGGATGTTCTTAGTAGCCTCTCCTATTATTTCAATCTTCCATACTACTGCACTTGCCGTTTTGTCATCCTGAACAAATTCATCGAAATCCATACCTTTTACAAACTCTTCGATTTTCTCTATGCACGCCAATATGTCTTTAATAAAAAGTCTGTATTCCCTCTTCAAATATAAACAACCTCTCTTAGGATTATATCTTTTAATTCCGGTCTTAATGCCTTTTTTCTTACAAGGTCCACCTTTTTCTTCAAAAGCCTCTCTAGATACCTTTCGATTTCAATAAATTTTAGAAGGTCTGGAACTTCCTCAAATTCAACAAGTATGTCTATATCACTCCTCTTCTTTTGCTCACCTCTTACAAAGGAGCCGAATATTCCTAACTCTTTCACCTTATATTTCTTATACAGTTCTTCCTTATGCTCTTTTAGTATGGAATTAATCTCCTCCAAAGATTTAGTTTTTATTTCTCTCTTTTGCTTTTTATTTACCTTATAAGAACCGCCCATATTTTAACCCACATCTATTTGCTAGAATTTCAATTATGATTGTAGTACATTTTGAATATAAAAGCCAAAGAAAAACCACAAAGGATTTCATTGAACCTCCTTCAATACTTTCTTAAACAAATCTAAGAAATTCTCCTTTAGCGAACGATCGAATTCATTTAACCATCTAGTGATATATATCAAATCATAATCCCGGTTTTTCAATAGAACTGACTTTACATCTTCAATATCCCTGGCTCTTCCAGCAATAATCTTGTGGATAACTAGGCGCTATTTTTCTATTTAGATTTTGAAACACTATTCACTATCCTTGCAATCTTTATATCAATCTGTATACCATCAAGAGGGTCTTTCAAAGGAATTGCACGAAGCGCCCTCGCTTCCCTATATAGAGCCTCATTAATTCTAAAGTTTTGCACAATATCTACCTTTTCTGTCTTTAACAGTTTCATCTTAAGTTCCTTAAGTTTCTTAGGATTTGTTATCAATTTTCTAACTCCGCTGTGCCTTTCCAATCTTTTATACCAATTCTATCAAATATTCGTGCATTCAAAAAGGAGTTGCTGCGAGAACGAAGTAACGAACCAATCCCCATTGTGTATAGATTGCTTCGCCAGCACTCGCAATGACAACTTTTCATTATGCAAAATGAAGCTCCCTGCGGCAAGCCGCAGGGTATCAGCATAAAAAAGATAGTCTCTTTGGTCATTGCAATGACAGCACGAAAGTGTCATTGCGAGGAACAAAGTGACGAAGCAATCTAGATACGGGATTGCTTCACTTCGTTCGCAATGACAATACAGCATTGTGGAAACCCTGTAGCAAGCTACAGGGAATTCTCAAGTTAAACAATGGGATTGGGATTACTTACAATTTCAGAAAATTAGCTTAATCAGCTTATGATAATGCAGTATGAAAAAAAATGGAAGATTAAGTGCAACTAATTGCTATTCTCAGGTCTCACTATGACAAGGGTGTATTTATCAAGGTCAATGTATTTTCTGGCTACTCTCATCACGTCTTCGCTTGTTACAGAGTAAATCTCATCTGGGTAGCGCGTGTACTCATCCCAGCCGATTCCATAAAGCTCGTCGAAGGCAATCTTTGCAGCCTGAGATGAGTTCTGCTGAAGCCCTATCTCAAAATTTCCTACAAGATAGTTCTTAGCCCTTTTAAGTTCGTCATTAGTTATTCCGTCTTTTAAAAGAATTGTAAGCTGTTCCTTTATTCCTTGAATAGCCTCTGCTTCTTTTTCAAGCGCAGAACCTATATAAACGCCGAAGAAACCTGGTTCCAGTCCGAAGTTAAGAAACGAAGTAACGCTATAGGCAAGGCTTCTTTTATCCCTCAATTCCGTAAATAACCTCCCGCCCTGCCCTGCAAGAATCGCATTTAACACCTCAAACGGATATTGGTCAGGGTCTTTGAGAGTTGGTGCTTGAAAACCTAGGATTATATGTGTCTGAGCCTTATCCTTTTGCTTTAATGCATCAGTTCTTATCTTATCAGGAGGCGGCTCAGCTTTAACCTGAGGCGGCAAGAACCCTCCTTTTTTTAAAGTCCCAAAATACTTTTCGATCGTCTTTAAGACATCCTTTTCATTCACATCTCCAACAACAGAAATAACCATGTTCTCAGGATGAGCGTATTTCTTGTAAAACCTGATTAAGTCCTCTCTAGTGGTCTTACTAATTGTATCTTTTGTTCCAAGTACATTAAGCCCATAGGGGTGCTCACGGTAAAGCGTATTTAAAAAGAGATTTATTGTTAGTCTTAAGGGGTTGTCACCCTCACGGTTTATATCTGAGAGAATATCCCTTCTCGCACGCTCGATCTCTTCTGGGATGAATGATGGATGTAGCACAACGTCAGCCAGTATATCCATTGTCTTATCAAAGTTTCTACTTAGAGATTCAACGGTTACACCAAAGCTATTTCTTCCAGAAAATCCCTTAACCGAACCTGCTATGGATTCGATCTCCCTTGCAATATCCTCGGCGCTTCTACTAGTCGTACCTCGAGTAAGCGTCTCAGATATAAAGTTAAAGACACCGTTACTGTTTTTATCCTCAAACCTTACTCCTCCTAAGAACACAGCACGGGCTGCGAATAAAGGAACGGAATGGTTTTCTTTAATTAAGATAGTTATACCGTTATTGAGTACAACTTTCTTTACGTTATTATCTGAATCGAATGAGAGTTGGCTAAGTTCTTTCTCAATAGTTTTGGATGAGGAGTTAGCTACTTCAGCTATTTCATTATCACTTAGCATCACCTTCCCTGTAGGGAGAAGAAATCCAGCGGTTAGGTTCGGGTTATTAAAATACCTTCTCGCCACCCGAATTATGTCCTCCTGAGTCACTTGTGATACCCTTTGTAGATAATCGCCTTCTAGCCTGTAATCTCCCGCCTCTACCTCATAGTAGCCGAGCTTTTGTGCCTGTCCCTGCATGGTTTCTTTAATATATATAGAATCACTTTCAATGTTCACCTTAGCCCTTGAAAGCTCCTCAAAACCTACAGGCTCGTATTTTAGTCGATACGTTTCTTTTATAATCTCAGAGAACGCATCTCTAGCCTTCTCAGGGTCAAGGGTCCCGCCCACATTAAAAAGACCGATAGACTTAGGTGTAAAGGAATAGGCATATATGTTATTCACGAGGCCTTTTTCTTCTTTAACCCTTCTGTAAAGCCTAGAACTCTCACCGCCCCCAAGGATATTTGAAATCACATCTAGCACAGGGACATCCTCATGCTTCACACTTGGTGTATGAAATGCAAGAGAAAAGTAACCTTCCTGGATATTCTTATCAAAAACAAACGCCCTTAATTCCTTCTGAGCAGGCTCATCAGATATAACACACCCGGGAATCGACCTCTCCTGTAAAGCTCCAAAGGTTTCTTGAATTTTCGGAATAACCTTACGAGCGTCGAAATCACCCACTAGTACAAGCACCATATTATTCGGGGAGTACCACTTCTTGTAGAAATTAACTACCCTTTCCCTGGTGAAGCTTCTCACACTCTCGTCACTCCCTATAACTGGCCTTCCATATGGATGAATAGTGTACGCTTCGGAGAAAAGCCTTTCACTGAGCTTTCTTGAAGGTGTATCCTCGCCGCGCCTGATTTCTTCGAGAACGACTTCAAGCTCTTTATTCAACTCATCAGGGTCAAACTTTGAATTTTCCATCGCGTCTGAAAGCACATCAAGCGCTGTATCGAGGAACCTACTTGCTATCACAACGTAATATACAGTTTCATCAAAAGAGGTATATGCATTAATATCGCCACCATCTCCCTCAATTACCCTTGCTATCTCTCCAACTCCCCTTTTTTCCGTCCCTTTAAAAACCATATGTTCATGCACGTGTGCAAGGCCATATTCACCATTCTGTTCGCATGCGCTTCCAACCTTAACCCAAACGTTTACAGCAACAACCGAAGCGGAATGGTTTTCCTCTAAAATGACTGTAAGACCATTCTCAAGTTGATACTTCACAACGCCAATTCCACTATCTAGACCCTTTTCAATAAGTTTTGCAGCTTTTTCTCTCTCAGCAGCCATTATTTTCTCCCCTATCATAAGTGTGAGTATCAGTATACCAGAGGCAAGGACTTTTATTACCATTCCTCGTACACTGCACTCGGAATAGTTCAAGAAATATTGCATAAGAACCTCCTAATTATGAATGTTTGCAATGAGTTAGGCTTTTTATAAGAAAAGATTTTAGATTACCCTTAAGTAGTCTCTTCGGGCTCTGTCTCTTCGATGACCTTGGGTTTTTCTTTAAACTGACTTATTATGTATAAAAGCAATCCGATTAATGAGTATAGATAAACTACCAAAAGAACCATAATTTCTGGGTTTGTGATAACTGCTGTGAATATGATTGCGGCAACTACAAGCGCATTAAACGGCTTTGCCCACCCCAATCTCAAACCTTTCCAGTATGGGACATCGCTTACCATGAGAAGGCCTACAAAAGGAGCTAAAATGAGATAAAACCACATCATCCTATCATCAGGAGCAATTTGAAACTCAGAAAAAAGGAGAATCGGAGAGAACATAAGCCCCGCTGCAACAGGGCTTGGAAGCCCAGTAAAGGCATATTTTTCACGATTTCCTGACTGTACATTAAACCTCGCAAGCCTTAGAGCTGTACAAACTATATAAAACAGGGCTACCATTAGTCCTAACTTTCCAGATTGCATAAGCGTAAAAACATAAATCAAAACACCAGGAGCAACACCAAATGAAACCAAGTCTGACAGAGAATCATAAGATAAGCCGAAGCTGCTCTGAGATTTGAGAATCCTTGCAATCCTTCCATCAAATAGATCAAGAAGCCCAGCGATCCCAATAAAAGCAGCGGCCCACCAGAATTTTCTATAAAACCAATCTGAATCGCTAGCCTGAATTTCGCTTAATGAAGCTATCTGGATCGAGGTCATTATCGAAAGGAGTCCACAAAAAAGGCTACCAGTGGTGAAAAGATTAGGTAAAACTGGCAACATTCTTTGACGCTTTGACTTTTTCCTTTTATTGTCGTTGGTAAACCCGGACGATGTTCGCATCTTCATTCTCCTTTTCCTCTCAGCAATCCTAGTATTGTCTCACCACCCCTTACCTTATCTCCGAGTGTTATTGATACTTCAGAACTAGGAGGAAGATAGATATCTACCCTTGAACCGAATTTAATCATACCAAATCTTTCGCCTTTTTGAAGTAGATCCCCGACTGAGACATAAGAAACAATCCTCCTCGCTATAAACCCTGCAATCTGAACAACCACGATTTGTTCTTTATCATCAGTTTCGATAAGAGTAACAAGCCTTTCGTTCTCTGTTGATGAACGCTTTGAGTCAGCTATATGAAATTGCCCTGGGACATATTTAGTGTTAATAACCCTTCCAGTTACTGGAAATCTGTTTACATGGCAGTCAGTTATGGATAAGAAAATTCCTATCCGTTTCATCTCGAGATTTAAAAAATTCTCTTCAAAAGCGTTATCTATTTCTACAACCTTTCCGTCAGCAGGAGACACTATAGAAAATGGGACTTCAGGGGTTTTCCTCTCAGGATCTCTGAAGAAGTATAGGATTAAAATAGTGACGGCGGCAAGAATAACCGATAATGACTCAAAACCAAATAGTGCAGTGATCCATGCAAGAAGGGCGGATACACCAATATATGGAAGACCCTCTAATGCTATTATGCTTTTCGGTTTTATCATTCTAAGTGTTTAGCTATCAGCTCTCAGCCATCAGTAAAGGATTTTGCTGATAGCTAAAGGCTGATGGCATCAGTTCTTTGTCTTATCAACGAGCTTCTGCTTAAAGAGAGAACTCATCATCTCCCTGAGCCTCCGCCCAACCTCCTCAATCTGGTGACTCTCACCCTTTTTTAGAAGCGCATTATAAACTGGACGCCCAGCTCTATTCTCTATTATCCACTCCCGTGCAAACTCGCCCGACTGTATCTCCTTGAGTATACGCTTCATCTCTTGTCTAACGGTATCGTTTATTACTCTTGGTCCTCTGGTTATATCCCCGTATTTTGCAGTATCGCTTATTGAATAACGCATATTAGAGATACCACCCTCATAAATTAAGTCCACTATAAGCTTAACCTCGTGAAGGCATTCAAAGTAAGCCATCTCAGGTGGATAGCCAGCTTCAACGAGTGTTTCATATCCGGCTAGAATTAAGGCTGTCAACCCACCACAAAGAACACACTGCTCACCAAAAAGATCGGTCTCGGTTTCATCTTTAAAGGTGGTTTCAATTATCCCTGCGCGTCCAGCGCCAATTGCACCGGCATATGCAAGAGCGACATCTTTCGCCTGCCCCGTTGCATTCTGATAGATTGCGATAAGCACTGGAACACCGCGCCCTTGTGTGTATTCATTACGAACGGTGTGGCCAGGGGCCTTCGGCGCTACCATGAATACATCCACATTTGGTGGAGGAACAATCTGTCCAAAGTGAATGTTAAACCCATGACCAAATGCAACCGAATCCCCGGGGTTAAGGTTATTTGAAATATGATTTGAATAAATATCAGACTGATGTGAATCTGGAGCAAGAATCATAACAATATCTGCCCATCTAGAGGCCTCGTCTACAGGAAGTACTTTAAAGCCAGCATTTTTAGCCTTTTCCCAACTACTCCCCCCTTCCCTAAGCCCAACCACTACGTTCATACCGCTATCTCTAAGATTTTGTGCATGTGCATGTCCTTGACTCCCGTAGCCTATTATTGCGATTTTTCTTGTCTTTAGCTTTTCAGCATTAACATCCTTATCGTAATAGACCTTCATCTTTCTCCACCTCTTTTATGGTTTTGAACCTCTCTTGCCATTGCTACAACACCTGTGCGCGCAATCTCTTTTATCCCCATAGGTTTTAGTAGTTCTAAGAAGGCATTGACCTTCTCCTTGTCCCCAGTAAGCTCGAGTGCATATGATTTAGGACCGACATCTACCACCTTTGCCCTAAAGATATCAGCCATTCTGAGAATCTCAGCCCTGGTTTCCTGAGTGGCCTCTACTCTTACAAGCAACATTTCCCTTTCTACATGTGTTACTTCAATTAGATCTTGAACCTTGATCACGTTTATCATGTTGTTGAATCTCTTTATGATCTGCTCTATTATCCAGTCATCGCCGCTTGTAACTAGAGTGATACGGGATGAGGTTTGATCAAGA
>Ga0209520_10001810_pt1 | contig 12232 bp, 10 predicted proteins | sample Rifsed16ft1_FD_184009 | JGI IMG/M metagenome (GOLD analysis project Ga0209520, IMG submission 184009) | Soil microbial communities from Rifle, Colorado, USA - sediment 16ft 1 (version 2) | ecosystem: Environmental > Terrestrial > Deep subsurface > Rock core/Sediment | place: Rifle, Colorado...
GATTACTTTCAGTTTATAGTAAAGATGTTGAAACAAGAGTTGAGAGTGCAGAAGGCTATGATTTCATGCAGGAAATTGTAAAACTAATTCCTAAAAATCCATTTGCTGCAATTGCTAATGCTGAAATGCTTCAAATAGTTTTATTTGCTTTGATGTTTGGTTTAGTTCTCAGTCTTATCCCAAAATCAAAAGGTGAGCCGGTAATTAAATTCTTTGATGGATTAAGTGAAGCAATGATCAAGTTGGTTGATCTCATTATGCTCATTGCACCGATTGGAGTTTTTGCTCTTATTTCAGCAACTGTTGGTGAATTTGGTTTTGATATTCTTCAAACACTTTTTTGGTATGCAGCTACTGTTATTCTCGGATTAATGATTCACACACTGGGTGTTTATACTTTGATAGTTAAGTTATTCAGTAAACTAAAAGTCTCCACCTTTTATAAAGGAATGCGGAAAGCACAGACAATTGCTTTCAGCACGAGTTCGAGTGCAGCGACATTACCGGTTAATATGGAATGCTGTCAGGAAAATCTCGGTGTTTCAAAATCTATTACAAGCTTTGTGCTTCCTTTAGGCGCAACAATAAACATGGATGGAACCGCCCTGTACCAGGGAGTAGCGGCAGTTTTTATCGCTCAAGTTTTTGGAATGGATTTGAATTTGATGCAGCAGCTTACAATCGTATTAACTGCAACTCTTGCTTCGATTGGAACTGCTCCTGTGCCGGGAGTTGGAATAATTATGCTGATCATAGTTTTAAAATCAGTGGGTATTCCTGAAGAAGGAATTGGATTAATTTTAGGTATAGATAGAATTCTCGATATGTGCAGAACAATAACCAATATTACCGGAGATGCTGCAGTTGCCGTCGCTGTTGCTTCTTCCGAAGGAGAAATTCTTCATCCTGATTTGAAAAATGCTTAGTATTAAAAAATAATTTTATATTTACATCGTGTATCTCAATGTTCACCAGTGTTTCTTAGTGAAAGAAAATATTTTTCACACATATTTCAACTGTTGAGCCAGAAGTAACGAGAAAAATTGATTATTAAAATCACATTATAACTGATAAGTTAATAAGGTTTTGTTGTCCCTTTTTAGATTGTTACTAAGGTTAGCTAAAAGGCAGATAAGGTTTAATAAAATCTATCAAATCATGATAGTGACTTAAAAAATAATATTACTTTGCTTAAAAAAATACATGCAGTATTATTCATAGAGTAAACCTTAGTAATTAGGATACCCACTAATGTTTTAACCTTATTAGCTTATTATCGTTTAGTGTTGAATAGCTTGAATCAAAAACTGACTGACTTTACAAAACATTATAAAGAAATTTATTAAATAATTAATTTGGAGAGAGAATGAGCCAAACAGGTGAACGTGAACAATGGGGAAGCAGAATCGGGTTAATTTTAGCCGTTGCCGGTAATGCAGTTGGATTAGGAAATTTTTTAAGGTTTCCAGTTCAAGCTGCACAAAATGGCGGCGGTGCTTTCATGATTCCTTACTTTATTTTCTTCTTAATTCTCGGTATTCCACTGATGTGGATTGAATGGGGAATCGGAAGACATGGCGGAAAATATGGTCACGGCAGTGCCCCAGGTATGTTCGATGTAATTTGGAAAAATCGAGTTGCAAAATATTTCGGTTCTTTAGGCCTAATCATTTCACTCGTCATAATGATCTACTACACTTACATCGAATCGTGGACGCTCGCATTTAGTTTTTTTTCAATCACGCAAACCTATTTTGATTTACACTCATTCGATGCAATGAGAAACTTCCTTTACAGTTTCCAGGGAAGGGAAACCAGTGCACATTTCTCAAGCATCTGGCCATCTTATGCATTTATGCTTGCTACATTCGCAATAAATTTTTGGATAATATTCAGAGGTATATCTAAAGGAATAGAAAAGCTTGCGAAGATAGCAATGCCTTTGCTTTTTCTTTTTGCAATCATATTGGCAATTCGAGTTTTAACTTTAGGAGCACCAGATGCAAATCATCCGGATTGGAATGTTATAAATGGTTTAGCTTTCATTTGGAACCCCGATTTCTCCCAGCTTGGTAATGCTTCTGTTTGGTTAGCTGCTGCCGGGCAAATCTTCTTCACACTATCAGTTGGAATGGGAACAATACAAGCTTATTCAAGTTATCTTAAGCCAAAAGATGATATTGCTCTCTCGGGTCTCAGCACTTCTGCAACTAACGAGTTTGCTGAAGTAGTTCTTGGTGGATCAATTGCAATACCGGCGGCTGTTGCTTTCTTTGGAATTGCTATGACAACACAAATTGCAAAAGGCGGAGCGTTTGATCTTGGTTTTGTGTCAATGCCTTTAATCTTCGAGCAAATTCCGTTCGGTTACTTCTTCGGATTCATTTGGTTCCTGCTTTTGTTTTTTGCAGGAATAACTTCATCAGTTGCAATGGGTCAACCTATTATTGCTTTCTTAGAAGATGAATTTAAAGTTAGCAGACAAAAAGCTACGGCAATTCTTGCCGTGGTGGTTTTAATCAGCGTACAATTTGTTGTTTTTTTCTTAAAGTACGGATTCTTAGATGAAATGGATTATTGGGCAGGAACATTTGGTTTGGCAGTCTTTGCTTTGGTGGAAACAATACTTTTCATGTGGGTATTTGGTGCAGACAAAGCATGGAAGGAAATGAACGAAGGCGGAGATATTGCAATCCCAAAAATTTTTTACTACATCATGAAGTTCATTACACCGGTTGTTCTATTCATTATTATGATCTGGTGGTTTGTGAATGATGCAATACCAATCTTATTGTTGAAGAATGTAAACCCGGAAAATGTTTCTTACATTTGGGGCGCAAGAATTTTAATGATTGTTCTTATGCTTTCTCTTTTCTTTTTAATAAAATTGGCTTGGGATAAGAATAAGAAAAAAGTGCTCTAAAATTTTTATTAGTGTTTCGATAATTTTTATGTTGGATAAATTTGGAAGGATAAAAAAAACCTGCAACCAAGCTATTCGGTTTTGATTTAATGTCTAAGAAACATAGCACTTCATCAATATTCGAGAATATAAAAGCGATGGGACTTGTGTTTGGAGACATCGGTACAAGTCCTATTTACACTTTAACCGTTATTTTCACCCTTACTACTCCAACAATTGAAAATGTTATGGGAGTGTTGTCTCTCATCTTCTGGGCATTAATTGTCCTGGTGACAGTTGAATACTCATGGCTTGCAATGAGCTTAAGTACTAAAGGCGAAGGTGGAATAATTGTTCTTAAAGAAATTCTCGGTTCAAAAGTTAAAAAAGGACGAAGGGGCTTGTTTGTAGTTTATCTCGGATATCTTGGTGTCTCGCTTTTGATGGGTGATGGAGTGATAACTCCCGCAATAAGTATCCTTTCGGCAGTTGAAGGATTGAAGCTTTTTCCCGGTCTTGAAAAAATTACCTTAGAGACAATTTTATTAATTACTTGTGCTATCACGATAATACTTTTTGCATTTCAGCATAAAGGATCGGATAAAGTTTCATCATCGTTTGGTCCAATAATGATATTATGGTTTTTGTCGCTATTCATTTCAGGAATGTTTTATATTTTTAAAATCCCAAATGTTCTAATGGCAATCAGCCCGTATTATGCGATTGATTTCCTGCTGCATAACGGACTACCCGGGTTTTTTATCTTAAGTGAAGTAATACTTTGTGCTACTGGAGGTGAAGCTTTATATGCCGATATGGGTCATCTCGGAGCTAAACCAATCAGGCATGCTTGGTATTTTGTTTTTGTGGCGTTAGTAATTAATTACTTTGGTCAAGGCGCTTACCTTGCACAATATGGTAAATCAAATTTTGTACTTTTTGAAATGGTGCATAAATTTTCGGATGTTCTTTATATACCATTCATTTTTCTTGCTTTGTTTGCTACGATCATAGCTTCTCAAGCAATGATAAGCGCTGTAATGTCTTTAATTTATCAAGGCATTACAACAAGAATTTTTCCACTTATGAAAATTAAATACACATCAACTCATCTGAAATCCCAGATTTACATTGGTGCAGTTAATTGGATGCTCTTAGCCGCTGTGATTGCAATAATATTTCTATTCAAGAAATCTGAGAATCTTGCCGCTGCATATGGATTAGCCGTTACAGCTACTATGACAATAAGTGCCATATTTATGATTTGGATTTTCAAGCAAGGCAAAATCAAAATTAAATTTTATGCTTCAATTTTTGTTCTTGTAGTTGATTCGTTTTTCTTGTATGCCGTATTTAGTAAAATTCCTCATGGGGGTTACTGGTCTTTGATTATTGCTTCCATACCTTTTTTTGTGATAATGCTATGGACAATCGGGAATAAAAATTTACAAATAGCGTTCAGGTCTCTATCTATAGACTTTTTTCTCGAAAGCTATAATCAGATTTACAGTTTGGGAAATAATATAAAAGGCACGGCATTATTTCTTACAAAAAATTTAGAGAAAGTTCCGCCTTACGTGGTTCATTGTATGTTGCGCACAAACATTATGTATGAAGAAAATATTTTTGTATCTATTTCAACTTCGGATTATCCTTATGGAATAAACGTGACCAAGGTTGAAGAAATTGCCCCGGGACTTAAAGGATTAATTATTAGTTGCGGGTACATGGAATTTGTTAATATTCCGAAAATTCTTAAAGATGCTGGAATAAATGAGAAAGTAATTTTTTATGGCATTGAAGAAATTTCAACTAAAAGACCATTCCTAAGGATTTATTCTTTCCTTAAGAAAATTACACCGCACTTTGTTGCATTCTACAAACTGAATTATCGCAAGTTACATGGAGTGGCAACTCGAATTGAATTCTAAAAAATATTTTTATCTTTACACCGGTCATTTATTATTAAAAATAATTTAAGCTATGGAATATTCTTCTGTACAAATTCCCGAATTAAGTATGCTGCCATTCGTGCTCATGCTTGCCTCAATAGCCATTTTTCCGCTAACCTTAAATCATTATTGGGAAAAGAATAAAAACAAATTAATTATTGGTTTGCTTCTCAGCATCCCGGTAATAATTTATTTGCTTTCAGCAGGTCTAACTGAAAAATTATTTGATACAATTGTCTTCGATTATATTCCATTTATAATTCTTCTTGGCTCATTATTCATCATTACGGGCGGCATTTATTTAACCGGCGACATAGAGGCAAAACCAAAAATCAATACATTGTTTCTAGGAATTGGAGCAGTACTTGCATCTTTTATGGGGACAACCGGTGCTGCGATGTTATTAATTCGTCCGGTAATTCAAACTAATAAGGAAAGAGAATTTAAAGTTCATACTATTTTGTTTTTCATCGGGATTGTTGCTAACTGCGGAGGATTGCTTACCCCGCTCGGAGATCCTCCACTCTTTATGATGTATTTGCGCGGAGCTCCGTTTACCTGGTTCTTCGGTCTTTTTTTAGAATGGTTTTTAACCAATGCACTACTTTTAATTCTTTATTTTATGGTTGATAGTTACTTTTACAAGAAAGAGAAGCCAATTGCAATACAAATTGATAAGACAGCTATTAGACCAATTAGAATTCAAGGCAGAATAAATTTCTACTATCTCATCGGAGTAATATTAGCCGTAGCATTTCTGAATGAACAATATCTTCCATTCATTAAAACCAATCATTATTTCAAATTCATTCGTGAGTTTGCGATAATTGTAATGGCTTATTTGTCAATGCTAACCACGCCGAAGATTACAAGGACTTCAAACAACTTTACTTGGGGACCAATAGAAGAAGTTGCGTACCTTTTTCTTGGTATTTTTATCACAATGGTTCCATGTTTACTTTATCTTGAATCGAATGCAAAAAGTCTCGGTGTTTCTTCAACCACTCAATTTTATTACTTCACTGGTTTATTAAGCAGTTTCCTTGACAACACACCAACTGCAGTAACATTTCATTCACTTGCATTAGGATTGCAGCAATCTGCTCCGGTTTTGGTCGCTGGAATCCCCGAGAAAATTCTAAAAGCAATTTGTACTGCCGCTGTATTTTTCGGAGCAATGACATACATTGGTAATGGGCCTAATTTTATGGTTAAAGCTGTTGCAGAAGAGAACAATATTAAAATGCCGGATTTCTTCAGCTATATGTTTAAGTTTTCTATAATCGTTCTGTTGCCAATATTTATATTAGTTCAATTAATTTTAATGTGATATTATGAGTTTGACGATAGTGAAAAAAGCGTTAATCTTATTTTTATTCGTATTAGTGTCGTCATGCAAAGCCGAACCTCTGGTCAAAACAGATACTTTGTTCGTAGCATTCTGGAATCTCGAAAATCTTTTCGATACAATTGATGATCCCAACAAAGATGACCAGGAATTTTTACCTGATGGACTAAAAGAATGGACCAATGATAGGTTAGATAAGAAAATGTACAATTTAGCTCGTGCAATTAAATCCATGAATGACTACAATGCACCGGATGCTATTGGGGTTGCAGAATGCGAAAATAAAGCTGTGTTGGAAAAATTAGTATCAAAATACTTTGATGATAAAAATTATAAAATTGCCTATGCTGAGTCTCCCGATAATCGCGGAATAGATTGCGGTTTTATTTATAACGCTGATAAATTTAAGCTTATAGCATTTGATAGTTATGAAATTAAAAAATTAAGTTCCTCACCAACAAGATTAATTTTGCATGCTGTTTTGCAGAATCAAAACGGAGAGCAGATTCATTTTTTCGTTAATCACTGGTCATCACGACGTGGAGGCGCAAGTGAAACAGAATATAAAAGAATTGAAGCTGCAAGAGTTTTGAAAAGGGAAGTCGATAGAATTTTTGATAAAAACGGTTTTGCAAAAATAATTATCATGGGTGATTTCAATGATGAACCGGTTGATGAGTCAATTCTAAAAACCCTTGGTGCAGATCCTTTCAAATGCGATCCCATAAATGCAAAAAATGTTGATATACCAGGAAAAGAACTTTACAATTTATCCTATAATCTTTTTGAGAAAGGTTTAGGAACACTCAGCTTTCGCAGTGATTGGAATTTATTCGATCAAATAATTATTTCTTCAGGTCTCATAATGCAAAAAGGATTAAGTTACTTATGCGATTCGTTCTCAATTTTTAATAATGATTTAGTCGCAACACGTTCAGGAAAATACAAAGGCACCCCGTTTCCGACATACGGAGGTAATCGTTATTTGGGGGGATACAGCGATCATTTTTCTGTTTCAGCAAAATTTATTTTGAGGTGATTAGTGCGAAAGGAATTATTGATCTTCGGTGCTAATGGAGCTTTGGGAAAAGGTGTTACAAAAGTGTTATCACAAAAGGATTTTGATAAAATTTATCTTTTTGATTCTAAGCTTCTTGATGATAAAATATCAATAGACAAAACGGTGAACGTTCAAATTAAAGATTTAACCAAAGAAGAAAACGTTATTTCTGCTTTCAGCCAGATTAAACCGGATAGAGATACTTGTTACTTTTTATTTTCTACAATTGGCGGATTTTGGGGAGGGGAAACAATCTGGGAGACAAAGCTTGAGGATTGGAATCGAATGATTAGCTTGAACTTAAATGCGAACTTTTTATTAGCAAAACATTTTTCTTGGCTAGTGAAAGCATCAGCAGGCGGTTCTATTTGTATAACTGCTGCATATACCGCCGAAAATCCTGAAGCAATGAAAGGTGCTTATGGTGTTTCAAAAAGCGCTTTAGTTCATTTGGTAAAAACTTTAGCCATTGAAGGACAAAAAATAAATTTAAGTGCAAATGCTATTTCACCTTATATTATTGACACTCCGGCAAATAGAAGCTGGATGGCAGATGCTGATTTTAGCAAATGGATTAAACCTGAAGAAATTGGTGAAGTTGTGTATTCATTGTTCAGTAATTTTAGTTATATAAGCGGTAATGTAATCACGTTGAAAGATCGCTTAAAAGTTTAGAAGTAATAGTAAAATTATTAAAAAACATAACGAAATTCTTATTGACTTTGTTTTTTGAAATGATTATTGTAGTTAAGTTATTTTATAAGAATTGTACAAAACTTTCCTTTGATTCATTAACATTATTTATTTAGGAGGTCATTCTCTATGGAAATTGCAGTTGCTATCTACTCAATGCTGGGTGCTATTGCTCAAACCGCGCAAAATACAGGAGTATTAAATTGGCTAACAACAAAGTATGAAGCCGGTGGAATATTCATGCATCCAATTCTTGCATGCTTGGTTCTCGGTCTTGCTTTCGTTTTCGAAAGAATGTGGACATTATCAAGAGCAAGAGTTAACACAAAAGATTTTATTGTTAAAGTTAAAGGTGCTTTGGATTCAGGCGGTGTTGAAGCGGCAAAAGAAGTTTGTGCCAATACGCGCGGACCGATTGCTTCAGTTTTCCATGCTGGTTTGTTGAGAGCAGGCGAAGGGCTTGACGCTGCTGAAAAAGCAATTATGACTTATGGCGGCATTGAAATGGGATTCTTGGAAAAAGGATTAATTTGGATCTCAACTTTTATTACAATTGCCCCTATGCTTGGTTTTACCGGAACAGTTCAAGGTATGATTGAAGCATTTGACGCTATAAAGGAAGCCGCTCAGATTTCTCCGGCAATTGTTGCTTCTGGTATTTCTGTAGCACTTCTTACAACCCTATTTGGTTTGGTTGTAGCAATGATTCTACAAGTATTTTATAATTATTTTGTTTCGAGAATTGATAGATTAGTTGGCGATATGGAAGAAAGTTCAGTTGAATTAATTGATGCTCTATACGAACTGAATAAAAAGAAATAGAAATTTCTTCCTTTGTAATATTTACCTATTATTATTTGAAAAAATGAAATGATTAAGAAAAGAAAAATTAAAGAGGCCTCAATTCCTACTGCATCCATGGCAGATATAGCATTCCTTTTACTGCTTTTTTTCCTAGTTGCAACTGTAATTGATGTAGATACAGGAATTGGCTTAGCTTTACCCGAGCCCATTGAGGAAACTGATATTGTTCCTGTTTCAAGGGAAAGAATGGCAGCACTTCTGGTTAATGAAAATGGAGACGTTCTGCTGGATGGAGCTCCAATTTCAATTTTCCAGATTAAAAATCAATTAAAACCGAGAATCATTTCAAAAATTGAGCTTCCGGCAAATAAAAAATTAATTGTCTCTTTGAAAACAGATAGAAAAACAAATTATAACCTTTATATTCAAACCTTAGATCAGGTTAAGCTATCATATTTCGAAACTAGGGATGAATATTCAAATTCCAATTTCGGCAGGAAGTATAATGATCTGGATGAAGAATCTCAAAAAAAGGTTCAGGATAAAATTCCAATTATTATATCTTTAGCTGAACCGGAATCAATAAAGAAGTAAATGCTTAGGAGGTAAGTTTTATGCAATTTGAAAAAAGAAGGGCGAACACAAAACAGGAAATACCGACCGCTTCCATGCCCGATATTGTTTTTATGCTCCTACTTTTCTTTATGGTTACAACTACTCTTAGAGAAGTCGATGTTCTTGTTGATTTCAAGCTTCCTGAAGCTCAAGCAATAGAGAAAATTGAAAATAAGAGATTGGTTTCATATGTCTGGGTTGGAAGCACTGGAAGAATTCAAGTTAATGACAGTATAGTTAAGCTTGAAGAAATTCAGGATATCATGTACAAAAAACGCCAGGAACTTCCTAATGTTATCATATCAATGAGAGTTGACAGAAATCAGGAGATGGGACTGGTAACAGATATTCAGCAAGAACTTAGAAAAGCTTATTGTTTAAGAATAAATTACTCAACTAATATTAAAATATAATTATTAAATCAACGTATTATTTTAAAAGGCAGGTTTGTACAAAGCCTGCCTTTTCTATTTAACAGGAAATAAGATGAATTTAAAAGAAAGAATAAACCAGGATCTTAAAGAAGCGATGAAATCCGGTGATAAAGTTAAGCTGGAAACTATTCGTTCTATTAGGGCATTAATACTCGAATTTGAAAAAAGCGGAATTGGAAGAGAAATAAATCAAGATGATGAAGTGAAAATGTTAAGCACAGCCGTAAAGAAAAGAAAAGATTCGATAGAACAATTTCGCAATGCGGGCAGAGAAGAATTAGCTTTAAAGGAAGAAAGAGAACTCGGAATACTTCTTGACTATCTGCCAAAACAACTTAGCGAAGATGAGATCACTTCTGAAGTCAAACGTATTGCGTCTGAAGTCGGAGCAAAATCAAAAGAGGACTTTCCCAGACTTATGCCAATGGTGATGAAAGAGCTTAAAGGTAGAGCCGACGGTAAATTAGTTAAAAGTATTGTTGAAAAATTCTTAAGCTGAAAAGTGATAATTCTTGACATTATAATTGTTGTCGCTCTGCTCATTGGATTCATTCTCGGCTACAAAGACGGATTTATCAGAAAGCTAATTGGGTTGATTGGATTGGCAATTGCGATTTACTTAGCGGTCTTATTCGCAGTACCTTTTGGTCGGTTAATTGAATCTGCGCTGGGAATAGAATTTTATCTTTCTGAGATAATTGGCGGTGCTGTAGTTTTTCTTGTCATCATGATAATTATTGCCTTCATAAAAAGAGTTGTTCACCCATTCGACAAAGTAAACAATCTATTAAATCAAATTCTTGGCGGAATAGTCGGTTTAATTCAGGTCATCTTTTTTTTAAGCGCCGTATTTATCATCCTGAAAATATTTGATATACCGGCTGAAAAAACAGCGCAATCTTCTCTTCTTTATCTTCCGGTTTATAGTATAATTCCCAGAACCATAGATTACCTGCAAAAGTACACTCCGGACTCACGAAAAATCATCAAAGATTATATAAACGAGAAAGACTCAATCTGATGAACTCTAAATCAGTGTTTGATAAATTAGAGTTCGTCAAAGTTTTAAACTACATTTCAAATTATTGCATAACTGAAGCGGGAAAGAACAAAGCACTTTCTATTTCTCCTTTTACAAGTTTACCTGAAATTATCAAGGAAGGTAAACTGATAACTGAAGCAAAAGACATTTTGATAAAGCTTGCTAATCCTCCAATAGATTATTTACCTAATTTAGAAAATACTCTTTCGCAAAGCGCCATTGAAGGAGCTTTGCTTGAAGCTAAAAAGATACTTGAAATTCTAAAACTCGCAGTGGTTTCGCGAAATTTATTTCAATTCTTAAAGACTAATACCGAAAAAAATTCGCCTCTAAACGAACTGAGTCACAATTTGTTTGTTGATAAAGCGTTTGAGAACTATATCCAGCGAATAATAAATGAAAATGGTGAAATTAAGGATAATGCCAGTCCTAAGCTGCATGATATGCGAAAGGAGATTTCCTCACGCAAAGAGGATCTGATTCGGTCTGTCAATAAAATTGTTAAACAGCTTAAAGAGGATAATTTAGTAAGAGAAGATTATGTAACTCTAAGAGATGGTCGAATTGTCCTGCCTATCAAAGCTGAACACAAAAGACACATACGCGGATTTATACATTCAGAGTCATCAACCGGTCAAACTGTATACATTGAGCCAGAAGAAACGCTCGAACTAAATAATGATATTATCTCTCTAACCTTTGCTGAAAAAAGGGAGATAGAAAGAATACTTAAGGAAGTAACTAAGCGAATTGGTGAAGTTAACATTGAATTACGTAAAACTCTAAATGCCGTCACAGAGATAGACACAATCTTTGCCCGCGCTAAATATTCGATTGAAATTATCGGCTGTTTTCCTACCATTGATAATTCAAATCCGATATGCATTCAAAATTCAAGACACCCGATTCTTCTTAAAAAGTTTGGTAGAGAAATAACTGTTCCACTAACAGTAAATGTTGCTGAACAAAATGTAATTTTGATTACTGGACCAAATGCAGGCGGAAAAACTGTTGTGTTAAAAACAATCGGGCTACTGCATTTGATGATCAATTCCGGAATTCATATTCCATGCAGTCCGGATTCAAACTTTCATTACTTCAAGGATATTTTAGTTGATATCGGCGATGAACAATCACTCGAGGATGATCTTTCCACATTTAGTTCTCATCTTTCAAATATTAATCACATTTTGGAATCTGCATCAAGCAATTCTTTAATTTTATTAGATGAAATCGGAACCGGAACTGATCCGGCAGAAGGATCGGCATTAGCTGCAGGAATTCTTATTCATCTTGAGGAGAAAAAATCTTTAGTTTTTGCCACTACGCATCATGGTAATTTAAAGATAATTGCGCATGATATGCCTGGTTTCGAAAATGCT
>Ga0209520_10001811_pt1 | contig 12225 bp, 17 predicted proteins | sample Rifsed16ft1_FD_184009 | JGI IMG/M metagenome (GOLD analysis project Ga0209520, IMG submission 184009) | Soil microbial communities from Rifle, Colorado, USA - sediment 16ft 1 (version 2) | ecosystem: Environmental > Terrestrial > Deep subsurface > Rock core/Sediment | place: Rifle, Colorado...
TCATGGACGATAAAGACAAGAGACTAAAACTCCGCGCCTTCCCCGAGGCCGCGAAGAGCGTTGCGCTTCACGCCAAACCTGCGGACGGCCAGGACAAATCGCTTGAACTGGCAAAGGCGCAGTTGGAGGAAGAGAAGAGCAAGACGCTCGAACTCCTGAAAACCATCGTGCAGTTGCGCGAAAGCCTCAAGCAGGAGCAGGCGAAAGCGGCTGACCTGGAGGCCAAATTGAACCGGTTGGTGGCAGTGGAAGATAATCAGCTCGCCAAAAAGAATGCCCAGCTCGAAGCGGAAATGAACAGATCGCGCGAGCTGATGAGTACGATCGAGCAACTCAAGGAAAACCTCAAACAGGAACAGGCAAGATCGGCCGGCGAGGCGGATAGAACGGCTGCGCTGGAAGCGAAAGTGAGAGACCTGTCCGCACTGCTCGGCAAGATATCCAGTCTTGCCGCTGCGGGGAAAACGGTCAGCGACGCCTGACGGGCCGGCTGTTCAAATCTAGCATCCTATTGTCTTTGCATCCGGATCGGTGATGCGTACCTCCTCCAGTATCTCCTCGCGCTCAACTGTATCAGCGTCATAGGTCACGACCAGCGCTTGCAGGTTCGCCTTGTTGTTGAATTCTGCACAACCAATTCCAGCATGCCCCATCAGCCTTCGTTCCAGGTCTGCTCTCGCACGTGCATCCAGTTTCGGGTGCACGTGAATCATTACGTCTGCTGAGTTCATGATCGTCTCCTTCATCACATGAAATGATCGATATAGATCGAATAAGACATCGCGGCATCCTTGCGGTTTCATGAAACGCTTGAAAAGTAGTGGATCAGGGCAGGCTGAATGCGGACGGATCGTCCGAGTCACTTGATAACCCGCTGGTGCGTAGTCGCACCGTACTGTGTAAGCAGTAGCTGCGCCGTACTGTGTGAATAGTTGTTGCCTGCGCTGCAAGAAAACCAGGCCCGCCGCGGTGACTATTTTTTGCCGTTGACCCAGAAATCATAGCCCGCACCCAGAAACTCGTCGTGGGGGATGTAATGCGATCCGTCGCACGAAAAGGTGAGGCCGACGATGCCGTTGAAGAGATTCAAAGTGCCTGAACGCAGGTAGAACATATCGTCCATGAATCGCAGCTCGCGAAACAGATCCAGCACGGCACGTATCCGATCACGCGCCACCAAAGCGTCGGCCGGATAAGGCGTTCCGGGATAGGCGAGGCAGATATCGGGGTCGATCAGCGCATCGATGTCGAGCAGGCGATAGCGATAGGGATCGCCCATCACCCACAGCACCGCGCGATTGCTGGAGAAATGCAGGATCACGTGGTACACGCCGTGGTAAACCATCAATTCCTCGATCACCCCCAGCACGGTATCGAGCTGCTGGTCCATGGCGCTTTCTGCCCTGATCTGGTGAAAGACCGTATTGCGGATGGACGGGTCGCCCTTGAGCTGACGCCAGACCACCGGCTCGTCGTACAGTTTGCGCGTCAGCGGCAGGTCGCGCAGATCGAAATCGGTGCCGATGAACCCCAGCACAGCACCCGATGAGTCGCGCACGATCTGTACGGCAGTGAGCGAAGGACGCCGCCCGAACAGGCTGATGTAAGCCTCCGAAAGCAATGTCCCCGCGATCGGCAAGACCTCGCTCATGTAAGGCCGCCGCGAGCGATCCCTGCCGACAGATGCAAGCATCACGCCCTCGGCACTGATATTGCTGCTGATCTGGATGCCGTTGGTATCCAGCGCGTATAGCGTTCTGCCGTAAGGCAGCGTTTTCAACGCTGCACTCAGTGCCAGGTCAAGATTCGCCCGGTCGGCCCAAACCCGATTGCAGCGCGCCGCCAGCTGCTGCAGCGGCTCCTGCATGGTTTCCAGCAGCTCCTTGCGCTGCTGCGCAATGCTCTCCTGCAATGTCTCCTTTGCGTTATGCATCAAAGCATCTCGACGACCCATTTCGTCACTGTTCCGGTCGCGCGGGCGCATTGCTGGCCCCGCGCCTGGTCGAAGGCTTTGTACTCATCCGCATTCCACATGTCGTAGGTGCGCCCCGTGAACTGCTGCTGCAGCTGGCGGCAAGTGACGCCGCCGAATTCCTGGCGGAAACGCTCGGTGAGTTCTTTCGCTTTCTTGAAGTTGTTGATGTGGCGGCCGCTGTCCAGCTTGTCGCGGTCGCGGCCATACTTCGCGCTCAACGCCATCAGCCCGCCCGTGAGCGCGCCGCAGACGCCTTCGCCCAACAGGCCGCCGCCCGAAAGGCCGTGGCTGGCTTTCACCGTCTGGTCGTCGATGATCCCGATGGTTTCCTGCACAGTTGCCAACACGCACTGCGGACAACAGCCGTAATCAAGTTCGTATTGAAGGGCCTTCGCATAAGCCTGGTCGCCGAGCGCGCTTTTCTGTTCCATGTCCATGACGCCTCCTTTGTATATTAGCAATCCCTAATGCATATTACGACTTGCCTGATGAATCCGCAATCGAATGTCTGACAGCTTGTTCGGCATTGGAAAGCGTACTGGCGAAATGTGTCAGGCATATGTTGCAAAGCGGGGGCGGCCGAGAGTCACTTCTGTTGCTTCCCTCTGTCGGCGCAAGCATTTTCTAGTTTCCCTCATATACTCCGGGAAGACTGGGGTCTAATTTGGCGGGAACGGCAAGCGGGGATACTCGGGATACCACCGGGGGAAGACTGCTCCCGATTTGGTCTGCTGGGTTTGGGGGATGAACGACCATAGCATTGGAGGCAGCACCCAGGACAGTTCAAACAGAACCTGATAACGCTCGTCGGGATGATCAGGGATTCAAAACATGCCGACGTGATCCTTTTTCTCGGCTTTTCCTCCCAACGACGAACGGCGCTACCTTGGGTCTATGCAGGCCGCCGCATGTTTACGGGCATTGCGGGAAGGCTGTGGATGGAATGAGTGCGAGACTCTCGATTTCTTCCTCCGACGCAGAGGTATACTGACCATTCACGTGTCGGTTGATCCAGGCGCCGTCGCCCGCCGGTGCGAGTTGCAGTTTCCACTCCGCACGCTTTTTTTCCGCGCCGTACTCTTCAAGCATCAGCGCCTCATGCGCGATATCGCATCCGTCGATATTCATCACGATGGTAGCCATGACACACCTCCCTTACCTGCGGCACCAAGCGTGCCCGTGGAAGTACGGTATCTGCTTACGCGTACGAGATACATAAGCAATACCCGGTATCTTCAACGGCAGTCTAGACAGTAGTTGCGTCGGCGGAAATGCGGGGCCTGCGTGTCAGCAGGGCGCTGAAGGAGGCCAGCCCGGGCCAGAATTTCTAAGCTCCCAGTGTGATCATTGTGCCGATGCCAAGCCCGTAAGCCAGGTGAGAAAGCGTACTTGCAAGCAAGGCATTCGAGCCTTGCGGTCCGCGCCGTCCGAACATTCCCCAGCCGAACGACGGCAACAGGATGAACCAGGGAAGCGCTGACGTAGCCAGGCCGAATAACATTCCGCCAAGCAGATGATTGCCGGGAACGGGCAGCCCCGTGGCCAGGAAAAAGAACGGATAGATCAGCGCCACACCGCCGCCACCGACCAGGAAATGAAAGACCCAACCGGCCTTTACCTCGTATGGGTATGACCTGGAATCGAGGATATTGGAATGGCTGAACTGCCCGCGCAACAAGCCCAGGAACCAGCGCCCCACCAGAGCGATATTTACGCCGCTGGTGATGCCGACTTTTGCGGCATAAGTCTCGGTAATGTCCATGAGCACGGCACCGACGATGCCACCGAGAAACGCCCAGGCAAATATTTCCATTAACTGATCCTTGTGTGAAGCATCTCATTCCGCATGACGACTGCTGCCTTACCCTCATCGTCCCGATTTGAGAATCGATTGAATAGCGGTTTCTGCATTCGTCACCTGCACCCCGATATTGCGCATTTCCTCTTTGCCTTTTAGGTACAGGCCGGAAACAGCGTCTTCAACCAATACGATCTTGAAGTCCCGTTCGCTGGCTTCGTAAATCGACGTTCTTGGGCAATTGGGGAAGTTGCAGCCGACAAATACGAGGGTATCCACGCCCGACGATCTCAAGTGAGACTCAAGTGGCGTGTTGAAGAATGCACCCCATCTGGGTTTGTAGATGACGACTTCGTTATTGCCGACCTTCTGGGTTCGACCGGATAGCAATAGATCGGGATCCAGCCGGACATTGCCGTCAAACATTCCGGTGGCCAACTCGCAGCCGGGACTGCCTTCCAGCAGAATGTCCGTGCCGTCCTCCACCGCTTCCTTCCGCCATAAATCGACATTGCTACCATCCCGTTTATAGATACGAACGATGTGGACGACAGGCAGGGCGTTCTTCCGATAGGTATCCAGAATAGCCCTTATGTTGGGCAAGGCCGCCGAGGTGCCGGGTATCTCCAGCGGTTGCCCGTCCAGCGTATCGCACTGGGTGTCGATTGTGATGACTGCCGAAGTCTTATAGTTTGGCTCGGTGTATTTGCTCATGCTGTTTTCCCGTGCGGCATGCGATGTCTCACTTCACCAATTCGCTCACTGCACCCAGCAACCGTTCCACATCATGCGCGCTCACATGCAGATGCGGCGCGAAGCGCAGGGCGTTGCCGCGCTGGCTGATGTAGATGTTCCTGGCCTTGAGTTCAGCCACTAGGTTGCCGCTGTAGGTCTGCGGCAGTTGCACGCCGAACATGTGCGGGCAGCGCTGCGCATCCTCCGGCAGGCGGCAACCCAGTTGCACGAGATGCGCAGCGATCCCGGCATTGACCGCCGCAAGCGCCGCCGCGATGTTCTCCACGCCCCACGCCCTGATCTGCTCCAGCGCGGCGACCGCCCCCGGCAAAATGGTGGCGGTGCATTTCTCGCCCACATCGAAGCGGCGCGCGCCGGGCATGTAGGCGTCGGAATACTTCACCAGCGCGGTGAAATCCTCTGCGTTGGCGCGCGCCAGCCATGTCTCCTCCAGTGGGCGCGCATCGCGCCAGCGTTCGGCCACATACAGCAGACTGAAACCGTAAGGACACAGCAGCCACTTGTAGCCCGCCGCCACCAGAAAATCCGGCCGGATATCCGCCATGGGAAAGGGCATTGCCCCCAGCGATTGCGTCGCATCCACCACCAGGATGCTACCCGCCGCGCGGCAGGCTTTGCTGATCGCGTGCAGATCGATATGCGCCCCATTCGTCCAGTGGCAGGTCGAATGGGGCACGACCTTTACCGAGGCGCCGATGCTGTCCAGGATCGCCCGTGTCCAGTTGCCATCCGCAGGCGTTGGCACCGTAAGCAAAGTCGCCCCTGTCTCCTGCGCCGTCCTGCGCCACGGCAGCACGATGCTGGGGAATTCCTCCGCAATCACCAGAATGCGGTCGCCCGCATGCAGGTGCGGCTCCACCGCGCGCGCCGCCGTGCTCAAACCGTAGCTCGCGGCTGGCACCACCGCATAACCATCCGCATCGCCGCCAAAGATATTCGCCGACAAACGGCGGATGGTTTCCGCATCGTCGAAGAAATTCTGCGCCGTGCGCTCCCACGGATGGCTCTTGCTACGTACGCCCGCGAGCAAGCGGTTCTGCGATTCGTTCAACTGCGGCGAGTTGTACGCGCAATTGAAATAGGCGATGTCGTCGGGGATGTCGAACAGGTGGCGTTGGGATGGCAGGCGGGGCATGGGCTGTCAGAAAGCAAAACGATTGGGCCAAGCATGTAGTTTATCGGAAAACAATTCGAGCTTGGCACCCCTGGCGCTGCGGGAGGTCGTCGCCCTGCGATCATTCGCGAAGATACTGGTGTCGCAGGCAACTGCGCAGGGTGGTTTGCCGGTGCCTGGACTCGAAAAGTCTGTGGTGAGCCGGCCTCAGGGAACGATCTTGAACCTGCCGGTGGCGCTGATGAGGTTGGAAACCAACGCTTTTCCGGTCGAGCGTAGCGCGGAGAACTTTCCCGATTTCTCAATACTGACGACGTTGTCAGTAGTGTTTGTGCCCTGAGCGACCGACACGGCGTGTCCGTCCAGCCACTTGAAGATCGGAGCGAGTTCCAGCCGTTCCACATAGGTGGCGGTCTCATCCATCTCGAACACGCCCACGCCGCTGCCAACGGCGCTGACGTAACTGTCCGAATCGCTGATGCTGGTGAGGAAGGGCAACTTCAGCGCAGTGAGGAAACGTTCAAGCGTCTCATAGCTTGGCGAGGAATGGCGCACCCGGTTGGCGACCACCGCGATCTTTGCCCCGGAACTGCGTGCGCCGCCGACCAGATACAGATCCTTGATGAAATCAGCGGTGGCGTGGATATCGATGGGGGAGGGCGAGACCGGGATCAGGATGAAACGGGCGCGGCGCACCAACTCCTTCAGCAGCAAGCCATTGGTCCCGGCGGGCGCATCGATGATCAAGGTCTCGGTGTTCTCGGGTACCCACATCCGGTGGCTGCGCAACTGTGTGCCCCCGCTGGCCGGCGCGGCACTGGCGCCGTGGATGTGCTCGACATAAGGGGGGCGCTGCCGCAGCCATTGCAGGCTCGAACCCTGCGGGTCGCAATCCATGATCGCGGTGCGCACCTTCTGGCTGGCGTAATAACTGGCGAGATTGGTGGTCAGGGTGGTTTTCCCCGCGCCGCCTTTCGAGTTGATCACTAATATCGTCCGCATCTCTCATAGCCTCCTTGGCCAACAGCCCTGGAATCATGGTCCATGGGCGATAGTTATGCATGGAAAACCATATCACAAATCAGCAATTTGTGCAGAGAATCAGGAAACGGCATCAACCGGTGGAGGGATGCAGGGCCTGTCCCTGTGTTGAATACGCTCGTTTAATTCCCCAAGGCGATCATCGCGCCGACACCAAGCCCATAAGGCATGTGAGAAATTGTACTCGCCAGCAAGGCATTCGAACCTTGCGGCCCGCGTCGCCCGAATATGCCCCAGCCGAACGAAGGCAAAAGAACGAACCACGGCAGTAATGAAGTCGCGAGGCCAAACAGCAGCCCACCAAGTAGATGATTGCCGGGGAAGGGCAGGCCTGTGATCTGGAAAAAGAGCGGATAGATCAATGCCACACCGCCGCCACCGACAAGAAAATGAAACGCCCAGCCAGTTTCCACCTCGTTAGGGATCGGCTCGGAATCGAGAATGTGGAGTGGGTGAAGCGCCCATGCAGCAAGCCCAGAAACCAGCGCCCCACCAAAGCGATGTTGACGCCGCTGGTGATGCCGATCTTTGCGGCGTAAGTCTCGGTTACATCCATCAGAACGGCCCCGACGATGCCGCCGATGAAAGCCCAAACTAGAATTTCCATAAGCTACCTTTATGGTGTGCAGAACGATCGAACCTGACCTCAATTAGTTCGGTCCCTTTAAATGCGGGCTTCTATGCTAGCGCTCGCTACACTGCCCGACTTTGTGCGCTTCCAGGCTTCCTGTCATTTTGAAATCCCCGCCCGGCGCAGACTGGTTGCCGCCCACAGTGATGGTGTAGCGCATATCGAATTCGTCGCCGTTCAACTTTGCATCGCCTGCAACTTTCATGGAGCCTAGATCGGCGGGCATGCCCTGAATTCTGCAGGTCATGGCGAAAGTCATTGCCGAAGCAGTTCCGTCCTTTTGGTCGAAGGCGCAGCTTCCGAGTTCACCCAGCATCTGCGAGGCATCAGCCGCGTCCTCGGGAAGGCATTTCTTTTGTGTATCAGAAATGGGCGAACCGTCCGGCCCGGACGACGTTGAAACAATCTCCCACAGATCACCGGCGCAAACGGGGGTAGCCATAAACGCCAACAACAGAACAGCAATGCCTCTCATAAGAACTCCTTGCCAACGTGGAAGAGAAAATCCCTGACCGCCAAAGACGGCAGTTTATCGAAAAACAATTCAAACCAGCCCCCTTTTGATTTTGTTGGATGCCGACTCGATTGTTTTTGGTCTCAATCGGGCACAATAGTGTAAGGGCGAATGCTGTACCGCGAATGAACAGAGCAACAGTGCGAGGAGAACAGGCAATGAAATACCGGCACTACAAGGGCGGCATCTACGAGATTGTCTGCGAGGCGAAACTGGAAGCCGACCCCAACATCATCATGATGATCTATAAATCGGAAGAGGGGCTGATTTGGGCGCGGCCCAAGGATGTGTTCTTTGAGACTGTGCAACACGAAGGGCAAGCCGTGCCGCGCTTTGCGCCCCTGAACTGAGGCCACGGCCAGTCGCTCACCTTTTCATAACGGGATTCATGGTGGACAACGCGAGTTTGCTTCTTCTGCTGGCAATGGGTGCGCTGTTCTGGTTTTGGCTGCACAGCATACGCATCCTCGAACTCGCGCGCGAAGCAGGGAGGCAGGCCTGCCTCAGGGCGGACGTCCAGTTTCTGGACGACACCGTCGCCAGTACCCGCCTGCAATTGGCGCGCGACAGGAACGGACGCAGAATATTTCGCCGCACCTATCGCTTCGAATTCAGCGAAACGGGAAACAGCAGGCGGGAAGGGGAAGTGATCATGCTTGGTGACCGGGTCGAAACGGTCACCATGGAGCCTTATGAGATTTTGGAGTGAGGAATTGTCGCCAGGGTTGGGACAGCAGAATCCGTAGATACCGTCTTGCTCGTCAATCGATTTTTGCATAATCGCGCTGATACGGCTGGCGGGTTCTGAGTACCCCAAAGCATAGATGCACCAGTTTGCGCATGGCAGCACCGAGAGCCGACATCTTGGACTTGCCTCGGGCAAGTAGTCGATCATAGACAGCTTTGACATGGGGGTTGCAGCGCGTCGCCACAACCGCAGCCATGTACAACACGGCGCGTATTCTGGCTGGGCCCGCCTTGGATAGCCTGGCTCGCCCTAACACTGAACTACCCGACTGCCGTTCAATAGGCACCAATCCAAGATAGGCCGCGAGCTGTTCGGCTGAGCCGAAGTCGTGGCTGTGCATGACCGCAAGCATGTTGTTTCCGACCTGAGGCCCCACTGCCGGAATACTCTGGAGCAAGGCCAGATCGTCCTTGAGGCCGGGATGGCGATCAATATGCTGGTCAATATCCTGCTGCAATTGGGCGAGCTGCCCGGACAGGAACTCAATGCTGTCGGACAACGACTGCCGTATCAGCATCGGGGTGTCGGTGGCACCCGCCTTCTCCTGACGGTTGCGCTCACGTTGCAGGTCTTGGGCAATGGCATCGCGCCGGGCGAGCAGCGCTTGCAGCACCCGCGCCTCTGGTGCAGGTGGTATCCAGGCGGCGGGTTTGAGCAATGCGCCGTAACGCGCCAACACAAAGCTGTCCATGCCATCGGTCTTGGTCCGCACCGCCAGACCGCGTCCGAAGTCTTTGACCTGTGCCGGATTGACGATAGATACCGTAACCCCTGCATCGGCCAATGCCAGCGCAGCCTGTTCGTGATAGACGCCTGTGCCTTCCATGATGACGTGCAACTCGGCGGGGGAAATATGCTGTTTGCCTATCCAAGCCAGAAAATCAGCAACACCGGATCGACTGTTGGTGACCGACTTGGTCTTGCGCTTTTCACTGTCTTCGTCCAGCAACAGACAACAATCCAACTTGGCCTTGGCTACATCCATACCGAGATAGCGCATGATGACCTCCTGAAAAAGTTAGCCAGCTTCGCCCACTTGCCTTGTACATTCAGGGTTCGCCCCTTGGCTACCGTTCAGTGTCTTTACTGGCGAGAGGTGAAGCAGAAGACTTGATCTACGGAACAAGGTCAATGCCTTAAGGTCGGGCTCAAGCTGCCTCTGCTTCGTGTGGTGATAGCTAACCACCACGGAGGGAAAGATACAAGGTCGGGCTTTAGCCCGACATGTCGGGTTAAAACCCGACCTACAAAAGCGTTCTGCACGTTGGTATAAGTTCCAGATAGCGGGCAGCACTACATAGCCATTCGACCAAGCCCGCAAGCGGGCAAGTCGCTGGCTCTCCCGCCTGCGGGAGGAGGGAGAATTACGCAGTCTGAAAGAGCTGCCACCAGCGCCTGCGATTCTCGGGTGTGGGGGCATGGTTCTCGATGAGCGACGGCTGCGCGGTGCTGAGTATCCAGCGCGGAGGAGTGGCAGACTTGCTGCATGAGGAGCCCAGCGAATTCGGATCGTAGACCTTGATCAGCGATGGCTCCTCCACCCCATCGGCGTAAACGATGCCGCACAAGTGATAGTCGTGATCCTGCCGCAACAGCTTGTCCAGCGCATCGATGCGCAACGCCAGATCGTCGCCGTTCAGCGCGTTGTCCGGCAGCGCTTCGCCTATCTGATAGAAGAACCAGTGGCCGGTCTTGACGCGCGCCCACAACGCATCCAGGTCGCTCCATTGCAGCATGCCGTAGAACTTTCCCCTGAGGCGGGCATGAAAGTCCGTTGCGTTTGCACTATCCATTTTCTGTACACCCTGCTGTCGGTTGAAGATGCCGGACAATATCGCAGACTTACGCGGGCATGCCAAGTATCCTGCCGGTCAGTTTGCGCGCGACCGGCGCCAGGAAAAAGATGATCGGCACTGCAACCACATAGGCAATGGCAAAGGCCTTCAGCCACAGACGGGTAAAGCCTTCCACCCACCCCACGTTGGCCAGCGTGATGATGAAAGTCATGATGAACACCATGATCGCAGCCATCACGACAGAAAATACCAGATGAAATTTCTTTTGCGGATTCATTGCATAACCTCGTTTCTCAAGCTGCCAGCCACTGTGCGATCTTGTCGCGCCCCGGAATGCCGCCCGCATGCACCACCTTGCCGTCGATCACCACGCCGGGGGTGGACATCACGCCGTAGGCCATGATGTCCTGCAGTTGCTCGACCTTCTCCAGCCGGATCTCCACGCCTTTTTCTTTCGCCGCCTCCTCGATCAGTTTCATCGTGGTCTTGCAGTTGGCACAACCCGTGCCGAGGACTTTGATGCTCTTCATGACTTCCTCCTTGAAAATTTACATTACCAGATTGAACACATAACCGACCAGCATGATGCCTGTCGCCACGATCCCGATGAAGGTGGCGATCAGCCTGGGCTTGAGCACTTTGCGCAGGATCACGATTTCCGGCAGCGACAGCGCGATCACGCTCATCATGAACGCGAGCACCGTACCGAGCGCCGCGCCCTTGGCCAGCAGCGCTTCGACGATGGGGATGATGCCTGCGGCGTTGGTGTACATCGGCACGCCGAGCAACACAGAGACCGGCACCGCCCACCACACATCCTTGCCCATGAAGCTGGCCATGAAATCCTGCGGCACATAGCCGTGGATACCCGCGCCGATGGCGATACCGGCCAGCACATACAGCCACACGCGGCCCACGATCTCGCGCACGCTGGCGAATCCCGCCGCGATGCGGTCCGACAGGGTCAGTTCATCCGCGCCCACCGTAGCCTGCACATGCCCCATCTTCTGCACCCAGTCTTCGAGGTGATGCTCCATCTTCAGGCGACCGATGATGTATCCGGCAAAGATGGCGATGCCCAGCCCCAACACCAGATACAGCAAGGCGATTTTCCAGCCGAACAGGGCAAACAGCAGCGCCAGCGCGATTTCGTTCACCATAGGCGCGGAAATCAAAAAGGAAAACGTCACGCCCAGCGGCACGCCCGCCTGCACGAAGCCGATGAACAGCGGCACGGCGGAACAGGAGCAGAACGGGGTGACGATACCGAGCGTGGCCGCCATCACGTTACCCACGCCTTCATGCCGTCCGGCCAACAGTGCGCGGGTGCGTTCCGGGGTGAACCAGGAATTGACCATACCCATCGCGAATACCACCCCGGCCAGCAGGAGCAGCACCTTGGGCGTGTCGTACAGGAAGAATTGCAGCGCCTCGTACAAGTGGCTTCCGGAAGCAACCGGAAGTTGGTTCACCAGCACATGCGAAAGCGGCTCCAGCGCTTGGTAGATGGCAAGCCAGAGCGCGGCGGCGGCGACCAGAAAGATGCGGGGACTGCTACGTGGCAGATTCAAGGCGCTTGCGTACATATCCAGAGACTCCAAATCGGGCGCTGATGCCCGTCATGGTCTGGAGACGAATGAACCCTGAAAAGGATGCGGAACTATTTGCGGGGAACGTAACTTTCCACCCTGCCCTGTTCATCGAACTGAACCTGGCAATTGGTGGACAGTGTGACACGCATGCGCTGGCGGGCGCGCAGCAGGCGGGATTTGACCGCCGCGAGGGTAAGGTTATGCGCTTGGGCGTAGTCTTGCTGCTTCATGCCGTTCAAGTCGCACTGCTCGATGATGTC
>Ga0209520_10001816_pt1 | contig 12210 bp, 10 predicted proteins | sample Rifsed16ft1_FD_184009 | JGI IMG/M metagenome (GOLD analysis project Ga0209520, IMG submission 184009) | Soil microbial communities from Rifle, Colorado, USA - sediment 16ft 1 (version 2) | ecosystem: Environmental > Terrestrial > Deep subsurface > Rock core/Sediment | place: Rifle, Colorado...
TGAACCTGGCAAACGGAGCCTACCCATCGGCCATGGTCGAGCCGATCCAGCACAGCCTGGTCCGGGCCAACTTCGAGAAGCTCGGCTATGACATCGTCGGCTTCAGCAGCGGATACACCCCGACCGAGATCACCGACGCCGACTACTACTTCTCCCCGGATATCGAACGGATCGAGCCCCCGCCGCCGGGGATTACCCTGAACGCTTTCGAAGGGATGCTGTTTCACGCCTCCGCCGGCCGCATCCTCGAGGACCTGACCGATCCCGAAACCCGCAACCGAATCGGTTTTCGGACAAGTTACCCGTTCTCGGTGCTTCGGGCGATCATCCTCTACGACTTCGACCAGCTCGAGGCGGTCCCTCAAATCCCCACGCCGACCTTCACTTTCGTCCACATCGTCGCCCCCCACTCACCTTACCTCTTCGGGGCGAACGGCGAGGCGATCGAACAGACGGGGGTCTTCAGCCTGACCAGCGAAGGGGTGACCGGGAGCGACTCCGAGGGTGAGCTGTACAAGAACCAGGCGATCTACATCTCGGCCCGAGCGGAGGAGGTCGTCCAGGCGATCCTGGCCTCGTCCGAGACGACCCCGATCATCATCATCCAGGCCGACCATGGGCCTTCGGCCGGGTGGAGCCAGGATCCGGAAAACCCGGACCTGGCGATGCGGACGGCCATCCTCAACGCCTACCTGCTTCCGAACGGGTGTGACCGCATGCTCTACCCGACGATCTCGCCGGTGAACTCGTTCCGGGTGGTTTTCGACTGCTACTTCGGAGCGACCTACCCCATGCTCCCCGACAACGCTTACTTCAGCCACTGGCCCCGCCAGGCAGCTTACGGCTTCCTTCTGGTGAACGATCGAACCCGCCCCCCGATACAGGCCCCATGATGGGCCCCGAAACACTTCTACCCCTATATCTGGCGTCTTAAGGTTCTCTTCATCTATATATAGTACAAACTGTATGTGGGTTGTAAGGATAATCCGGCCGCCATACCTCTAGAATGGAGGATAGATTGATAGGCGGGGTCGGTATGATCGAGCACCAGGTAGAGATCCCGGTTTCGCCGGGCGAGGACAAGGAGCGGTTGCCCCTTGTGGGTGAGGCGGGCCACAGGCAGGGGACCCTTCCCGGCCCCATTCAGGCTCCCCCGGGGACAGGGCCCGAATTGTACATTCTGCCCGGAGGCCTGGTCGACATCGCCCTCAACGAGCTTGGCGGCCAGGTCACGTCAGTAGAGTTGTTGCCCGAAGAACACGACTGAGACCGCCGGAAACTTCTTTTCGCGCCTCCGCCCCATCGAGTCACGGACGAAGGCTCCAAAGCTCCCGAAGGCTCCCGGAACCTCCAAGGCTCCGGGAGCCTTTCAATCTTCCTCCTCCGCCTCGCCCGACCGTTTCATTTGTGCCTGTCTGCTATAATTCGCGCGCCATGGCCATCACACTCGAAGAAGTGCGTCACATCGCACTCCTGGCGCGATTGCGCCTCACCGAAGACGAAGAGGCGCGCTACACCGACCAGCTCTCGGCGATCCTCGAATACGCCGCCCGTCTGGGAGAGGTTGACACGTCAGCCGTCCCCCCGACTGCAAGCGTCCTGCCCCTTCAAGCCCCGCTGCGCCCGGATTCCGTGCGGCCCTCCACCCCGACCTCGATCATCCTGGCTAACGCTGCCGCCTCGCAGGAGGGGATGTTCCGCGTGCCCCCCGTCCTCGAGGAAAACGAGTGAGGCCGCGCCGACCGGCTCCCCTCACACGGGCGCTCTATGGCTGACCCCACCGACCTCACATTGCTGGAAGCCGCCGCAGCACTCCGGGCCGGAGAACTGTCCTCCCGCGATTTGACACAGGCCTGTCTCGACGCCATCGCGGTCCACAACCCGGCCTTGCACGCCTTCCTGGCGGTGACCCCGGACCTTGCGCTGCAGCTCGCAGGGCAGGCCGACCGCAAACTGGCCGAATGGCGGAAGAGCCGGGCGGGAACACTGCCCGCCGTGCACGGTATTCCAATGGCAATCAAGGATGTGCTCTGCCTGGAGGGGGTCCCGACAACCTGCGGTTCGAAGATCCTGGAGGGCTTCCGTCCGCCATATACGGCGACCAGCGTGCGTCGCTTGATCGAACACGGTGCTGTGATCCTGGGCAAGACGAACACCGACGAGTTTGCCATGGGCTCGTCCACCGAGAACTCGGCCTACGGGCCGACCCACAATCCGTGGGATCCGGACCGCGTCCCCGGCGGATCGTCCGGAGGATCGGCGGCGGCAGTGGCAGCCCGGCTGTGCTATGCTGCGCTGGGAACCGATACCGGCGGGTCGGTCCGGCAGCCAGCCGCGTTCTGCGGCGTGACTGGATTGAAGACATCCTACGGCCGGGTGTCGCGCTACGGGTTGATCGCCTACGGCTCTTCGCTCGACACCGTCGGAGCCCTGGCCGTATCGGCGGCCGACCTGGTCCCCATCTTCGCCGCGATCGCCGGGCACGACCCGCTCGACTCGACTTCGATGCCCGATCCGGTCCCCACGGTGGACCTGGTTTCGGCGAGCGTCACAGGCCTGCGCCTGGGTGTGCCCGATGAGTACTTCATCGCCGGGATGCAGGTCGAGGTCGAATCTGCGGTGCGCGCAGCGATCGATGTCTTCACAGACCTGGGGGCCGAGATCGTGGAAATCAGCCTGCCGCACACTGATCTAGCGCTTCCCGTCTACTATTTAATCGCTCCCGCCGAAGCTTCCGCCAACCTGGCACGCTACGATGGGATCCGTTACGGGCCGCGCCTCCAGGATCCCGATTTGTTAGAGACTTACTTTGCCACGCGTGGGGCGCTCTTCGGGGCCGAAGTCAAACGCCGCATCATGCTCGGCACGTACGCGCTTTCCGCCGGATACTTTGAGGCGTACTATGGGCAGGCCCAGAAGGTGCGCACACTCATCAAGGGTGACTTCGAAACGGCCTTCAACCAGGTCGATTTGATCGCTTGCCCGGTGACCCCGACCACGGCCTTCCCGATCGGCGCGCACGGGGATGATCCGCTGTCGATGTACCTGGAGGATGTATTCACTCTGCCGGCCAATCTGGCCGGAGTGCCCGGAATCACGTTCCCCGTCGGTTTCGACGAGCTAGGCCTTCCGATCGCCATGCAGCTCAACGCACCCCACCTGGCAGAACCCCGATTGCTTCAGGCAGCCCACGCCTATCAAGGGGCTACACATTGGCACAAGGAGCGCCCGCCCAGATGAAGATCGTCATTCCGATGGCCGGCTATGGCACCCGCCTGCGTCCGCATACCTGGTCCAAGCCGAAGCCGCTGGTGACGGTGGCCGGGAAGCCCGTCCTGGGCCACGTGCTGGATACCTTTTCGTCGCTGCCTCGCATCGATGAGGTTGTCTTCGTCGTCGGGTACCTGGGCGACATGGTCCAGGCCTACGTCTCACAGGCCTACCCTCAGCTCACCGCCCGCTACGTCGAGCAACACGAGATGCTCGGCCAATCCCATGCCATATGGCTGGCTCGGGAGGGCCTGCATGGACCGATGCTGATGGTCTTCGTCGACACGTTGATCGAAGTGGACCTCTCAACCATGTCGAGCGAGAAGGCCGAGGCTGTCGCCTGGGTGAAGGAGACCGACGATCCGCGTCGCTTCGGCGTGGCCGAGGTCGACCCGGATGGCTGGGTCCGCCGCCTGGTGGAGAAGCCTCAGGATCGGAGCAACAACCTGGCTGTGGTCGGGTTCTACTATTTCCAGGAGGCTGACCGCTTGCTGGCGGCCATTGAAGAACAGATGGCGCGCAAAGAGCATCTCGGCAACGAATACTACCTGGCCGACGCCATCAACATCATGCTTACCGGCAAACTGAAAATGCGCGCCCAGCAGGTTGAGGTCTGGCAGGACTGCGGCAAGCCGGAGACGATGCTCGAGACCAACCGCTACCTGCTCGATCACGGGCGGGACAACTCGGCCGAGGCCTCGGCCCGGCAGGGTGTTGTGATCGTTCCGCCGGTCTACGTCGACCCTTCAGCCGAGGTGATCCACTCGGTGATCGGCCCGCATGTCTCGATCGGCGCCGGCTGCTCGATACGCCACTCCCTTATCCAGGACTCGATCATCGACGCCGACTCGCAGATCGTCGACAGTACTCTGTCCCAGTCGCTGATTGGCCGCGATGCGCGGGTGCTCGGCCGCAGCCGGGCATTGAACGTGGGAGACTCCTCGGAGGTCGGCTTCGCCTAGCGTTCGCCGGGCCCGGGTGGCGGCCGGGCGCTCTTCTTCAGAAGCGGGAAGAACGTCCTGTGCTTGGACGGCCGAGTCCCACTTGCCGGCCCGGGCGCGGCTAGAGACGATGGGAGCGCAAGATGACACCCGGGTTGGTAGAATGTCACTCCGGGGGCTCATATGCGGAACGCCCAATCGCGTTCGAGTGGGAGGATGTCCGCCTGCTGGTGGCCGAAGTCCTCGGCCGCTGGCGATACCCTGAAGGGTTCTCCTTCCGGGTTCTGACAGAAGACGGACGCGTCTTCGATCTGCATCACCTCGAGAGCGACGACGTCTGGCAGATCGCTCTCGTGTGAGACCACTGCGAAAGCGTCTTACGGACTAGCCTAAGTACCAGGACCTCCGCCAGACGGCGGAGGCGTCGTCAGACGAGGAGCCGCGAAGCATGCGCAATTTCGTCGCCCATCGGATCGGAACCGTTCCCCCTTCGGGGATCCGACGCTTCTTCGACATCGCCGCCACAATGGACGACGTGATATCTCTCGGTATCGGCGAGCCGGACTTTGCCACCCCGCGCCCGATTTTGGAAGCCGGCCTGCGGTCGCTAGAGAACGGCGACACACACTACACCTCGAACTCAGGCATCCTGGAGCTCCGGCAGGCTCTCGCGGCACACCTCTCGCGCCTCTATGGGGTGCACTATGACCCCGAAACCGAACTGCTGATCACCGTCGGCGTGTCCGAAGCGCTCTACCTGGCCCTGACCGCCGTGATCGACCCCGCCGACGAAGTGATCGTCCCCACGCCATGTTTCGTCGCCTATCAGCCCGAAGTCGTCTTGGCCGGCGGCGTTCCCGTGACCCTGCCGACGAAGGTCGAAGATCGATTCCAGGTGACGGCTGCCGGAGTGGCCGAGCGGCTGACGCCGAAGACGAAAGCGCTCTTGATCGGCTACCCCAACAATCCGACCGGCGCTGTCATGTCGCGCGACAACCTGTCGGCCATCGCCGCCTTGGCCGAGGAGCGCGACCTGCTGGTGATTTCGGACGAGATCTATGACCGCCTGGTTTACGGCGACCACTCGCACGTCTGTTTTGCCTCGCTCCCGGGAATGCACGGGCGCACAATCACCCTGGGTGGGTTCTCCAAGGACTATGCCATGACCGGCTGGCGTATCGGTTACGCCGCCGCGCCGCCGCCGATCCTGGCGGCGATGCGCAAAGTCCATCAGTACACCATTATGTCGGCGCCAACCATGGCTCAGGTGGCTGCGATCTACGCCCTGGAGCAAGGCGAGGCGCATGTCCTCGAGATGGTTGCCGAGTACGACCGCCGAAGGAGATTAATCGTCTCCGGGCTCAACGAGCTCGGCCTGCCGACATTCGAGCCACTCGGCGCCTTCTATGCATTCCCCGCCATCGGCGCCAGCGGGATGGATGACGAGACGTTCGCTTCGACGTTGCTCACGGAAGAGAAGGTCGCCGTCGTCCCGGGCAACGCCTTCGGCGCCGACGGCGGTTTCGTGCGTTGCTCGTATGCCACCGCCTACGACAAGATCGAGCAGGCGCTCGAGCGCCTGCATCGATTCATGGGCCGCCATGGCTGAACCTCGGGCGTCCTGTCTTCCCCGGCGAGGCCCATCTGCCCCGCCAGCGCGTTTGTTTCCCCACCAATGACCGAGTTCGAGCCGGTGGTCGGCCTCGAGGTTCATGCCGAGCTGCATACGCAATCGAAGATGTTCTGCGGCTGTGCCGTGGTCGACTCGACCTCGGCCGGACCGAATTCGGCTGTGTGTGAGGTATGCACCGGGATGCCCGGCACGCTGCCGGTGATCAACCAGCGCGCCGTCGAATTCGCTCTGCGCGTCGCGCTGGCCCTGGAGTGTCACGTCGCCGTAACCAGCGTCTTCGCCCGCAAGAACTATTTCTACCCCGATCTCCCCAAGGGTTACCAAATCTCCCAGTATGAACTTCCATTGGCCAGCGACGGGGTCCTCGAATTCGGGCCAGAGGCTGAGCTTCGCTCGGCCCGCATTCGGCGGGTCCACCTTGAGGAAGACACCGGGAAGCTCATCCACGGGCCGGGCTACTCGCTGATCGACTACAACCGATCTGGCGTCCCCCTGCTCGAAATCGTCTCAGAGCCGGACTTACGCTCTGTCCCTGAGGTGAAGGCCTACGCCACCGCCTTGCGCTCGCTTCTGCGCTACCTGGACGTGACCAGTGGCGACATGGAGAAGGGCGCCATCCGCTTTGAGGCCAACGTATCCCTGCGCCGGCGCGGCTCGTCCACGCTCGGCGTCAGAACGGAAATCAAGAACCTCAACTCCTTCCGCGGGATGCTCCGGGCTCTCGAGCACGAAATCGAACGCCAGGGCGGCATTCTGAGCGCCGGAGGGAAAGTTGTTCAGGAAACCCTCGGCTGGGATGAGGCGCGCGGCGTTACGGTCTCTCAACGCGGCAAAGAAGAGGCCCACGACTACCGCTACTTCCCGGAGCCGGACCTTCCCCCGCTGGTCATCGCTCCGGCCGAGATCGACCGAATCCGGGCCTCGCTGCCCGAACTCCCCCTGGCCAAGCGCGCCCGATTCGCCCACGACTTCGGGCTCACGGCGTACGCCGCCGAGGTCTTGACCGCAGATCGCCACGTGGCCGACTATTTCGAGTCGGCCGTTGCGGCTGAACCGGACGTCACGCCGGCGCGCATCGCCAACTGGCTCACCGGGGATCTGTTCGGCCTGCTGAACGAGCTCGGGGTCGACATCGCTGCCGCCAGAGTCCCTCCCGCCTCGCTGGCCGAGCTGGTGGCGCTTGTCGAAAGGGGCGAAATCAACCAATCGACCGGCAAGATCCTCCTGGCGGAGATGGCCCAGGAGGGCGGATCTCCGCGGGCGATCGTCCGGGACCGCGGGCTGTCCCAGCTGACCGACCAGACGGCGATCGAGCCCCTGGTCGAGCGCGTCCTGCGCGACAACCCAGAGCAGGTCGATTTGTACCTGCAAGGAAAGACCACCGTTTCGCAGTGGCTGTTCGGGCAGGTGATGAAGGCTGCCGGCGGCAAGGCCCATCCGCCGACCGTGCAGCAACTCCTCTCAGCACGCTTGCAGGCGCTGGAGGCAGAGCGCCAGAAGAGGTGACCGGCGAACGCGGGAAGGCTTTCTCGAGGACAGATCAGCCACCGGCGTCTCTCAGACACCCGAGTTGAAATCATGTGACATCCAATACTCTTCACCCTGAGGAAACACCACCGTGAACGCATTTGAAATCGCACAAGCCCAGTTCGACGATATAGCCGCCAAAATCCACCTCGACCCCGCCGTCGCCTCCGTCCTGCGCTGGCCGGTTCGCGAATTCCGCTTCCAAATCCCGGTGCGGATGGATGATGGAAGCATCCGCGTCTTCTTCGGCTATCGTGTTCAGCACAACGACGCTCGCGGCCCCAACAAGGGGGGCATCCGCTTCCATCCGAGCGAAACGCTCGACACAATTCGCGCCCTCGCTATGTGGATGACGTGGAAGTGTGCGGTCGCCGACATCCCCCTCGGGGGAGGCAAGGGCGGCGTCGCGGTCGACCCGGCCACTCTCAGCACCGGGGAGAAAGAGCGTCTGTGTCGCGGCTGGATCGACCAGATCTGGAAGAACATCGGCCCGAGACTCGACGTACCCGCCCCGGATGTCGGAACCACGCCGCAGATGATGGGTTGGATGATGGATGAGTACACCAAAATGGCCGGTGCCTACAACCCAGGCGTGATCACCGGCAAGCCGGTCGGCGCTGGCGGTTCCCTCGGGCGAACCGAAGCCACTGGCTTCGGCGTGATCTACACCCTGCGCGAGGCCATGAAACACCTCGGCATTGACCCCACCAAGACGACGGCTTCGGTGCAGGGATTCGGCAATGTGGCGCAATACGCCTGCATTGGCTACTCCAAATTCCTGGGAGGAACGGTTGTTGCCGTCTCCTCCTGGGACCGCCTGGACAATACCTCCTACACCTTCTACAAGAAATCCGGAATCGATGCCGTATTCCTACAGAGCATCACCGACATCTATGGCTCGATAGACAAAGAAAAGGCGAAGAGCGCCGGCTACAGCGTCGAGCCGGGGGAGGCGTGGCTGGCCAAGGAAGTAGACGTGTTGATCCCATCTGCCATCGAGGCCCAGATCACCGCCGAGTCAGTCGGCAGTATCAGTACGAAGGTGAAGATCGTCGCCGAGGGAGCAAACGGGCCGACTACCCCGGATGCCGACAAGGTCTTCAAGGAACGAAACGTGTTCGTGATCCCGGACTTCCTGTGCAACAGTGGCGGCGTGACCGTCTCGTATTTCGAAGGTGTGCAGAACGATATGAACTTCTACTGGAGCCGGGACGAGGTGCTTTCCCGCCTCGATGACAAGATCACCGAGGCCTTCAAGGCCGTCTTGGATGTCGCCGAAGGACAGAAAGTGTATATGCGCGACGCGGCCTACATTGTCGCGATCGACCGCGTCGTCCGGGCGATGCAGTTCCGCGGTTGGCTATAGCAAAGCCACTCTGCTCGACTTCATCTCCGATCAGCCGAATTCGAATAGCAAGATCCGTCGGCGGGCTCGACGGATCTTCTTATTGAGTCTATCAGTCAGATTGCCTCCAGTCTTTTCGTAGAGTCTTCCTCCTAGTCGTAGTAGTAGGCGAGGGGGATATGTGGAGCAAGCGCCAGGGGCTCGGCCCGGACCCAATCCGTGGGATGGATGGGCGAGAGCAGGCTACGGGTGAGGGGATGTGCGGGCGGGGAATTCCCCAGGTCGGATGTGGACCGAAGGGGGAGTGCTGGCGGGTCACGTGCGAGGGAGGAACCGGCTCACCATATCTGGTGCAGATGGCTGCAAGGACCGCCAGAGTTGTCCCTGCCGGGGAACCTGGCACGCCGAATAGCGAGCAGTTCTCCCCAGAACGGACGCATTATCCACAGATTCGGGAGCGTTATCCACAGGCGGCATCGGCTACAATGAGCGCATGAGCACCGAAAAACAACGGAGCGGGTTCGACGAGTTTATCGGGCGGTGGCAGGATGAAATCAGCCGTGCCTGGGATGAGATGCCGCCGGCGAGGCGGGCCGAACTGGAGCGAGCGATTGACTTGTTGCCCGGCGATATGAAGCGCTGGCGGGGGCTGATCGATCAAGCGGTCAGCCACGTGCGGTCGGCTGTCGGCGAGAAGAGCCGGATTGCAATCGTTGGGCCGGTCAATGTCGGGAAATCGACCCTGTACAACCTGTTTGTGAGACAACGCACCGACCGGGCGCGGGTAAGTGCGGTGCCCGGGACAACGCGGGAAGCGCAACGGGCCGATGCGGGGATATTCACCGCCATCGACACGCCAGGCGCCGACGCCGCGGGACCGCTGGGGCAAGCGGAGAGGGACCGGGCCTTGAGCGCCGCGCGCGAGGCGGACCTATTGATTGTTGTCTTTGACGCCAGTCACGGCATCCGTCCGCCGGAGCAAGCGCTGTTGGCCGACCTGGGCGCTCTCGAGAAGCCGATGGTTGTGGCACTCAACAAGATGGACATCGTCGGGAGAGAGCGTTCTGGTGTTCTCGGTAAGGCGGCCGCCACGCTGGGATTGAGCTCCGACCAGATCATCCCCATCAGCGCCAAGGATGGGAGCGGCGTCGATCGCCTTTTGGTCGCGATCGCCAAGCTCGAACCGGGGATCGTGGCCGCCCTGGGAGAGGCGCTGCCGGAATATCGGTGGAAGCTGGCGCAGGCGGTCATGGGCCGCGCCGCCTCGACCGCGGCAGCGATCGCCATCACGCCCCTTCCGATCATCGACTTCGTTCCGCTGATCGCCGTCCAGGCGGCGATGGTGTTGAGCATTGCCCGCATCTACGCCTACCGAATCACGCCGGCGCGAGCGCGCGAGCTCATCGCCACATTCGGGCTGGGGATCTTCGGGCGGACGCTGTTCTATGAGCTGGCCAAGATCGGCGGCCCGCCGGCCTGGCTCGTCGCGGCCGCAGTGGCTGCGGGGACGACCGTTGCCATGGGCTCAGCCGCGGCCGTGTGGTTCGATCGAGGCGAACGACTGTCGGGCGACGCCGTCGGGCGCATCTCGCGAACCGTGAGCCAGGGTATTGTCGGAAGACTACTTCCCTTCGGCAAACGCAAGCCCAAGCGCATCACGCTGCGCGAACAGGTCGACGAAGCGCTCAAGGATATCCCCTCCCCGGCCCCTTCGCTATCGAGCGACAACCGCGAAAGGCCGAGCCCCGTCCTGGAAGCACAACGCGAGGACGCGCCTCAGCCCTGACCAAAGCCCAGGCACATTCCGGGGTCCCGCGGGGTTCTCCTCTCAAAGCGGGGAATCGCCTCTTCAGAGGGACGGGCCAGCGGAGCTGGCCCGTTCCCCTGAAATCAAGGGTTCAGCCCCAGCATGAGTACGAGGCAGAGACGCCTGTGGCTAAGGCGTATCACGGTCGGAGGGTATAATCCTTCGCGATGACAGCAAACGTTCACACGCTGAGGCTCGGCGAATCCGTCACTGATCTAAAGCGCTCGGTGATGCGCGACCTGCTGGCTCTGGCTGTTGACCCGGAGGTCATCTCACTTGCCGGAGGCCTGCCTGCGAGCGAGCTCCTGCCCGTCGGCGAGATCGCCCTGTGCTTGGCCGCCGTCCTCGAGAGGGACGGCGCCCGGGCCCTGCAGTACAGCCCGCCGCTCGAACCGCTCCGCCGATGGATCGCAAACCACATGGCGAGCCGAGGGGTGCCCTGCGGGCCGGAGGATATCTTCATCACCAACGGGGCCCAGCAGGGGCTGGCGATCCTGTCGCGGCTTTTCCTCGATCGCGGCGAGACGTGTGTGATCGAGCGTGTGACCTTCACCGGGATCCAACAAGTGACTGCCGGGCGAGGTGCGCAGGTCACGGCCATCTCGACGGACTCCGCCTCTGGGGCCGACATCGACGAGCTTGAGGCGGCTTTGCGACGGGATCCACGGCCGCGCCTGGTCGTCCTTGTCCCGGATTTCCACAACCCGCTTGGGGTAAGCCTGACTTCGCAGAAGCGAGCCAGGGCGGCCGCGCTGGCCGCCGAGTACGGGGTTCCGCTCCTTGAGGATGACCCCTATGCCGCACTGCGCTTTCGCGGCGATCCGAGCCCGCCCATCAAGGCATTCGATGAGGCGGGTTTTGTCTTCTACGTGGGCTCGTTCTCCAAGATGCTTGCGCCGGCAACGCGCCTGGGCTGGATCGTGGCCACGCCCGAATTGATCCCCAAGATCACGGTCATGCGCGAGTCGTTGGACCTGGAGACGTCTACATTGACTCAGCGAGGTGTGTGCGAGTTTCTCGAGAGAGGCTTGCTGACCCCGCATCTCGTGCGCTTGAATGCAGAGAACAGGCTACGCTGCGAGGCCCTTCAAGAAGCGCTCTTGCACGAGTTCGACGGCCTTGCCTCCTGGACGGAACCGCAGGGAGGCATCTTCCTGTGGCTCACCCTGCCGGAAACGGTGGACACGTGGGAGCTGTTCCCGGAGGCCGTGGCAAAGAAGGTTGCCTACATCCCGGGGAGCGCATTCACCCTGGACGGCAGCCATCGAAACACCATGCGCTTGAATTTCAGCAATGCCCGGCCGGAGGCGATCCGCCTGGGGCTGGCTCGCCTTGGCCAGGTAGTCCGGGCGCAGCTGTAGCCCTACGTCTGTTGGCTCGACGGCCGCGGGAGCGGGCGGAAGATGAAAACCCGGGGTGCATTGCAGGCGGAGTGGCCGGGGGTGCTTAATCGGCAGGATCCCGCGGGGGGCTCCTGACCGAGATTCATCGGGTTGAGCGATGGTTCTCCTGACCCGGCCGGATAAGTCAGCCCAGGTTCAGATTCCCTCCGGCTCAGTGACAGCCCTCGCGGGGGAAACCCCCTCGGGCCGGGGGGGTTAAAGCTTCCGGGCAGTCGAACATTCTTGCTGCGGGCGCCAATGTCGCCCCCTGGGCGCCGCAGCTGCATGAAGATGGTTTCTCGGGG
>Ga0209520_10001819_pt1 | contig 12199 bp, 8 predicted proteins | sample Rifsed16ft1_FD_184009 | JGI IMG/M metagenome (GOLD analysis project Ga0209520, IMG submission 184009) | Soil microbial communities from Rifle, Colorado, USA - sediment 16ft 1 (version 2) | ecosystem: Environmental > Terrestrial > Deep subsurface > Rock core/Sediment | place: Rifle, Colorado...
GCCACATCGAGCAGTCCGACGGCACCAGTTGGATGGGGATGTATTGCCTGAACATGCTGGCCATCGCCGGTGAGCTGGCCCGCGAGGATCCCGCCTACGAAGACGTGGCCAGCAAATTCTTCGAGCACTTTGTTTATATCGCCCGGGCCATGAACAACCTCGGCGGCGAAGGCATCTCGCTCTGGGACGAGGAGGACGGCTTCTATTACGACGTGCTCCACCTCCCCAACGGCCAGACCAGCTTCCTCAAGGTGCGCTCGCTGGTCGGCCTGATCCCGCTGCTGGCTGTGGAGACACTCGAGCCCGAGATCGTGGATATGTTCCCCGGCTTCAAGCGCCGCATGCAGTGGTTCCTGGACAACACGCCGGAATGTCCGCAGCACCTTGAAATGACGCAGCGCTCGCCGCGGGGCATTCGGCGGCTGCTTTCACTGGTGAACCGCAGCCAGCTCGGCCGCGTGCTTCGCTACATGCTCGACGAGTCCGAGTTCTTCTCGCCTCACGGCATCCGTTCCATCTCCCGCTACCACAAGCAGCACCCCTACATGATCGAGGCCAACGGCATGCACAGCCGTGTGGACTACGAGCCGGCTGAGTCCACCACCGGCCTTTTCGGCGGCAACTCCAACTGGCGCGGGCCGGTCTGGTTCCCCATCAACTTCCTGCTGATTGAGGCGCTCCAGAAATTCCATCACTATTACGGCGACGATTTGACCATCGAGTGCCCCACCGGGTCCGGCAAGTACATGAACCTCTGGGAAGTGGCCGCCGAACTCTCCCACCGTTTGACGCGCATTTTCCTCCGCGATGCAAGGGGGCGCCGGCCCGTCTTCGGCGGCATTGAAAAATTCCAGACCGACCCGCACTGGCGCGACTACATCCTGTTCAATGAATACTTCCACGGCGACAATGGTGCCGGCCTCGGCGCCGGCCATCAGACCGGCTGGACCGGCGTCGTGGCCAAGCTGATCGAGCAGAACGAGGTTTACCGCGCCCGCGCTGCGGCCAATCAGGTGGCCGCTGCGCCTGCATCGCGCCGTTAACGGGCTCGTTCATTTGTCATGAGTCTTTCCGATCGCATTGCACTCGTTGCCGGTGGCACGGGCGGCCTGGGCCGCGCCGTTGCGCTGGAGTTTCTCCAGGCCGGCGCGCGCGTCGTGGTCACCTGTCGCAAGCAGCCGGAGTATGATTCTCTGGTCGCTGAGGCCGGCGAAGCGAAGCCCCGCCTCTTTGGTGCAACTGTAGATGTCACCGACGAGGCTGCCGCAAAGCAGCTCGTCGAGCGCCTCCTGGCCGAGCACGGCCGGCTGGACATTTTGGTGAATACCGTCGGCGGCTATGCTGGCGGAACGAATCTCTGGGAGACCGACGCAAAGGTCTACGATCAGATGATGGCCCTCAACCTCAAGTCCGGTTTCGTTTTGGCCCGCGCGGTCCTTCCCGCGATGATCCGCAAGAACCGCGGCTGGATCGTCAACGTCGCGTCAAAAGCCGGCTACGGCCATTCCCCTGGAGCCGCACTTTATTCTGCCTCAAAGGCGGCCGCACTCGCGCTGTTTGACTCTCTGGCTGACGAAGTGAAGCAGTATGAGATCAACGTCAATTCCATCGTCCCCAGCATTTTCGACACACCGGCCAATCGCCAGGCCATGCCTTCGGCCGACTTTTCCAAGTGGCCCCGGCCAGCGGAGATTGCCCGGGTCGTCCGCTTTCTGTGTTCGGAGGACGCCCGCGTCATCCGTGGCGCGGCCATCCCGGTGTACGGCCGCTCCTGATGGAGGACGCTATGAGCTCCAGTGCCCAACCCGCTCCGTCCCGCAGCACCGCAGGCCCCGGCGCCGCGGAAGCGCTTTTGGTGGACTTCGGGCGCGAGATTTGCGGCACACTCGATGTCGCCGAGCAGCGCGAATGGCTCGTCACCAACGGCATCGGCGGCTTTGCCTCCGGCACCGTGGCCGGTAATCTGACGCGCCGCTACCACGGCCTGCTGATGGCCGCGCTCAAGCCGCCGCTGGGCCGCACCCTGCTCGTCTCCAAACTCGACGAGACCGCCGGGTACCTCGGCGCCAGCTACGCGCTGGCCACAAACCGCTGGGCAGGCGGCTACGTGGACCCGGTGGGCTATTTCCACCTCGATCGCTTCCGCCTCGAAGGCGCCACGCCGGTCTGGACTTATGCCTGTGCTGACGCTCTGCTCGAAAAGCGCGTTTGGATGAAGCACGGAGCCAACACCACCTATGTCCGCTACGACGTGATCCGCGCCGGCGCGCCGATGGACCTCGAAATCAAAGCGCTCGTAAATTACCGCGACTACCACTCCACCACCCACGCCGGCGACTGGCGCATGGACGTTCAGCCCGTTGAGCGCGGCTTGCGCGTTCGCGCCTTCGATGGCGCCGTGCCGTTATACCTGCTGAGCGATCGCGCCACAGCCGAGCCTGTCCACGACTGGTACCGCAACTACACCCTTACCCTGGAGCACTACCGCGGCCTCGACGAGTTGGAAGACCACCTCCACGCCGGAACGTTTCGCGCGCGGCTGGAGCCTGGCCAGTCGCTTACCCTGGTCCTCTCCACCGAAGAATCGCCAGAGCTTGGTGGCCGCGCCGCCTGGGAAGCCGCTTCACGCCGCGAACAGACTCTGCTCGAGCACTGGGTGGCCGCGCATCCCCAGGCCGCCATGGATTCACCCCCTTGGACGCGCCAGCTTGTCCTGGCCGCCGACCAGTTTGTCGTCGCCCGCCCGCTCACGGATGACCCTGCCGCGTGCTCGGTAATCGCCGGCTACCACTGGTTTGGCGACTGGAGCCGCGACACGATGATTGCTCTGCCCGGCCTGACGCTCGCCGCTGGCCGTCCCGAGGTCGCCCGCAAGATCCTGCTCACCTTTGCGCGCTTCGTGGACCGCGGTATGTTGCCCAACGTCTTCCCCGACGCCGGTGAGACGCCCGAATACAACACCGTGGACGCCACGCTCTGGTTTTTCCAGGCTGTGCGCGAGTACTTCAACGCCACGCGCGATCTCCCCTTCCTCCAGGAGATTTATCCCACGCTGGCCGATATCGTGGATTGCCACTTTGCCGGCACGCGGTACAACATTCACGTTGATCCCAAAGACGGGCTGCTCTATGCCGGCGAACCCGGCGTGCAGCTCACCTGGATGGACGCCAGGGTGGACGATTGGGTGGTGACTCCGCGCATCGGCAAGCCTGTTGAGGTCAACGCCCTCTGGTACAACGCGCTGGCCGCGATGGCGAAGTTTGCGCCACAGGTGATGCGCTCCTCGGCCGCCTATCAGCGCATGGCCGAGCGCGCGCTGGGCAGCTTCCAGCGCTTCTGGAACGAGTCCCGGCAGGCCTGCTTCGACGTGCTGGACGGCCCCGAAGGCGACGACCCCGCCCTGCGGCCCAACCAGATTTTCGCCGTCTCGCTGCCCGAAAGCCCGCTCACTCCCGAGCAGCAGAAGGCCGTGGTGGACACCTGCGCGCGCAGTTTGCTCACCACGCACGGACTCCGCAGCCTGGCCCCCGTCGAGCCGGGTTACATCGGACACTACGGCGGCTCATCGCGCGACCGCGATGCCGCCTACCATCAGGGGACTGTGTGGGGATGGTTGCTGGGGCCTTTTGTCCTGGCTCACCTGCGGGTCTATCGCGATCCAGCGCTGGCGAAGTCGTTCCTGGAATCCGTGCCGCACCAGATGCGCCTGCACGGCCTGGGCACCATCGCCGAAATTTTCGATGGCGACCCGCCCTTTACGCCGCGCGGCTGCATCGCTCAGGCTTGGAGCGTCGCCGAGCTCCTGCGCGCCTGGACCGCCTGCCGCGAATTCCAACAGTAACGGCGGTTTTTTCTCCTAGCGACTCGCCTCTTCGACCAGTTCGATCAACACTTTTTTCCCGTCCGCGTTCGCGGCCAGAAAGAAATTCACTCGCGTCCCGTCGGCCCCGGCTCGCGTTTGGGGATAGACCGGTTTAACCCCGAACCGCGTCCGTAGTATCTCCGTCGCCTGGCCCACATCGCTCACCGGTAGCTCCACCTGCTGGATGCCTTCGCCAAACTTTTCCAGAAAACCGGCGATTGCTCCCGGCTGTCCCTCGCTCGTCAAGATGTCCAGGCGCGCCTTGCCCAGGTGCAGCTCGAATTCCTTCGCATCCTGGTCGGGCGGCACGTCGGCCAGCCGCGGCTTGCCGCACGCCAGCCGGATCCTCTCAAACTGCTGCGGCCACACAGCCACCCCAACAGTCGGCGGCCCCGCCAGCAGTGACGCGAATTCCGTATCCTCCCGCCAGGCATCGGCCACGGAATCGCTCAGCTCCATTCCCAGCTCGTAGAGTTTCGCCGCCGCGGCCTCGCGCAGGGCCGGGTCATCGTCGAAGAGCTCGGCAATCAGGTTGGCAATCGCTGACATCTCACACCTCAAACAGGTTAGGCGGCGTTTCTTTGGCCTTCGCCTTCCGCAGGGCGCGTTTTTCGGCTGCCGCAGCGGCCAGTGAAGCGATCACCGACATGGCCAGCACGGCGCACACAATCCCCAGCGAAAGTGCCGTCGAGAGGTGCACCCACTTCACCACCAGCATCTTCACGCCGATGAACGCAAGCACAATCGATAGGCCCACGCTCAGGTAGCGGAAGTAGGGCAGCGCGCCCGCCAGCAGGAAGTAGAGCGCTCGCAGCCCTAGGATGGCGAAGACGTTAGAGCTATAGATGATGAAGGGGTCCTGCGTGATCGCGAAAATCGCCGGAATCGAGTCGAGAGCAAAAGCCAGATCGGTGGTCTCCACCACGAGCAGCACCAGGAAGAGCGGCGTGGCCCGCCAGATGCCTCCCTCGCGCACAAAGAACTTCTGCCCGGAGTAGTCCTTCGTCATCGGCAGGAATTTTCGTGCGAGGCGAAACACCGGGTTTTGCTCCGGATGGATGTCTTCCGGCTTGTGGAAGAGCATCCTCACGCCGGTATAGACCAGAAATGCGCCGAAGACGTACAGGATCCACTCGAACTGACGGATCAGCGCCACGCCCACCGCAATCATCGCGCCGCGCAGCACCAGCGCGCCGATGATCCCCCAGAACAGCACGCGGTACTGGTAGCGCGGCTCGACGCGGAAATACTGGAAGAGCACCAGGAACACGAAAATATTGTCTATGCTCAGCGTGCGCTCGATCAGGTAGCCGGTGAAAAACTCGAGGGCTTTGGCGTCGCGCAACTCCGGCGCACCGTACCAGAAAAACATGCTGGCGTTGAACGCCAGTGCCACCAGCACCCAGATCGCGCTCCACCACGACGCCTCGCGCAGCGAAATCGCGTGCGGCCGCTTGTGCAGCACGCCCAGGTCGAGCGCCAGCATCAGCAGCACAAAGACGTTGAAGGCGATCCACAGCCAGATCGTGTCCATGGGCTCAGAGAGTGTATTCGTGTGGATGGATTTTGGGTAGAGGTGAAGTCGCTAGGTCACGACGCATTTTTCCGAGGGCCTCAATCCAGTTGGTCGCTGAGGCTACTTCGCCGGTCTGGCTCGTTCGACCGCGTTCAGGTTCGACAATTCCACCCGCGACGTTGCGCCCGCGCGCACGGTCACCCGTGCGTCCCAGCGCAGCCGCGCGTCGCCGGCCACCGCTTCGGTTTCGAGCGTCCCCAGCCAGTACTCGCCCGGCGCCAGCTCGCTGAACGAGCCGCGCCCCTCGAGGTCCGTTTCCATCTTCGCAGCCAGGTATTGCATCTGCGCCAGCTCGAGCGCCCGCTTGCGCGCCCGCTGCTTCATCTCGCCTTCCTGACGCGCCCAGCGCTGGCCAGGGTTGATCGGGTCCAGATAGACCTCGATCCCGTCAATGCTCTGCGGGTTGTTCTCGATGTATTTCCGCATCAGCCGGTGGAACTCGTCCTTCAGCTTTTTATATTTTTCCGGCTCCTTCTTTTCGTCCACGCGGCGGAACTTCGGCTCCGGGAAGCCCACCGCCACGTCGCCCGCGTTCCGCTTCAGGTACGCCTCGTAGAGCTCCGGCACGTCCATGATGTCGTCCACCTTGATCTTGCGGATAAACTCGCTGCCGGCCAGCTCCACCGACTTTTTTTTCTTCATCCACGCCTTCAGCTCCGGCGAGACGTCCAGCCCGTCAATAAATTTGTCCAGGTCCGGCTTCGGCTCAATCTCTTCCGCCTCTTTGCGGATGTCGGCAAAACTCTTCCGCAGCAGGAAGAAGGTCATGTCCCGCGCCGGCTCCGGCCGGCCATCGGTCGGCGTAACTCGCGCCACAAATTCGATCGATCCGGCCTGCGCCTGCGTGTGCGGCGCGGCCACCGCCACTGCAACGAGAACGCAACCGACCACCCCCACAACGATCCCCATTTTCTTTTTCATGCCGCCCATCCTAGCAGACTTGGGCCGCTTTGGAATGCGGCCCCTCGCGACTGTTTTCCAAAAACCCCATCCCTATTTGCTTGGAGACTCTCGGTAACCAAGCATGCTGCTTCCAGTGGCCTCTGCGCCCCGCCACAAAACCAAAGGGCCGGCGGAAGCCGGCCCTTCTCTGGAGACTGACAACTGAAAACTGATTACTGAAAACTTTCCTACAGCAGCCGGAAGTTCACTTCGATCGGCACCAGCACGGCGACTGGCTTGCCGTTGGGCCCGATCGCGGGCGTAAAGCGCCACGTCTTCACCGCTTCCAGCGCGCGCTCTTCAAGCCCCAGTCCCGGCCCCTTGATCACGGTGATGTTGAGTGCGCGCCCATCCGGCGTGATCACTGCTTGCAGAACGACGGTGCCCTGATACTTTGCCTTGCGCGCCTCTTCGGAGTACTGCGGATTCGGGCAATAGGCACAGCTTGGATAGCCCACGCCGCCCGTGCCCGGACGGAATGGGCCGCCGCCGGTGCCTCCGCCCGACCCGGGCCCCAAACCCCCGCCTGTACCGCTACCGATTCCGCCGCCTTCACCGGTACCGATTCCGCCTCCGCCGCCAGGCCCGCCCGAGTTGGTCAACAGCTTGGCCAGCGGGTCGCCGTAATTTGGCAAGTTCGGACTGGGCACTTTCAGGTCCGGCGGCCCGAGCAGCGTCGGTTCCATGGCCAGCTTCGGGTCCAGATTGCGAGGCACGGCCATCGGTTTTGCAAACTGCGTCATGCTCCACCGCGGCAGCTTGCCCTTGGTGGGCGGAGTATTCATCCGCTCGCCGCCGCCACCCCCGCCGCCGGCCTTGTCCTTGCCCGCCGGCAACTGGGAGATGTAAGGCGAAATATCAATCGAGTCCACGATCACTTTGTTGCTGGCCTGCGTGGGCTGCACCACCTGGTGCAGGATGGGCACGATCAGCAGCACAGCCAGCCCGGCGTGCACGGTCAGCGAGAGCGCCTGCGCGCGCCCGAAGTTTTCATCGCGCGACCAGATGTCGCGCACCTTGACGGGCTTGCTTGTGATTTTGATGGGGGGCAGCTTGGGCGGCGCGATCGTGTCCCGCAAATTCTCCCAGAACGACCGGTACCACGGCTTCCACTCGACTTCCATTCGCGAATGCACGGCGCGCTTGGCGGAGAGTGGCAGCGGCTTCAGTGAGTCCTTCAGGTTGTCCCAGAAGCCCCCGCCGAAGTGGTCCTCGGTCAGCGTGCTGCGCGTCGCCGTCGGTGGCAGCTTCACCGGCCGTTCGGTGAGAAAATCTTTCAGGTTGGCCCAGAAGCCCTCCGAGAGTGCCGACTTCACCCGAAACGTCGGGACACGGCCTCCCGTCTTCAGCTTCACTGGCGACTCGCCCTTCTGGTTTTGGGTTTCAGCCACAGGTCGTCGCACCCTGTTCAAACTCAGCATGGTCTCGCCCATGAGGGGTTAGATTCACCACCCGCAAAAAGGATGTATCGCCCCCCTCGGGCTGACACGTCTTCGCAATCTATTGTAACATACGACGTTTCCTGGGGCTGCCGGGTTTCCTGTTGTAGCCCTTTTTTACAAGCGGCAGCGGCACTTTCAACTCACGGTTCCCATGACCCAAACGGCCGACCTCAAAAGCACGCTCAACCTGCCCCGCACCGACTTCCCGATGAAGGCCAACCTGCCGCAGTCGGAGCCGCGCCAGCTCGAGGCCTGGGACCAGTCGCATCTCTACGAGCGCATCCAGCAGGCCCGCGCCGGCGCGCCCACTTACGTCCTGCACGACGGCCCGCCCTATCCTACCGGCGAAATCACCCTCGGCACAGGTCTGAATAAGGTCCTGAAGGACATGGTGGTGAAGTCTAAGACCATGGCTGGCTTCCGCGCTCCCTATGTGCCGGGCTGGGATTGCCACGGCCTGCCGATTGAGACCAAAGTCGAAAAGGAGCTGGGTGGCAAAGGCAAAGTGCCGCCCGCTGAATTCCGCCGCCGCTGCCGAGAGTTTGCAGACCGCTTCATCGAGAATCATCGGCGCGAGTTCAAGCGTTTGGGCATCTTCGGCCTGTGGGAGAACCCTTACCTTACAATGAGCTTCGACTACGAAGCTGCCATCGCTGATGCGTTCGTCACGTTCCTCGAAAAGGGCTACGTCTATCGCGGGCTGAAGCCGGTGTACTGGTGCATCTTCGACGCCACAGCGCTCGCCGAAGCCGAAGTCGAGTACGAAGACCACACCAGCCCCTCCATCTGGGTGAGATTCCCGCTAGTGGCTAGCGAATCTGCGCGAAAGCTATCCTTGCTGCCGGATTTGAATGCCAGTGCAGTGATTTGGACGACGACTCCCTGGACCATACCTCATAACCGAGCTCTTGCTTTTCACCCGGAGCTCGAATACGTCTGTGTTCCGAGCGGATTCGGTTTTCTAATCCTTGCCAAGCAGATCGCGTTCGACAATCTCGAAGCCAGAAGCTTACTCCGCATTGAAGATGGCCCCTATCGAGAACTCGGGAAAGGGAGCAACATCGAAGGACTCAAGTTTCGGCATCCGTTCCTCAATCACCTGCAGGTGCCCGCGGTGCTCGCCAACTATGTCACCCTCGAGCAGGGCACCGGCATCGTGCACACTGCACCTGGCCATGGCGCCGAGGACTTCTTCACCGGCCAGAAATATGGCCTCGAGATCGCTGCCCCTCTCGACGACGAAGGTCACTACCTGGAGGGCCTCGACGCATACCGGGGCAAAACCGTCTTTGAAGCCAACCCCGCGATCGTTGCCCTGCTTCGCGACCGAGGTGCTCTGCTCGGAGAACGGAAACTCACGCACAGCTACCCGCATTGTTGGCGCTGCCACAACCCAGTCATCTTCCGCGCCACTGAGCAATGGTTCATCAATCTGGAACACCCCACCCAGCCGGAAAGAGAGAACAGCCCCTCCCTGCGAGAAAAGGCTTTGTCGGAAGCTGCGGGCGTCACGTGGATTCCTGCCTGGGGAAAAGAGCGCATCAGCAACATGATCTCTACCCGGCCAGACTGGTGTGTCTCGCGGCAACGTTTCTGGGGCGTGCCCCTCATCGTCTTCCACTGCAAGAAATGCGGCGATCTCTTGCGCGACACTCCCGCGCTGCGTCACGTGGTGGACTGGTTCCGCCGCGAAGGTGCGGATGCGTGGTTTGTGCGCCCGGCGAGCGAACTCCTTCCCGCAGGCACGAAGTGCGGTAAGTGTGACGCTGCGGATTTTGAGAAGGAGAACGACATTCTCGACGTATGGTTCGACTCTGGCTCCTCGCACTATGCCGTCCTCGAGCGCTACGGCATGCCCTGGCCGGCCGATTGCTACCTCGAAGGCCCCGACCAGTTTCGCGGCTGGTTTCAGAGCTCACTGTTGGTGGCCGTCGGCCTGCGCAACGCTGCCCCCTACCGCACCGTCGTGACCCACGGCTGGACGCTCGACGAAAAGGGCACCCCCATGTCCAAGTCCCTCGGGAACGCCATCTACCCGGCCGAGATCTACCAGCGTTGGGGTGCGGACCTGATGCGCGTTTGGGTCGCCTCGCAGGACTACACCGCCGACGTCAGCCTCAGCGAAGCGATGATGGCGCAGTTATCCGAGGCCTATCGTAAGATCCGCAACACCTTTCGCTTCGCCCTCTCCAATCTCGCCGACTTCGATCCCCAGCGCGACGCGCTGCCCGATGCGCAGCTCGATGAGTTTGATCGCTACATGCTCTCCCGCACCGCCGAGTTGGTGAAGAACTGCCGCGAGTGGTACGAAGCCTTTGAGTTTCATCGCGTCTTCCACGCCATTCACGACTTCTGCGTCGTGGACCTGAGCGCCTTCTATTTCGACGTGCTCAAAGACCGCCTTTACACGCGCCCCGCCCGCGGCCCCGAGCGCCGTTCGGCCCAGACTGCCATCTACCGCATCGCTTCCGCCCTGCTCCGTCTTGTCGCCCCCATTCTCGTCTTCACCTCCGAGGAAATATGGAAGCATTTCCCCCGCCGCCCGGGCGATCCCGAAAGCGTCCACCTAGCACTGTTCCCCAGGGCTGAGGAGCTTGGCACGCCTCTTGACGCTAGGAGGGAAGTGGACTGGAAGGGTCTCTTAGCTTTGCGGCCAATTGTTCTAAAAACTCTTGAAGAAGCAAGAAAAGCGGGCAAGATTTCGAGCTCCCTAGAGGCAAGAGTGACAGTTGAGGCTGTTGGGGACGCAGTCGATCTATTGAAGCGGTTTGACAAGTGGCTGCGAGCACTGTTCATCGTTTCGGATGTCTCCGTCTCTCACACGCCACCAACAGGAGTTGCGACCGGAGGGGTGGAGTTCGAGGAGGCTCGGAGCGCGTACGGAGCCTTGCTAGGGGTTGTAGGAGTACGCGCCGTACATGTGCAACCCGCCGATGGCGCGAAGTGCGAGCGCTGCTGGAACTACTCGACCCACGTTGGCCAGGCTGCCGACTTTCCCACCGTGTGCGAACGCTGCCTGCCTGTTGTCCGCGAACTGCTTGGCGGAGCTGCAGCCGCTTCCTGATGGCCGCACCGGGCCGCTACCGCTGGCTCTGGATTTCGCTCACCATCCTTGCGCTCGACCGCGCCTCGAAGTCTGCTATCGAGCGGTTCACGCCGGAGGGCTATATCCGCCCGCTCATCGACGGCTTCCTCAACCTCGTGCACACGCATAACCCCGGCATCGCCTTCGGCCTGCTGGCCGATTCGCACTCGAAATGGCAGACGGCGCTGCTCGCGGCGGGCGCAGCCGGCGTTATTGTCCTGCTGGTCTGGCTGCTGGCCACTGGACGCGCCGGCGGTGCGCGCAGCCAGGTGGCGCTCTCGCTGATCCTTGGCGGCGCCGCTGGCAATCTGGCCGACCGACTTCTTCACGGCGGCGTGATCGACTTTGTGGACGTGCACTGGCGCAATTATCACTGGCCGGCGTTCAACGTCGCCGACTCGGCCATCACCATTGGCGCCCTGTTGCTCGCCGTTGACTTGATCTTTCCGCGCCGTTCGTCCTCGAATTGAAAACGGACGGCTACGAAACCTTGCCTTCCTTGCGTCAATTCGCTGTTACGCCTGCCGACGCCGGCCAGCGCCTTGACCTCTATCTCGCCCATCAACTGCACGAGCTCAGCCGCACCCGCATCCAGGAGCTCATCGCCGAAGGCCATGTCCGCATTAACGGTGCCGCTGCGAAGCGCGCGCATCGCGTTGCCGCGGGCGAAGTGATCGCCGTGGAAATCCTCCCGCGTCCGCCGCTCGCGGCCGCGCCCGAAGCGCTTCCGCTCGAAATCCTCTATCAGGACGAAGACGTGGTCGTGGTGAACAAGCCCGCAGGCATGGCCGTCCACGCCGGAGCGGGCACCGCCACCGGTACGCTGGTCAATGCGCTTTTGCATCACCTCGGAAAGCTTTCCGGCGTTGGCGGCGAACTGCGTCCCGGCATTGTCCATCGTCTCGACAAGGCAACGTCCGGCGTGTTGGTCGTCGCGCGCAACGACGCCGCCCACCGCTCGCTCGCCGAGCAGTTCCGCTCTCGAACGGTCGAGAAAACCTATCTCGCGCTCGTCCACGGCCAGCTCAAGCAGGATGCCGGGTCCATTGGCCTGCCGATTGCCCGCGACCTGCGTCGTCGCACGCGCATGACCGCGCGGCGCCGCACCGGCCGCGAAGCCCGCACCGATTGGCGCGTTCTGGCGCGCCTCGAGGGCTTCACGCTGGTCGAGGTCCGCCTGCACACCGGACGCACCCACCAGATTCGCGTCCATTTCTCTGCGTTGAGACACCCCGTGGTCGGCGATACGCTCTACGGCGCGCCGCGCGAGGCTCGCGCCGGCCGCGTACTGC
>Ga0209520_10001827_pt1 | contig 12176 bp, 7 predicted proteins | sample Rifsed16ft1_FD_184009 | JGI IMG/M metagenome (GOLD analysis project Ga0209520, IMG submission 184009) | Soil microbial communities from Rifle, Colorado, USA - sediment 16ft 1 (version 2) | ecosystem: Environmental > Terrestrial > Deep subsurface > Rock core/Sediment | place: Rifle, Colorado...
TGCCAAGGTACTTCCTCCCCTACACTCTTTATAAATTCAGCAATTTGCCTTAATTCCTCCTCTGAGTCATTAAGATTAGGTATAACAAGTGTTGTAACCTCAATCCAAATTCCGAGCTCTTTGTATGCCCTGATGGACTCTAGGACAGGTTGGAGATTTGCTCCGCAGATCCTTTTATAAAACCTATCCGTAAAGCCCTTTAAATCTATATTAGCAGCGTGGAGGTAGGGTTGGATAGTGATTAAAGCATCTTTAGTAATATATCCATTGGTAACAAATATATTCTTTAGTCCCTCTTCGGCGGCTAGTTTAGCAGTATCATAAGCCAATTCATAGAATATGGTCGGCTCAGTATAGGTATATGCTATTATGTCACAGCCCGAAGCTTTAGCGGCTTCAACTATTTGCTCCGGTGTTACCTTTTCCCCAGGAATCATCTTTTCTAGCAGCGGACAGATCGGTTCTGGTTCTTCAGGATTAATATCTTTTTCATGCCAGTGTACCCCTTTGGGATACTGAGAAATTTCAAAGTTCTGGCAATAGAAGCATCTAAAATTGCATCCAACTGTAGTTATTGAGTAAGCCCTCTTACTAGGATAGAAGTGAAAAAGTGGTTTTTTCTCTATAGGATCAATATCCCGTGCTACGACTTTATCATATACAAGCGTATATAACGTTCCACCCCAGTTTATCCTAACCCCGCACACCCCTTTTTTACCATCCTTTATCTTACACAGATGGCTACAAAGGGTGCACAATACCCTATTTTCTTCCAGTCTTTCATAAAATAGAGCCTCTTTCATCTTCTTAGATTTTTTACCATTAGTTACGTTACTTGTGCAATCATCTAAAATCTTTAGTCTGCTACTCTAATTATTTAGCAAACCATATGCCACCTGCTTAATTCGCATAACTTGAGGAAATATTTAAGGATCATATAAATGCTGCATTCTTCTGAAGAAGGTATATATGTCAGATTCTCTGACGTTTGACACTTATTTCCCGAAATAAGAGTTAAACCTATTTTATGCTTAAATCTATTATGTAACTAAGTAAGATTGCATATCAGCAAGAATTCTATTTTATTGAAAAAAAGTTGTTTTGTCTGGAATGCCATTTTCGGAGCCCTCTTTTATAAAGAGTGTGCTGCATCTGCAACTACAGTATGCAAACATAGGCATCATATCCGCATACTTTAGGATAAAAAAATCAGTTATATTAGTAAGAGTACAAGTGAAAAATGGGTTGAGGTTGGCAATGATGTTTAATTCTTTTTATTTAAGCCCAAATCTATTCTCCGAAAATCAAAGAGCCTTTTGGAAAAGAACTGCTTTAATGTCCTTATCTCGAATTGAAGAGTTTCTCTTTGGACACACACTCAAAGTGGGTCAAACTCAATCTGAGGTAATCTCAGAAATCGGGAAGGTCAAATTGATTCACTATGTTCCGTTTAAAAAGAGGATCTATCCAGTCCCTGTACTAATAATAACCCCACTTTTGTCAAAACCTTATATACTCGATTTATACCCCGGTTTGAGTTTTGTTGAATATTTGGTTAAACAGGGTCTTGACGTTTACCTAATGGATTTCGGAGTACCTGACGATAACGATCGAGATTTAGGATTCGAGGATTATATTTTCGGTTACATACCATATGCAGTAGAAGGTGTTTTAAAAGCGACTTCTTCTAACTCATTATCACTTTTGGGCTATTGCCTTGGAGGCGTTTTTACTCTGCTATACGTGACTTTAACTGATAACCCTGTTAAAAATATAGTTCTCGTTGCAAGCCCTGTTGATTTTTCAAAGCTAGGTCTTCACTACCATTATTGGAGAAACGTTGACGCAGATCGATTAGTTAATACGTTCGGGAATATCCCTCCAGAATTAATAATTATAAGCTTTAATTTGATCGCTGGTATCAAGGACCCATTTCGTTATCTTAGGAAGCCCCTGGGTTTTTTACAAGATATTTCAAACAAGGAATATGTGAAAAGGAAATTGCTTATCAACAGATGGTTGATAGAATCACCTCCTTTCCCTGCCAAGGCTTTTAAGCAGCTTATTATAGAGTTTTTCTATAAAAATGCCATGATTAAAATGGATATTCGAATGAAAGGGAAATTAGCGGATCTATCTAGAATTAAATGTCCTGTTCTAATTCTTTCTCATACAGCGGATGTGGTTTCCCCTCCAGCATCGGCGAGGGTTCTTCTCGACCTCATTTCAAGTCAAGATACGGAATTCCTTGAGGTCTCGGGAGGAGACGCAGGACATATTGACATTATAGTAGGAAACGAAGGAGCTGAATTTACCTGGCCTCGGATTGCGTCATGGCTAAAACATAGGTCGAATAAGTAAAACATTGTTTAGTCATTTTAATATGCCCTTGCAATCACATCTACAGCTTCGTCTGGAGTAAATCAGTGAGCCAATAGTGTCTTAGGTTGCTTAGCTTCCAAAAACACAACCTTTTCTTTATTAACCAAATGCTACATCGAGTACCATCATTACTGCAAAACCTATCATTGCTCCCATAGTAGCTAAATCTGTATGGCCGTTGCGCTGGCATTCCGGAATAAGCTCTTCGATAACGACAAAGATCATGGCACCTGCGGCAAAACTCAAAGCGTATGGGAGGATAGGCTGTACAACGATAACGGCTACTGCTCCAATAACACCGGCGATAGGTTCAACTATTGCGGATAACTGCCCATACCAAAAACTTTTCAAACGGGACATCCCCTCGTGTCGAAGAGGGGCAGAGACTGCGAGTCCTTCTGGAAAATTTTGAATCCCGATACCGATAGCTAAGGCGATGGCAGCCGATAAAGTGGCAGAAGAAAAACCGGAGACAACAGCCCCAAAGGCAACTCCAACCGCAAGACCTTCAGGGATATTATGCAGGGTTATAGCAAGAACAAGCAATATACTCCGCTGCCACGTTGTCTTAATCCCCTCAGCCTCTTCTATAGAAAAGCCGAGGTGGAGGTGTGGAAGTATTTTATCGATACCCCACAAGAAGATAACCCCGATGAGGAAACCTATCAGAGCCGGAAACCAAGTGGGAACATCTTTACCTTGTGACATCTCAATAGCTGGTGCAAGCAATGACCAGAAGCTAGCTGCTATCATAACTCCGCCGGAGAAGCCAAGCATTCCGTCGAGTATCTTCCTGCTCACATCCTTAGCTATAAAGACTGTTGCACCCCCAAGAGCAGTCATTCCCCATGTAAAACACGTTGCAATAAGAGCCTGTAGTACGGGGTTGAGGTTTTGAAAAGAATCTATCATGTTCCTGAGTCCCTCTTTAAGTTCTGTTCATCGCTATATTATATTAAACCACAAAATTATTCACCTTTTTGTGCTTTGCTAAGCCCTTTGTGGCATATGATGTTACTTAATTTACAATTTACGTCTCCCGATAGTATTCTGGCTAAATAGCTTTTAAGGTGCTGTTCATTTTCTTATTTTTGGTATTAATATGACTAAGGATGCCAAGGTAGAAGGCGTAAATAAAAGCTTATATTTTAGCTTATGAGCTTGGATGCAAAGGAATTAGTATCTTTCGTTACGGCTCAAAAAACGAACAGATGTTAGAGTTAGGTGTGAAGGTGGAGTTTTTTGAAAAAGAACACTTCTCAAAATGTGATCCATAAGGCTTTAAGTTGTTAGGATAGTGGTTTTATGGTCTAGATAGGTGTGAAATAAATCCACTTATTATCCCTTCTAAACTCGGTTTTCCTATCTCCTTTATATCATAATTAACCCTCGCATACGGCTTATTAACTGTGATATATTTCCCGAGGTCTATCGGTGTTCCTATAAGAACCGTATCACAAGGTACCCTGTTTATGGTTTTCTCTAGGTCTTCCATTTGTGCCTTCCCATAGCCTACCGCAGGAAGTACTTTCCATATATGGGGATGCCTCTTATAGATCTCTTTTATGCTTCTTGTAGCATACGGACGAGGGTCTATTATTTTTGCTTTTAATCTTTTTGCCTCTAATGCTCCTGCCCCATAGCTTAAGCCTCCATGAGTTAAGGTTGGCCCATCTTCTACCACCAGCACCCTTTTTTTCATAACTAATTGTGGCTTATCCACATACTTAGGCATATCAGCCATTATTACCTTGGCTTTTGGATTTAGTCTTTTCACGTTTTCTTTGATGAGTTGCACATCTTTTTTCTTTGCTGTGTTGACTTTATTTATGATAACAATGTCTGCCATCATGAGGTTAGCTTGCCCCGGATAATAACTTACCTCATGTCCCGCTCTTCTTGCATCAGCAATAACGATGTGAAGGTCGGGCTCAAAAAATGGCAAGTCGTTGTTTCCCCCATCCCATATTATAATGTTTGCTTCCTTTTCAGCCTCTTTTAATATTTCCATGTAGTCCACACCTGCATAGACTACCACGCCCTCCCTTATGTGAGGCTCATATTCCTCTATTTCTTCAAGAGTGCAATCGTTTTTTCCCAAGTCCTCGTATTTGGAAAACCTCTGACATATCTGCTTTTTCAAATTACCATAAGGCATAGGGTGTCTTACTACCACAGCTTTATAACCTTTTTCCCTAAGAATTCTAATTATTTTTCTGGTTGTTACACCTTTTCCTGCTCCAGTTCTTACAGCACAAACAGAAATTACAGGCTTTTTGGATTTCAGCATGGTACTATAGGGTCCCATGAGTCTAAAATCTGCCCCGTAAGAGAGCACAATACTGGCTTTCTCCATTACCTCTTCATTCGATAGGTCGCTGTAGGCAAGGATTGCCTCATCTACCTTATTCTTCTCTAGGATTTCTTTTATCCGGGACTCTGGATATATGGGGATGCCTTTCGGATAAAGCCCTCCGGATAGCTCAGGCGGATAGATTCTCATTTCTATATTGGGTATTTGTGCTGCTGTGAATGCTATGACTTCATAATACTTTTTATTTCTAAAGAAGATATTGAAGTTATGAAAATCCCTCCCAGCAGCTCCCATTATTACCACTTTTCTTTTACTTACTCCGTTTCGCATTTTGGGTTAATAGACCTTTGTGTAGAAGTTCCTTTCTATCAAGTATGATCCCAAATTTAAATTTTATGGGTGCTATTGTGCTTTTAACTTAGCTGCATCTTCACACATCATTAATTGAAATTAACAATTAACCTTCTTTGTCGGATGTGAGAACCGTATGCGTATTTAGAATTATTGATATAGCATGAGCTCTAACATTTATAAATATTTTGTCTCTTTTTATATTCGGTCGAAACCTCATAATGTTAATCGTAACTCACTAGACTAGAATAAAAATAAGTTCCTTTTTTCATCATGCAATCTGGTATTTGCCTTCGATAACCTTTTTCCATAAGTTAGGCATTTCATCGAGCATTTCTTCTGCTATAATTCTTATAGCTTCGTTATCTATTTTCTTACCTTTAACCCTTATGTCCAGAACCTGAGGTTGATTTATTGGCTTTCCTATCTCAGAAGCGATATAAACATAAGCTTCATCTGCAAGACCCGTCTCAACTATTGCCTTACTCAAATCATTTGCAAACAGATTGTAAATCTTGCCAATGTGGCTTATAGGATTCTTACCGGCGGCTGCTTCTAAACTCATAGGTCTATAAGGTGTTATCAAACCGTTAACCCTATTTCCCCTTCCTACCTGACCGTCATCACCTTGCTCTGCGCTTGTCCCTGTAACAGTAAGATATATACTCTCGTTTTCATAGCTATCCGCTGTATTGATTTCAACTTCTAGATTTAAGCCAAGGGAAATCTCTTTAAGCAAAAGCTCCTTAACCTTTCTTATCTTATCAATATAATCGTCTAAACCTTGAATATATTTGTCTACAGTTGCCATCGCAACTGTAAGCCTTATCTTCTCTTTATTTCTTATACCTATAACCTTTATGTCCTCTCCTATAAAAGGATATTTCCTCTTTGTCTCACCGCTGTTAAGTAATTTCTCTGTCTTATAAACTGTTTTCTCGAGTTCATCAAAAGGATAAAAGCCAGCTCCGATAGAGGTGTCATTTGATAAAGGCACCTCTCCTTTGCCAAATCTTTCGAAAAGCTCAACTAAGCCCTGGCTTCCAGGTCTTATCTTTACCTTTGTAATTATGTGGTTTTCAGCATCAAGATGCCTTATGTTTTCTTTTAACCATTTACGCATTGCCTCTATCGCTATTTCGTCAACGGGTAAACTTCTTCTATTTTTTTCTTTTATAGCCCTTCCCACAATTGTTAATTCTATTGGTTCGACAATCTCTCCCCCATTATAAAAAGGGCTTGCAATCCCTCCGACAAGAAGTCCTTTATCAACGTTATGGTGCATCACTACACCAAACTCGTCCAAATAATATTTGCTTAGGGCAATAGAAACCTGTTCAGCAACGTTATCACAAATTGTGTCAGGATGCCCTATACCTTTTCTTTCAACAATTTCGGAATCCTCTTCATAAGCCGCCTTTCCGGTTAAGGATCTAACAAAAATATTTCTTTTCATGTAATAATCACCCAAGATAATATATCTGATTCAATTTAAGTATTAGGACTTATTTAAAACATTTTAAAATAAGAAACCATCCCTGAGGAGTTTAAAGAGAAGCGGTAAAGGACAAAGGAACTCACTAATGAAAAGGGAGTAATTGCCGCAATCAGTCTTAATCTATCTCTTCCATCCTAGGCTTGAGTTTCTTTAGCACCTTGACTTTGGTTGTATACTCCATCTCCTCCGGCGGGAAGTGTTGCAGGCATAAACGGTCCGTGCCTTCTTATGTAAAGCGCCTTCTCCATCGCTTCGTGCCTTACGTAATCCCAACATGAACCGGCAAAGTAATCAACCGGTATATGTTCTCCCATCGGGCTCTTCGGGTCTTCAAGTCCTTGAAGCCTTCCATCTGCAAGGTTTTGGTGTTCTAAAACGGCTTTATCCCCGACTTGAAAAAATGGCTCACTCATAATATATCTAGCGCCCTCTTTTTATTACCCTAAGATGATGTTTATATGTATTTTATTCATAAAGAGGTTATATAACAATAATGCCTCTTCATCAAAGTAAATACTCTTTGATACTTATCCAAATTAAATTAAAATGATTGCAAGGATCAAAAGCCTTGCCTAGGCTCATTTCGGGAGCCCTCCGTGAGCAGCAGAGCCGTATAGTTATGCTTTCGGTTTATAGGTAAGAAGGCCACGCATATACTGAGAGCGTTCGAATGCAGAAGGGTCCTCACAATTCTTTTGGCTCATACTTCCCTGCATCTGTTGTACAGATTCGTATTCATGCTCTTCCATCCAGTTACGTACTCCTTGCTCTATGATACGAATATGTTCTATACCATGTCGTAGAAGTACGGAGCAGAGCATAGTAATATTAGCACCGACCATAAGCATTTTTATTACATCCCGTGCTGTATGAACGCCACTTGTCGCAGCTAGATCAGCCTTAACGCGTCCATATAGAATAGCAATCCATCTAAGAGGGAGTCGCAAGGCCTGTGGTGTACTCAGAATAATGTTTGGTCTAACCTCTAGGGTTTCAAGGTCAATATCTGGCTGATAAAAACGATTAAATAGAACTAGAGCGTTTGCCCCTGCGTCGTCAAGTCGTTTGGCCATATAGGCTATGTTGTTGAAGAAGGGGCTCAGTTTAAGCGCCACCGGGATTTTAACCTCGGATTTCACCGCCTTGAGAATCTCAACATAAGTCTGCTCAACCTGCTCAGAGGTCATTTCTATATCAGCAGGTATATAGTATATGTTGAGTTCTAATGCGTCTGCCCCGGCTCGCTCTATCCTTTTTGAATAGTCTATCCACCCTCCAACCGAAGTGCCGTTAAGACTGGCAATGATAGGAATACTCACTGCTTCTTTAGCCTTTTGGATATGATACAAGTAGCTCTCTGGTCCGACATGGAACTCTGTTGGTTCTGGGAAAAAGGTAAGCGCCTCAGCAAAGCTATTAGTGTGGTGAGTAAGGTGATGATGAAGCTCATAACGCTCTAGTCTTAGTTGCTCTTCAAATAATGAATGAAGTATGACGGCTGCAGCGCCCGCATCCTCCATCCGTTTGATATTGTCAATCTCTTCAGATAGAGGAGATGCTGATGGTACCAGTGGCGTACGCAAGGTCATTCCTAAATACTTTGTGCTCAAATCCATCAATCTGCCCTCCTCTCGTAATTGCTTATGGAGTTACCTTTCTGCAACACCTGTGCGTAGCGATGCTAGCCACTACTTTTATTCCTTTTCTCGATTTCCGATTTTCGTGCGGCCAGATATTCATAAAGGCTCCAGCGGGAATTTACGTCCTGTTGTGCCTCCTTGAATAAGCGTTTGGCTTCTATAGGTCGAGTCTTGAGGAGCATTTTGAATCGGTTTTCCATATACAGGTACTGCTGAACTGGTATTTTCGGTGCAGGTGAGTCGAGGTGAAGTGGATTTTCGCCTTGTTTTGCTCGTTCAGGATTGAATCTGTATAGTAGCCATTGTCCGGAATCTACAGCGGCTTTCTGATTTCGCATCGCTGTAGTCATGTTGATTCCGTGTGCAATACAGTGGCTGTAGGCAATGATCAGCGACGGTCCTTCATAGGCCTCTGCTTCAAGGAATGCTCTAATGGTGTGTTCATCTTTTGCTCCCATTGCAACACTTGCTACGTAAACGTTACCGTAAGTCATAGCAATTAGTCCAAGATCCTTTTTGGGAGCGGGCTTTCCGGCTGAAGCAAATTTAGCTACTGCGGCACGAGGAGTTGCCTTGGACATTTGTCCGCCGGTGTTAGAGTAAACCTCTGTATCAAGCACCAAAATATTAATGTTGTATCCACTAGCCAGTACGTGGTCAAGGCCGCCAAAGCCGATATCATATGCCCAACCGTCTCCACCGATAATCCAAACACTCTTTTTGACCAGCATATCAGCAATGCTTAGTAGCCGTCTTGCATCTTGGGACTCAACATCTTGGAGCCACTTCTTCAAAGCTTCTACCCGCTTACGCTGTTCGTAAATACCAGCTTCATCTTTTTGCTCCGCGTTGAGAATCGCGTGTGCTAGGTTTTCACCAATAACCAGGGACACTTTTTTGAGCAGATGCGTAGCGAACTCTCTTTGCTTATCAATTGAAAGTCGAAACCCAAGTCCAAATTCAGCATTGTCTTCAAAGAGAGAGTTAGACCATGCTGGTCCTCGACCTTCAGCGTTTGTAGTCCATGGTGTAGTGGGAAGATTACCACCATAGATAGAAGAACAACCGGTTGAGTTAGCCACTATCAAGCGATCGCCAAATAGCTGGCTAAGTAGTTTGATATAGGGTGTTTCTCCACATCCTGCACAAGCGCTTGAGAATTCAAATAAAGGTTGCTGTACCTGCTGATGACGCACACTCGCCTGATGCAAATGGATTCGATCCGTCTCAGGGATGGTTAAAAAGAAATCCCAATTCTTACGTTCCTCCTCACGTAAAGGAGGCTGTGGATGCATGTTGAGTGCTTTAATTCTGGTCTCAGATTTACTTCTAGCCGGACAGACATCCACACATATACCGCATTCAGTACAATCCTCAGGTGCTACTTGGATAGTGTATTTAAGTCCTTTCCATACTTCATCGCGAGCATAAGATGACTTAAATTTGTCTGGAGCCCCTTCAAGATATTTAGGATCATAGGTCTTAATCCGAATTACAGCGTGCGGGCATACAATAATGCATTTCCCGCACTGGATACAGATCTCAGGCTCCCAAACGGGAATTTCAAGCGCAAGATTGCGTTTTTCCCATTTTGTAGTTCCAGTTGGGTAAGTGCCATCTGGCGGAAGAGCGCTTACAGGGAGTTCGTCTCCCTGGCTCGCAATCATTTTTCCTAAAACTTCTCTTACAAATAGGGGGGCTTCTTCGGGTACTGGTGGAGGTATTTCAATAGGGCTATCAGCGCGATCTGGAATCTTTACTTCAAATAGGTGTGCCAAAGTGTTATTTATTGCTTGAAGATTCATATGAACGATTTCCTCTCCTTGTTTTCCGTATGTTTCATAGAGAAATCTTCGGATTTCCTCTATAGACCGGTCCTTAGGCAGAATTTGGGAGATAGCGAAGAAACAAACCTGCATAACTATATTAATTCGTCCTCCTAACCCACTTCTTCGTGCGACTTTATAGGCATCAATGACATAGAACTTAATTTTCTTTTCGATGATCTGTTTCTGCACCGACAGGGGAAGATGTTCCCAAATTTCCTCTTGACCATAAGGGGTGTTTAGGAGTAATGTTCCCCCCGGTAAGATGTGCTTCAACATATCGTAACGCTCAAGGAATATCGGTTGATGGCATCCTAATAAATTCGCTCTATCTATAAGATAAGCTGAACGAATAGGACGCGTACCAAAGCGAAGATGTGAAATCGTTACCGCACCGGCTTTTCTTGAATCGTAAACGAAGTATCCCTGTATATGGTAGTCCGTGTTTTTACCAATAATCTTTATAGAGTTTTTATTGGCTCCTACGGTTCCATCTGAACCAAGACCGTAAAAGAGCGCTCGAAATACATCGTCCGGTTCGGTAGAAAATTTAGGATCATATGTGATACTTGTATGAGTTAGGTCGTCATGTATGCCAACGGTAAAGTGGTTTTTGGGTTTTTCTATGGAAAGAAGGTCAAAAATAGCCTTAACCATAGCTGGTGTGAATTCCTTTGATGATAACCCATAGCGACCACCTATTATTTTAGGAATGATTTTTATTTTTCCCCATCCGCCTATTATCCCTTCATGGATTGCAGTAACCGAGTCCAGATATAAGGGTTCACCTGAACTTCCAGGTTCCTTAGTGCGATCGAGAACAGCAATCGCCTGTGTTGTAGAAGGAAGAGCTTCGATAAAACGCTTAGTATCAAACGGACGATACAAGCGTACTTTAACTAGACCAACTTTTTCGCCTCGGTTATTGAGATGGTCAACTGTTTCATGAACTACTTCAGCCCCAGAACCCATAAGCACAATAACATGCTCGGCATCGGGAGCCCCATGGTATTGAAAAAGCCGATAAGCCCGACCAAATAGTTTAGCAAATTTGTCCATTGCCCTTTGAGTTATATTTGGACAGTCAATATAGTAAGGATTTGCTCTTTCTCTTGATTGAAAAAAAATATCTGGATTCTGTGTAGTGCCACGAAGAACGGGACGATCAGGGGAGAGTGCGCGAGCACGGTGTGCAAGAACTAGATCCTCGTCTATCATTGTATGTAGGTCATCGTCAGGTAGTAGTTCGACTTTTGATATTTCGTGTGATGTACGAAAACCGTCGAAAAAGTGCAAGAATGGTATACGTGACTCAAGGCTTGAAGCTTGTGCAATAAGGGCAAAGTCCATTGCTTCCTGAACGGATGCAGAACAAAGTAGAGCAAAGCCAGTAGCACGGGTGGCCATAACATCGCTGTGGTCACAAAAGATAGAAAGTGCATGTGTAGCCACGGTACGTGCAGCTACATGAAATACTGTTGAGGTAAGCTCCCCAGCGATCTTATACATGTTAGGAATCATGAGCAAAAGTCCCTGTGAAGCGGTAAATGTTGTTGCAAGTGAACCGGTTTGCAAAGCACCGTGCACTGTCCCGGCTGCGCCAGCTTCGCTTTGCATTTCTACTACCAGAGGAACGGTACCCCAGATATTTGGCCTCCCTTCGGATGACCATGAGTCAGACCACTCACCCATAGGAGATGCTGGTGTAATGGGGTAGATAGCAATAACTTCATTCAATCTGTATGCAACGGAAGCTACTGCCTCATTACCATCTATGGTTGCAAAGATTCTATTCCTCATTAGCTCATACTACCCCTTTCTTTATCTCCGTCTTCGCTGATATATGAGGAAATCAGAATAAGAATTCTTTTTCTCAAGGTATCGGCGAAGACATGGGCTCAATGGAAATTTCTTATCTTATAATATGGTGATAAGTTCAATTTTATTCTCCACTATCCTTAATTTTATTGGCAAATTATATGCCAAGTTACCACATTCCAAATCGTAATATAATAGGTTTACGTTTGACTTCTCTAACGCCACTTCAAGAAATAAGTTCTTAATCTAAAGAGAGTTACAATAGTAGCAATGTAGAACTCAAATAATGTGGGAACATAAAGGCTTCCGCTACCTTGACTTTACTTTGACATAAAACTTATCAACTA
>Ga0209520_10001832_pt1 | contig 12163 bp, 9 predicted proteins | sample Rifsed16ft1_FD_184009 | JGI IMG/M metagenome (GOLD analysis project Ga0209520, IMG submission 184009) | Soil microbial communities from Rifle, Colorado, USA - sediment 16ft 1 (version 2) | ecosystem: Environmental > Terrestrial > Deep subsurface > Rock core/Sediment | place: Rifle, Colorado...
TTTAATTAAATATTAATGACTTACACTGACAACATCCTCGGAATAATGCTTGTGCTTAAACAAAACCGCAAAAGCGATTGCAATAATTAAAGCGTAGCCCGCAAACGAAAGCCAAATATTATGCCAGTCCCTAACACCGTCATGGGTGAAAAAATTATCGATGACAATACCGCTTATAATCCCTCCAAAGAAGGCACCAAAACCATTAGACATCATCATAAACAATCCTTGTGCACTGGAACGAATTCTGAAGTCAGTGGTGGTTTCGATAAATAAGGAACCTGAAATATTAAAGAAATCGAACGCCATACCGTAGACAACGCACGACATGATAATCATCCATAAACCGTCCGCAGGGTTTCCGTAGGCAAACAAGCCAAAACGAAGCACCCAGGCAAACATCGAGATCAGCATCACTTGTTTAATCCCAAATCTTTTCAAGAAAAAAGGAATCGCCAATATAAATAAGGTTTCCGAAACCTGGGATATTGACATAATTATCGTAGAATATTTGGCCACAAAAGAGTCCGCATACATTGGCGTGTTTGCAAATTCTGACAAGAAAGTGTCCCCATACATGTTTGTAAGTTGCAATGCACCTCCCAAAAACATCGAAAAAACAAAAAACAAAGCCATTTTATAAGATGCAAATAACTTGAAGGCATCAAGACCTAATTTTTGCACTAAAGTCGCATTTTTAACGGTCGCCTTTTGTGATGGACATTTCGGTAATGTAAAAGAATAAATCCCCAATACTAAAGACGCAAATCCGGAAATATAAAACATATTAACTGATGCCTTGTTTCCAGATAAATTAGTCATCCACATGGCAGCAATAAAACCAATTGTACCCCACACCCTAATTGGCGGAAAAACCTTTACAACATCAAAATCATTGTTTTTCAATATATTATAAGCCACTGAATTTGACAGAGAAATTGTGGGCATATAAAACATCATAGCCAGAAATATAACCCAATAAAAAAGGGTTGGGCTATCCACCTGCGGTATATAAAAAATAGCCAAACCACTTAAAATATGCAGTATTCCGTACAATTTTTCGGCGTTAATCCATCTATCGGCTACTATCCCTATTAGTGCGGGCATTATTATTGAAGAAATCCCAAGCGTTGAAAAAACCGCTCCGAATTCGGCACCACTCCATCCTTTTGTTCCAAACCAATAATTTCCAACGGTAATCAACCACGCTCCCCAAACAAAAAATTGAAGAAAACTCATTACCGTCAACCTATTTTTAATGCCCATAAACTGAATTATTTATTTTTGAAAATTAACAAGCCGTAAATCTAATATTTAAATTGAGATATACAAAGATTAGTTTGTTTCTGTTACCTCATTTATCAGGCCCAGAACAAACTCAAACTGTTCTTCTCGGCTAAGATGTGAATTGTCAATTTCTATGGCATCTGCTGCTTTTACCAATGGGGAGTTATCCCTATGGGTATCAATATAGTCTCGTTCTTCCACGTTTTTCAAAACTTCCTCAAAGCTTACGTTATCTCCTTTTTGCATCAACTCGTCATAACGCCTTTGCGCCCTGGTAGCCGCGCTTGCGGTCATAAATATTTTTAGTTCCGCATCAGGAAAAACGACGGTCCCAATGTCTCTGCCATCCATAACGACTCCTTTGTCCTTGCCCATTTCTTTTTGCTGTTCGACTAATTTGGCACGCACTTCGGATATTTCGGCCACTTTGCTGACGAAACTGGATACTTCGATGGTTCTGATTTCCTTTTCGACATTTACATCATTCAAATACATTTCGGCAAAACCCAAATCGGAATTAAATTTAAACTGTAATTTTATAAACGGCAAACTGCTTATTAACGATTCTTTGTCAAAAAATTCGTTGTTTATATAACCATTCTGCATTGCAAACAATGCAATGGCGCGATACATGGCTCCGGTATCGACATAAACATATCCTAAATGGTTCGCTAGTTGTTTTGCCAAGGTGCTTTTTCCTGTAGATGAAAATCCGTCAATGGCGATGGTAATTTTTTTCAATTTTATAATTTTAATGTTCTGAAAATCTCTATTTGTTTTATGTCTTTTTATAAAAATATTTTTTAATTATTACTGTTTTCAGTAGTAAATACTCATAATAATATTCGAATTTGAATGGTCTATTATACTCGCCAGTCTTTCAAAATACTTTTCGTTAACGGCTGGACAACCAAAGCTTTTCTCTATGGGGCCGTTTTGCTCCTGGTCCGGAATCGAGCTCATTTTATGCAAAACTATGTTCCTTGCGAATGCATTGCTGTTCGATTTGTCCAATCCATTTAATTTGTAGGCTTTCCCATAAGATCCCAAATAAGAATTCCCTATGGAATAATTCCCTAATGACGTGCACAATGACTTATCGACATTACTGAAAGTCATATGCCCGTTTGACCTCTTTTCTGATCCAAAGCCGTGCGTAACAAGGCCTTCATCGATAATTCTATTCGTTTTCAAGTTATAAACAAAAAAACGGTATTTACCTGACTGAATACCCATGTCAATAAAAAAAGCTAATTCTTTGTTGTAGATTGAATTTGCGTTTACAACTTTTTTCACTTCATTTATGTGAATGGCTAGCTTTTCTTCTGCGGAATTGTACTCTTTCTTTACAGAAAAACCCGAAAAAACAAATCCAAAAAAAACTAGTATTATAAGTAGTGCTCTCATCTCTTTATTTGCCTTTAAATTAGTACTCATTTGTCATTTACATTAAATAGTCTTGACGGAATAAATCCGTTTCTCTTTCATTTACAAACTGCTATTGAAAATTAATCGTTAACCCAAACAGACTCGTATTGCCCGCTAAAGTATAACGCGAATACGAATAATTAAATTTCAATTTATTCATTTTTAATCCGAAACCTAGTGAAACTCCCGAGAAATTGCGCTGTTCAAGAATCCGCAATTCCTCTGCCCTTCTGAAATTATATCCCAATCGGAGGTTAAATGATTTCTTGGGGAATAATTCCACCCCAAAAATGACATGGCGCAAGGCGTTATTTGTAAACGAAACCTTCTCTTCATTTGAATTTCCGTCAATCGATGATTCGGCCCTTTCAGGATTCGAAAAGGCAATATTCCATTGCTGCAAATTCTCCAACGTAAGATGCCAACGTAATGGAACATGTTCCAATTCCTGCGAAACCCCCAGTAATATTTCCATCGGCAATTTCTCGTGCACATCCGAATAGGTCGTGAATTGCGTACCTATATTCCGTATCACCAGACCCCAATTAACATCATTCCTTTCGTCGATAAAAATGGCACCAAGATCAACCGCCCCACCTAAAGAAGAATAACTTTCAAGTGAGGAAGAAATCAGTTTTGCATTTGCCCCTATGTGAATTGTCGTATTTGGTATGTTGTACGCATATCCCAAAGAAATTGCTATTTCGCTTCCCGTAAATTCACTTGTAAACTGGCCGTTTTCATCATAACCTTCAAATTTACCGTAGCTCACATAATTAACTCCAGCCTGAAAAGTCTGCAAATGGCGGTCATAAGTATAAGCGTAAGAAGCCGTACCATAGGACACTTCATTGAAATAATTACCGTAATTTAAGGCCAAATGGTTATCCATATCTACGTTTATCGTTGCAGGATTAAAATTAACCTGATTCACGTCATCATCATAAATAGTTATCGTCTTCCCCCCTAACGCCGCCTGTCTGGGGGAGGTGACCAAATTCAAAAACTGATAAGTATACTTGCCTCCTATTTGGCTGTACGAGACAGTGCAAATAATTAATGACAAGGATAATAAAATTTTTTTGAACATACTTTGGTCTCTGTTTTCATGAAATAAAACGCCGATGCTAAGATAAAATTATAATAGTACAAATACCCATTATAAATTTTCAAATAGCAAATAAATAAAATTCCAAAACCATCACTTAATTGCCTTAAGTAATAGTTTTGGAATTTATAAAAGAGAAGTAAAATGATTACTTACAATATTTTGGCATTCTTGACCTTCTGATCGGTAATCGCAATTTTCAAAACCTCGCTCATTTCTTTTACGTAATGAAAAGTTAGACCTTCAATATATTCCGGTTTTATCTCGTCGATGTCACTTTTATTTTCGTGACACAGGATAATCTCTTTAATATTGGCACGCTTCGCCGCCAAAATCTTTTCCTTTATTCCACCCACAGGCAATACTTTACCCCTTAAGGTAATTTCGCCGGTCATGGCTATGTTTTTCTTCACTCTCTTTTGGGAGAAAACCGACACCAAAGAAGTCAGCATCGCGATACCTGCACTTGGTCCATCTTTTGGGGTTGCCCCTTCCGGAACGTGCAAATGAATATTGTATTTGGATATCATATCCGGATTTAAGCCCAGTAGTTGCGCGTTTGCTTTAATATATTCCAATGCTATTGTAGCGGATTCTTTCATTACCGTACCTAAATTACCGGTAATGGTCATATTTCCTTTTCCCGGAGAAATTAGAGATTCTATGAAAAGAATATCCCCACCCACACTGGTCCAAGCCAGTCCCGTGACAACACCTGCAACGTCATTGCTCTCATATTTATCCCTTTCCAATCTCGGTACGCCAAGTACTCTAACTATATCCGCATCGGTCACTTTTTTGTTGTACTCCTCTTCCATTGCAACTGACTTTGCTGCATTCCGTATCACTTGTGCTATTTTTGCTTCTAAACCACGTACGCCGGATTCACGAGTATATCCTTCGACAATTTTTTCCAATTGCTTCTTTCCAATGGTCAAATCCTTAGCTGTCAAACCGTGTTCTTTCAACTGTCTAGGCAACAAATGTTGGCGGGCAATCTCCACTTTTTCTTCAATAGTGTATCCTGACATTTTTATAATTTCCATTCTGTCTCTCAATGCAGGCTGAATCGAAGACATTGTGTTTGAAGTGGCAATAAACATGACTTTCGACAAATCGTATCCCATCTCGAGGAAATTGTCGTAAAAAGAATTGTTTTGTTCCGGATCCAACACTTCCAATAAAGCTGACGAGGGATCGCCTTGACTACTTACCGACAATTTATCAATTTCATCCAATACGAATACTGGATTTGATGTCCCTGCCTTTTTTAAACTTTGCACTATTCTTCCTGGCATGGCGCCAATATAGGTTTTCCTGTGCCCTCTAATTTCTGCCTCATCACGCAAACCACCGAGAGAAATACGTACATATTCCCTTCCCAAAGCTTCGGCGACGGATTTTCCTATGGAAGTTTTACCCACTCCTGGAGGTCCTGTCAAACAAATGATAGGCGATTTCATGTCATTGCGCAATTTCAATACTGCCAAATGCTCAATCATTCTTTTCTTAACGTCTTCTAATCCGAAATGATCTCGGTCCAGAATTTTTTGGGCTCGTTTTAGGTCAAAATTGTCTTTTGAATATTCATTCCAAGGCAATTCTAAAAACAGCTCCAAGTAATTTCTTTGAATTCCAAAATCAGGTGCCTGCGGATTCATGCGGCGCATTTTTGACAACTCCTTTTCGAAATGCTTTTTGGTTTTTTCATCCCATTTCTTAGACTTCGATTTAAGCAACATTTCGTCCATTTCTTCTTCTTGTGAAGAACCACCCAATTCCTCTTGGATCGTTTTCATCTGCTGTTGAAGAAAATATTCTCTTTGTTGTTGATCTAAATCAAAACGAACTTTGGATTGGATGTCATTTTTTAATTCGAGTTTTTGCAACTCAATATTCATATAACGAAGAGTTTCTAAAGCCCTGTCTTTTAAATCATTGATAGCCAATAAATCTTGTTTTTCTTTAACAGACAAATTCATGTTAGAGGTAACAAAATTAATCAGGAAAGATTGGCTTTCTATATTTTTGATGGCAAATGTAGCCTCGCTTGGAATGTTCGGGCTTTCTTTTATTATTTGGATAGCCAATTCTTTGATAGACTCCAAGATAGCCAAGAACTCAGTGTCCTTGCTTTCGGGTCTGCTTTCTTGAAAATCCTTTATACTTGCTGTAATATAAGGGTCTTCAGAAACTACAGAGTCAATTTCAAAACGCTTTTTACCTTGAAGGATAACCGTAGTGTTCCCGTCAGGCATTTTTAAAACCCTTAAGATTCTGGCAACAGTTCCAATATTATGGATATCATCCTTGGTGGGATCTTCATCCTGCTCATCTTTCTGTGCAACAACGCCAATTATTTTTCCTGCCGCATTTGCGTCATTAATCAATTTAATTGATTTATCGCGACCGGCGGTAATGGGAATTACCACACCCGGAAACAAAACCATATTGCGCAAAGGCAAAATCGGCAATGAGTCCGGTAATTCCTCATTAATCATTTCTTCTTCGTCTTCAGGAGTCAATAATGGTATTAATTCAGCTTCTGAATCGTATTCCTGAAGTGACAGATTGTCTAATGTAAGTATTTTATGATTTGACATAATTATATATAAGTCTTTTTGTCATTAAAAAATTTGAGTTCATGAACAAATATAGCGTTTCAGCATTTTAAATATCAATAAAATGGCTTCTATCACTCTTTGTTCATTAAGTCGTTAAAAACGACAATCATTATGCCAAAAGATAACTATCGGTCATTTTACCAGTAAAAATACTGCAAATAGGAATTTGAAAACTAATGAACGTGATCTTCAGATTTTTTCATGAAACTTAATACAATGTACCCCAAAAGGAAAAAAATGGCCAATATGAAAATGGAATTACGCATGGAATTGGTAACGGAACCCACAAAGCCAAAAATAAAAGTTCCCAAGACGATTGCAATTTTTTCGGTGACATCAAAGAAGCTGAAATAAGTGGCGTGATCTTCCGTTTCGGGCAACAGTTTAGAATACGTGGATCGTGACAAGGACTGTATCGCCCCCAGTACCATTCCTATAACGCCCCCAAGTGCATAAAATTGGATATCAATATATTTATTATTCGGATCCAATAAATAAGCGGCGAAGCATATAAAACCCCAAATGGAGATGGTTAGTTTCAAAGTTTTTATGTTTCCTATTTTTTCAGATATCCTTGAAAACAAGTAAGCCCCAAATATGGCAACGAGCTGAATAACCAGAATTGTAATAATTAATTGACTGGTAGCTATCCCCAATTCTTTTTTTCCATAAATGCCTGCCAACAAAATGATCGTCTGCACACCAATGCTATATAGGAAAAATGCTGTTAAAAACTGTTTCAAATGGGTCAATTTTTTTAAACTTTTCGAAACAACCTTCAGCTCCCTCAACCCTTTAAATATAAAGTCTTTTTCGGGTTTCTTGTAATAGACATTGTTGGGCAAATAATGAAAAGTGACTTGGGCAAAACTAATCCACCAGATACCGACGGAAAGAAAGGATATACGTGCCGGCAGGGATGCGTCCAAAATGCCGTACCATTCGGGTTTCATTACCATTGTCAAATTAAAAGCCAACAATATAACAGACCCAAAATATCCGTACATAAATCCTTTTGCACTTACCCTATCGTGCTGTTCGGGAAACGCAATTTCAGGCAAATAAGAATTATAAAAAACGATACTTCCCCAAAATCCTATACTTGCCAGCACGGTACAAAGTATTCCTATCCATAATGTGTCCTGACCCTTAAAAAAGAACAACCCCATCACGGAGAGCGAACCCAAATAACAAAAAAATTGCATGAATCGCTTCTTGTTTCCAGTGTAATCGGCGATACCCGATAAAATGGGCGACATTAAAGCGACAATCAAAAACGAGAAGGACAACGAATATGACAATAAAGAAGAATTGTTAAATTCTGCTCCAAGAAAATGAACAATTCCACTATTTCCGCTCGTCACGGATTCATAATATATAGGGAATACTGCCGTAGCAATAACCAGACTGTAAACAGAATTGGCCCAGTCGTAAAAAGCCCAAGCATTTATTAATTTCTTGTCCCCTTTTTGTAACGCTATCATATCTCTTAGTTTTATACGAATTTATTTATTTTTATGAAACAAACGCAATAAATAGTAGAAACATTAAATACATATCGATTATTTAAAACAAAAAAGCCAATTCGAATGAATTGGCTTTCCTGTTGTATGCTGTTGGATTAAATACTATTTATATATCATTCCAAATTTTGCCGCAGTGGCTTTCGCCTCCGGAATTAATTTTTTTAACTCAGCAATCCTATTTGCGTCAGATGGATGCGAACTTAAAAAAGGTGGTGGTGCCTGACCTTGCGAATTGGCCGACATTCTCATCCAAAAAGTAATAGCCTCGTCAGGATTATATCCTGCAATTGCCATAAGGGTCAATCCAATTTTATCAGCCTCGGTTTCATGATTTCTGCTATAAGGCAGCATCACCCCCACTTGTGAACCGACACCATAAATTTGTTGCCATGTTTGTTGTGTTTCTTGGCTTTTTCCGCCTGTTGCAACCGCTACTCCAACGGCCCCAAGACCTTGAAGTTGGGTGGCGCTCATACGTTGCGCACCGTGATTGGCTATAGCGTGGGACACTTCATGCCCAATAACTGTGGCCAGACCTGCTTCATCTTTGGTTATAGGTAATAGTCCTGAGTACACAACAATTTTCCCTCCTGGCATACACCAGGCATTGGCATCTTTACTTTCAACTAATTTGTATTCCCAACGGTAGTCCTTTAGGTATTCCGGTTGTCCAACGTAAGCCACGTATTTCTCGGCGGCTAATTTTATTTTAGCCCCTACTTTTTCAACCCTATTGGCGTCGGCGGTGCCAGAAATCACTTTGTTTTCTTTCAAGAAGGTGCCATATTGTTGAAATGACGAAGGGAAAAGTTCACTATTGGATACGAAATTCAATGTTTTTTTTCCAGTAATCGGATTAGTTGCACAGGAGAATAATAACCCTAACGCGCAAATCCCTAATAGTATTGACTGTTTTTTCATAATTTTATGATTTTAATAGTAACAAAAATACAACTATAGATGCGTTTAGAAGTTATAGAATTTAACACAATTGTTTCATTTTTTTTGTTTTTATCATTCTCCCGTAATGTGTAAAACATTAAATTCCTTATCAACAATCAGATAATTATTGTTTTCAAATGCCACACTGTCAAATGAAACTTCTTCATTGTCAATTTCTATGCTTTTGACTTTAAATGGCAATCCAATAAGGTTGATTTTATACTTTGAATAACTAGTATCGTATTTCCCTTCTTTGTGCAACTGAATGTTAAGTTCCTTTTCTTTTCCCGTAACTTGAAATGACAAGAAGCTGTATCTTCCTTTTTTATAGTCATAGCCGTCTTGCGCGTCCTCATACACTACTGACTTCTCTTTGCCCTCCTTGTAATATAAGTCCAATGTCAATTCGTCAAACTCTAATTCTCCCACATACTGTTGCACGGGGTATTTTGGGATAATTGCACCCGCTTTTACAAAAACTGGTATTTCGTCGTATTTGGTGTCCACCCAAATCTCTTTTCCACCAGTGACCAAATTATTTGTCCAATAGTTATACCATTGTCCACGGGGGACATACATCCTCCTACCCAGAGCATTAGGTTCTAAAATAGGGCATACTAATATTTGATTTCCAAATACAAATTCGTCATTTCGATAATGTGTTTGGGTATCCGCTTGGTCATAGTACACTAAAGGTTTAAGCATGGGAATTCCCTCTTCGATATACTGCCAAAACATGGTATACAAATATGGCAATAACTGGTATCGCATATTAATAAATTTCCTTGTGATATCAATCACTTCTTCATCAAATGCCCACGGTTCTTGGTCCCCATGGTCCCCGGAGGAATGCGTTCTGCAAAAAGGATGAAAAACACCTAGCTGAATCCAGCGTGTATAAAGCTCTCCAGAGGGCTGTTCGGCAAATCCACCGATGTCGGAACCAGTGAATCCCATCCCGGAAATGGACATTCTTTGCACCTGTATGTTGGCAATCCACAGATGCTCCCAGGTGGCGACATTATCACCTGTCCAGGAAGACGAATATCGTTGCGCCCCTGCATAAGCTGACCTTGTAATAATGAAAGGTCTTTTTGGATATGCAAAACGTTTCACACCGTGATAGGTGGCTCTGGCCATTTGGGTCCCGTAAATATTATGTGCTTTTCTATGACTGCAAGGGTTTCCGTCATAGTCATGGCGGACATCCATCGGAAATGTTTTGTTGGGAACTTCCATCACCGCAGGCTCATTCATATCATTCCAAACCCCTTTAACGCCGATATCAGAAATCAATTCCTTAAACAAACCGGCCCACCACTCCCTGACTTCGGGATTAGTATAGTCAGGGAAATTGCATTCCCCGGGCCATACTTTACCTTTCATGTAAGGACCATCAGCCCTTTTGCAGAAATAATCTTTTTCCAAAGCCTCTTTATATACTGAATATTCTTTGTCAATTTTTATCCCCGGGTCAATGATAACGACCGTTTTGAAGCCATCTTCGGCTAATTCGGCAACCATCCGTTTTGGGTCAGGAAAATATTCCTTATTCCAAGTAAAGCATCTAAACCCTTCCATATAATCGATATCCAAATAAATGGCATCGCACGGAATCTTTAATTCCCTGAATTTCGCAGTCACTTCCTTTACATTGCTTTCCGGATAATAGCTCCATTTGCATTGATGGTATCCCAATGCCCACAAAGGCGGCAATTCCGGTTTTCCTGTTAGGTCAGTGTAACTCGTGACAACGTCTTCCATCTCCGGACCGTAGATGAAATAATAATTCATCTCACCTCCTTCTGACCAGAAACTAGTCACATTTCTTCTCTCGTGACAAAAATCGAAAAAGGTCCTAAAGGTATTGTCGAAGAAAATTCCATATGCCTGTTTGTTCTGCAATCCTATATAAAACGGAACCACTTTGTATAATGGTTCTTGGTCTTTTTGAAAAGCATATTGGTCGGTTGCGAAATTCTCCAGCCTTTTCCCCTTCAAATTCATTTGGGTCGCTTTATCCCCAAGCCCGTAAAAACACTCGCCGTCCTTTGAAGCTTTGCTCATTTTGACGATATTGCCTCCAAACTCATAACTTTCTTCCCAATGAAAACCCAACTCATCTTCGAGCAAGACATTTTCATTCAAATCTAAGATCGACAATCTCATGTCTGTTTTTTGAATCACACATTTTACCTTACTGGTTTGTATCCGGTAAAATTCAGCTTCTTCTGTTACCTCCAAAAAATTATAACCGTGTGAATGACTTTTGTCTATGGCATACGAAAAATCGTTGCTGAAATATCCTTTCGTTGTATAACGAAAACGAATTAAACTATCTCGTATTACGGTAACTTTTAATATAACGCTATTGTCTGTGTGAAAATAGACCGAGTCAACATCATGTTCAAAAGAAATTATTTTTGATGGATATAAATCTCCTTTAAATTCTAATTCTGTGTTTGTAATCATAATATATATATTGTTAAAAGTAAGGGCTTTATCTGGTGTCAAAAATACAAAAAAGGCAGTTCGCTATTATAACTAATCCTTTTATTTACGAAATCGTTGTAATCGTTCTCACTAAAAAGAAACAGCATTAACCTATGGGATCAATACTGTTTATAATGTTAAGTTTTTTCTGAGATCTTATGAAATCTTAAAAACAGAAACGCTCAGCGGAGGCAGTTGCAATTCTATCGAGTAATCCCTGCCGTCATATGGCGAGGCCTCAATCGTTAATTTGCCGGGATTCGCTATATCGCTACCACCGTATATTTTTGCGTCACTATTAAAAATTTCAATAAGTTTTCCTTTCCTTGGAAGGCCAATTCTATAATTGTCCCGAACTATTTGCGTGAAATTGCAAACGACTACTACATCGTCCTTAGGGTTCTCCCCTTTTCGAATAAAGGAGATTACTGCATTTTGATGATCTGAATAATTGATCCATTCGAAACCTTCAGGACTAAATTGTTTTTCATACAGCGCTGGCTGCTTCTTGTATAATCCGTTTAAATCCGTAATTATTTTTTTTATGCCCTCATGAAACGGATATTGCAACAAATGCCAGTCTAAACTTCCCTCGAAATTCCATTCGGCACTTTGACCAAATTCACATCCCATAAACAACAGCTTTGTTCCCGGATGCGTAAACATATAACCATAAAGCAAACGCAAATTCGCGAATTTCTGCCATTCGTCGCCCGGCATTCTTCCGGCGATTGATTTTTTCCCATACACCACTT
>Ga0209520_10001835_pt1 | contig 12160 bp, 16 predicted proteins | sample Rifsed16ft1_FD_184009 | JGI IMG/M metagenome (GOLD analysis project Ga0209520, IMG submission 184009) | Soil microbial communities from Rifle, Colorado, USA - sediment 16ft 1 (version 2) | ecosystem: Environmental > Terrestrial > Deep subsurface > Rock core/Sediment | place: Rifle, Colorado...
TACCCCCATGGGCAAAGAGATACAGAAAATCATTGGGAAAAAAACCAATGCCCAGATACTAAGAGACGCCATAGAACTTGCTTCCTACAGGCAAGGGAAAGGAAAATCAGGGAAAAAGGATGTGGAGAAGATAATTGACGGCATAAAGGCGGCATCTCATATAACACCTGGTGTAGATTCAAAGACCAACATAGAGACACCATCCCCGGCTGCCATGAAAAAGGCAGAGTTTGAAAATATGGTGAAATCGGTCAAGTTGAGGACCGGATAATATTAATCAGAGGAAAATAAAATGTTAACAACGACTACACAGATATCTTCAGCAGTATCAGAATATTACAATAGACTATTACTTGAGAGGGCGTTGCCTGATCTTGTATATGAGCTTTTCGGGCAGGTCAGGCCGCTTCCCCAGGGGAATAGTATGATTGCCAAATTCAGGAGATATGAGGCACTTGGCACGTCTATATCGCCGCTTACACAAGGTGTCCCTCCCGGCTCTTCAAACCCAACCAAGTCGGACATCACCGCAACAGTGCTCCAATACGGAGCATGGATAGAATATACAGACATAGTGGACCTTTCTAATCCTGATCCTACCCTGACGGAATTTCAGGAGTTACAGGGTGAACAGTCTGCACAGAGCATCGATATTATAAGGCGGGACGTACTCAAGGCAGGGACCGGGGTTACATATGCAAATGGTTCTGCAAGAGCGGATGTAAACTCGATCATATCTCTCGCAACCCTAAGGTCTGTGAGAAGGACACTGCGGAACAACAATGCAAGCTGGATCAGGGACATCCTTTCCCCCAGCCAGAATGTGGATACACAGCCTATTCCCATGTCATATGCCTGTGTAATCAGTCCGGATGTTTCTTACGATGTAAGGAACCTGACCGGTTTTGTAGGCGTGGAAGAGTATGGGACAAGACAGGTCATCCATGAATCGGAGATAGGTGCAATCCCTTCCATCCAGATGAGGTTCCTTGAGACCACACAGGCGCCCAAGGTGGCAGGCGGAGGCGCGGGAGGTAGTGGAATCAAGACCACAAGTTCTGCGGCTGATGTTTATCTCTGTATGGTTTTTGCCAGGAATGCCTACGGCGTGATCCCTCTCAGGGGCGCTGCTATGTCATCTATCCTTAAGGCAAGAGGGTCAGGTGGTACATCCGATCCACTCGATCAGATAGGTACTATAGGATGGAAGGCCATAACCACAACTGCTATCCTGAATGATAATTTCATGCACAGGATAGAAGTGGCCGCATCGTCATAGGGGAAGTGAGGATCGAAGAGTAAAAAATAGAATGAAAGGACAATAAAATGGGTGGATCACAGGATGTAAGAGGATCAGGAGCGGTATTGACAACCAATGCCGTGATAAATGTCAATGTGGGTTTTCAGCCCACAGTGGTCAAACTATTAAACCGGAACAAGGTGATAGAAGGAGAGTGGTGGGGAGGCATGCCTAATGACGCCATGCTAAGGCGGTCAGGGGCATCCAATCCGGCATACCTCACAAGTTCCGGTATTACGCCTATCGATGATGGGACAAATATTGGATTCAAGATAGGACCGGATTCACAGTTAAACCCAACAGGGTCAGATGAACTATTCTGGCTTGCGATAAGGGGTAACGATCCTACATAAGATAGGTAGATAGGCTGAAGGGATCCCTAACAGCCTTCAGCCTAAACCCCTAAATGACCTAATAAATCAGGAGGGAGAATGGAAGTAAGTGAAGTCAAAAACAAGAAATTAACCAAGTTAAGAAAAAAGATACCCGACCCAATAGTGGATCATATCATTGAAAAAGAATACGATAAAGAAACCGATAAAAAAGTTGAGACATCCGGACTGGTAACGTTAATGGTGCCGATAAATCCTAATGACCCAAATGGGGATTGTCCGATTTATTTAAATCACAACGGTCATAATTACGTGCTTCCGCGTGGGAAGATGGCGACTATCCCGAAGGAATTGGCACAGATACTTATTAATGCATCAAGGACGACCACTATGGTACCGAAGCTTGGCAAGACCAGGCACGATACGACAGGAAGGATGATAGGAGAGCTGGAAGAAGAAGTACATGAGAGATTTTCTGTTATAATAGAAAGGGAGGACTAAGATGCCAATAATCATGATAAGAAAAAGAGAAGATAGGGCAGGCATAATTGTTCCTGTGCACTGCGGGGCCCATGGGGCGGAGGAACATATAGAGATTACAAGAGGAGAGAAGGTGGAAGTCTCGGACGGTGTGTATCATACATTGATGAATAGCCATGAGGCCGATTATGTAAGTGTGATATCCGCTCCACCTGAGATAACCACGTCAGAACAGAAACGAAAGCCGGGCAGACCAACAATTGAAGAACAGGAAAGGATGAGAATTGGCACTGCCTCCTAATCCAACCGCACTTGATCTTATACAGGAAGGGATGAAAAAGGCCCTTGGCCGTGTTGCCACATCGGGAGAACAGGTCAGGGCACTTGATACATGGACAGAAGAGATCAAAAATGAGATCTGGATGTATTCATCTACACATGAACTCCTGGAGGGAACCAAGTTTCAGGTGGCGTCATCCGGCATACAGAGGATCTCTGTACCTACTGATTTTGATACGCTAAAAAACATAGAAATCCTGGATTCCGATTCAAGGGATACTGCCCAGGCAGGTACGTCAAACACTATTACCCTTTCTGCGTCAGATTCAGGCCCAGCCGAATCAAGGACAGGGAAAGAGATAGTCCTTTTTAGCGGTACCGGTTCAGGTCAGAGGAAAACGATCATTCTTTATAACGACACGACTAAGATAGCTACAGTTGATTCAAACTGGGACGCAGTGCCGGATTCGACCACAAAATATGGGCTCATATCCGCTTATATTCCAATTGCGATCGAGAATGAACAGACATTTAATCGATATCGTGACAGGACTATTCCCGGCAGACCACAGAGGGCCATACTTTATAATGGTGATATCCATCTGATTCCCGTACCGGATCAGCAATACGGCATGATTACCCATTACTGGATCAATATCCAGAAATTAGATAAAGCGGCAACAGCCTACACAACTATGCTCCGGGATTGGAGGCTCTTGTTTACTCAAGGGTATTATTCCAAGACGTTGCAATCCGAGGACGATATGCGTTATATTCAGGAATTGCCGGTCTATAATAATATGATCGCGCTTGTTACATATAAAGGGAATCAGATGGGGCAGGTAGAACCACATGATTTTTAAAACAATTTAGTCTAAAATCTTTATTGTTCGGAGGGACAAAAAATGAAGCTTTTCTATTGTGGTGACGATCCTCAAGGTGCCACAGGTTATTCCATCCAGACCAAGAATATCTTATCTGAACTCTCACTACATTTCGAGACAGCAGCTTTTGCTTTGAATCGGATAGATGAATCGCCGCATTATATCTTTGATTCCAAAAACCGTCCTCCGTATAAGATCTACCGTGCTTCTCTGGGTAATAATGATGACGCTTATCATTTATTCAGACGCGTATTCCCACAATCAGGGGCTGATGTATTATTCTTAGTGGGCGATATATGGGAATTTAAAGGCTGGTTTGCCTCATGGCTTGAAAATCTGCAATTTGAGAAAAAATTCAAAACAATAGGATATTTCTCTACAGAATATCCATTGTCTGATGAAGAGATCTACATATTGAATCTTGTAGATTATCCTATTACCCATTCTAAATGGGGCATCGGGTTTGAAAATGGGGCCGGTTATGATGAGATAAAAAAGAAGGTCCCGGGACTGATATATATACCGGATTCAGTGGATGAAACGATCTTTAAACCTCTTTCGCAGGACGAAAGATTATTTAATCGTAATGTAGTCGGGTTTAAAGATGACCAGTATATCATCATGTCCAATAACAGAAACAGCGCACGCAAGGACATTCCGGCCATCATTCGGGCCTTTGCCAGGGTCAAAAAGGAGATACCCAAGGCCCATTTGTATCTGCATTGTTCACCCGTCGATATATGGATGCAACCAGAGGTTTCGACTGATCTTCTAGCTGTGGCCTCTGCATTAAAACTGACATATGCTGCTCAGGATTCCAGGATAGTAGACGCGGACATTTCCTTCCCTGTAGCATTTACCCCGCATCATGGTTATCCACAATCGACAGTGAACCAGATATATAACTGTGCGGACTTATTTGTTTCGGTATCAATATCGGAAGGATTCGGAGTTCCCCCAGTTGAGGCATTATTTGCAGGAATACCGGTATTAATTCCCGGTCATACCGGATTTTCTGGCATCTGTGAAGCAACGGGCATAAAACCTGTCTCATCATATCAGGATTACAGAACTAATGTAGCAAAATGCGCTGTATATCCCGTTAATGAAGATGACCTCGTAAACAGGATCATGGATTGTTATAACAAAAAGGACAAGACATCATTCAAGCTCGAAATAGATGAACAATCAAGACTGGCCAGGCAAACATTCTCCAAAACCAACGTCATACAGAAATACTGGCGGCCTTTAATCTCTGATGTAAAAAAAGAATTTGACAAACCTAAGTTGAAAGAAGTATTGTTAGTACAACATTCGTCGGGGGGCGATGTGTTCCTATCCACTTCTGTACTAAAAGGCATTAAAGAAAGACATCCAGGTTATCCCATAACATATATGACGCAGAGACAATATCAGGATATTGTCTCCGGCCATCCTGATGTTAATAAGATCATTGATTACAACCCTGTTAATATCCATGATTACGAAATAGTCTATAAACCACACGAAGATCAGATCTTAAGAGGAAACTGGAGTGCCGGGAACGTGCCCCTGGCGTATCTCTATTGCAGACTTTTAAATGTACCGTATAATAAGCCTTTAATTGATCTTGCCAAGCCTGAAATGGATCTACCTGACCAATATATTGTGGTACATACCACTAGCCATCCATATAGGACATATCTAAACTTTCATATTGCGCTTGAAGGCGCTAAATTGCCTATAGTCCAGATAGGGTCCAAGTTCGACCAGATCCTGGGCAATGGCAATTTTCAATTAATTGATCTACGTGGAAAACTTACCTACAAAGAGTCGGCATATGTCATAGCGCACTCAAAAGGCTTCATCGGTATAGATTCCTTTCCCATGCATGTAGCAGGAGTATATGATATCCCCTCTGTAATTACATTTGGTTGCGGCAGGGCTGCCATAACAGGTGCATTGACTTCGGCCCCCCATGTCTGGCTTGAACCGGATTACACTCATGATTGTCCAGCTCTTGGCGCATGTTCGGGGAATTTTAATAATTGTCCCAATCCTTGTGGACGCAGACACAATCCTACTATGGTAAAAAAGGCCATAAAACAGGTGTTCCCTGACCTCTTCCCTGATGTCAGGAAGAAATTGGATGAGCTTCTAGCGAGGGTTTAATGTCCATAACTTTATGCATGAATACCTTAAATGAAGTTTCAAATATCAGGGCTGTCTTTAATTGTGTAGCTGATATTGTAGATGATATCATTGTCGTGGACACAGGCTCGACAGACGGAACCTGTGAACTTGCCAGAAAACTTGGTGCAAAGGTGTATGAGATTAACGGTGTTCCGGGATATGGTCAGATGAGGACATTAACGGTACACCTTGCAAGGACAGAATGGGCTTTGATCTTAGATGGCGATGAACGGATGGATAAGCCTGATGTATATAAGCTCAAAGAACTATCCAAAGAGAAGATGGACTATGATTTAATCTTGCTTCCAAGGCAGCATTACAGGGCATGGGATAGATCTATCTGTGAGAATCCGGACATTCGGGTTTATGCGGACTGGCAGTGCCGGTTTGTCAAGGTTAAGCATACAATCTATTGGGTGCGTAAAGTCCATGAACAGATCAGGGGTGTAACAAAAACATTACAGGAATTCAGTAATCCCGTTATCAGACATTTTGGCTTTCTTAAGACCCCGGAAAGATTACAGATGATAGTTGATCTGTGTAACAGGCTCTATAAGGAAGACGAGGAGAACAAGGACACATATATCTTGGAGAATCAAATAGGTGAGGCTGCCGGGAAGAAGTATTGGGCTATGACAGAAGAATATCACAAGGGGAAGCATGATTAAACAGGTCAGTAATAATATTTTTCTTGGTGATTCGCATTCGTCCCTTCATGAAATAGATAATATCAAGACCTTGGGTATAAATGCAATTATAAATGTTGCCAAGGATTTGAATGACCCTTGGTATGAAGGGATAGAAAGTTATAAGTTTGGTCTTTTGGATGGACCAGGGAATGATTATATCCAATTCAAACTAGCAGTTGAAACAGGATATTTTTTATGGGCAGCCGGTAAACAGATATTAATTCACTGCCATGAAGGGAAAAGTAGATCGGTGGCTGTAAGTCTTGGAATCCTATTATATAAAACCAAGCCGCTTTCAGTATCCAGCCTTTCTGAATTACTTAGCGTGTATCCATTTAAAAACCATCATAGACTAAATGAACATTTTCTGGATATGTTATCTCGACTAAGCACAGATTTGAGGTTAGGGAAATAATGGAAGGCATATACACAAGCACAGGTTTGAAGTATATCAGGCACATGAGCATGATTAACGGATTACGCCTGGGACCCGCCCGCCCGCAATCGTTACAGATCAGCCTTACCAATAAGTGTAACCTCAAATGTACTTTTTGCAGCGTGGCGGGTAGACAGAGAGACCTTGAATGGCCGGTGGAAAGTTTAAAAGATGCGATATTTGCGTTTATAAAATGCGGCATAGGGACAGTAGAATTAACGGGGGCGGGGGAGCCGACCTTGTACCCTTATTTGTCCGACATTGTAACATACTGCAAGCAATTTGACCTTAAATTAGGGTTGATAACAAATGGAATCAGGTTAAAGAATATTCCACGTGGAACATTAGAGAAGTTTACCTGGATCAGGGTAAGCCTTACAACTCTGGATTATATTAAAGAATTAGAACTTCCTCAACTTGAAAATCCGGTGCTGGGATTCTCATATATTGTAGGTCAGAAAGAAATGTTGTTCGGTGCCGCCATGAACACATTAACAAAAATATCTGACTATGTAAAACAATACAACCCTGCATACGTAAGGATTGTTCCTGAGTGCTTCGCAGATAAAGAGAGGATGCCAAAGATCCATGAGATGTGGGGTGATATCGTCAAACATGATTTCGGGCCGCCCTTCTTTTTCCAATACAAAACCCAGGATCAAGCAAAATATTGCCGGCTTGATGCGGTCAAGCCCTGGCTCCATACAGACGGATATGTCTATCCCTGCAACTCCATATCACTCAATACTGATGCCAACAGGGATTTTACGCCGGAATATAGGATCTGTCATTGGACAGAGATAGAGAAGTATTATGGGACAAGGGGATCAGGATCCATCCCGTGGGTAAAAGAGAAGTGTGATAGATGTACTTTTTGTCAGAATAATGAGATATTAAACAACCTTTTACGGCCTATTATACATGAGGAGTTTGTATGAAATATGGAGAATGGATCGATTATGAATTTGATATGCAAGAAAAAGACATAACCCACTGGATGCCTTTACCGGAGCTGCCGGTGCCCGGCAAGGAGGTAACATGAAGATTATTATTACATTTGCTATGTCCCATACTTGGTTATGGCCGCAAACCTGTTTGACTCAGCTTAAGAAGTTTAACCCCGGAGTTGAAGATTGCCAGATCATTGTTGTAGATAATGCCTGGGACTGGTCCCCTGCTGCGCGCGGTTTAGGCCTTTTCGATGTAACCGTTGTTAATAATCAGAGGCAATCAAAATGGCATGGGACCGCCCTTGATTACATCATAGATACCTTTGACGCAGATTATCTCTTTACTATGGAATCGGATGTCATGGTCTTGAGGGATGGCTGGTTAAAATGGTATCTGGATAAGATACAAGGGGTGTCAGAAGAGGGTGAGGCGGCCTGTTATGCGGTAGGTCATTGGCATGGGGAGGCATTTATTAACCCCTCTGCCACCCTGTACGATATGAATGTATTGAAGCAGGCACAGGCAGCATTCCGAGCGAATAAAGATCCTATGATGTATTGGGGCGAGGATTTCCAGAAATCAGAATCCATTATTCCCCATTATGATAAATTCCTTGAGGATGTAGGTGCTTTCTCTGAGAAAAGGGGATTTCCACCAGGCACAAAAATGAAATGCGGTAATCCAACAGGCCAGTTACGCGGGCCAGGATGGTATGAACCGGCGCAGCAGCTTCATCATTGGGCAGTTGAAAATGGATATGGATTTATTGTAGCCAATACTATCCATGAGATCGATTCAGAGAGACAGATACCCATAGGTACATTCTACACCGATTCCACAATAGAAGAGGCAAACACTGTTCACCTTTGGGGCGGTACCAGGGCGCTTGACATACTTAAGCATCCTGTTTCAGACCCTACAGTGCTCAATAATTTTGAATATTGGCTTGAGAGAGAGGCCCGGTACTGGAAGATGGTTGTAGATCCAAAGATACAGGCAGAGACTATCGAACTGATAAAAAAGCATGGCTGGTATAATAGGGATATGACGGAAAGAGGAGCTCAGGCTGTGCGGCAGATCCATGCCGCTTATGCAAAGGGAGGTGTATCTATATGATTAAAATCATCAAAGAATCAGAGACGCCGGAACCTTTGATGAGGCATCTCCTGTCGTGGCAGATGACCCTATCCGATGCTGTAAACAGCCAGCCCTTTACAGGTATTAACTGGCAGGGGCAGGATAAAAACATGCTTGCCCATAACTCTAAGGAAGCGTATATATCCTGGTTCTGCGCTTCACCTCCCCATAATGAGCCTTATAGGGACGAGAATTTCTATACAAGGGAATTGACCATGCTGTCATCATTTGTAAAACCGGACAACATAGTTGAGATGGGAACGAATTTAGGCATGGGGACAAGACTATTATCCTACCTTAATCCACAAGCGGTAATTGTTACGATAGACAATAAGAAGACCCATAAACACGAAGGTAATAAAGAGTATCCTACGGGATATCTAATACAGAACCAGAATTATATAATTAAGAGATGTATGGATTCATGGTCGTATTATCTACCAGGGCTTATCAATTTATGTTTTATAGATGCAGATCATACTGCGGCATCAGTTAAAAAGGATAGTGAGACGGCTTGGGAAAATAGATTAATTACCAAGCCCTGGGGCATCATTTGGCATGACTATAACCTTGAAAAAGAGGAATTACAAGGCTACTGTAGGGATATAGAGGAATTTTTAGACGAGAAGGGATTAACAGGTTATTGTTTTGTAGATGGTGCAACCTTGTGGACGTATGGAGTGGGGGGGGAAAATGACCTTTGATGATCTATATGATGAGAAATATTACATAGTACATGATGATGGCAGTATAGAGAATGGTTGGATGAAGGGCATAAGGTTGACACAGGAGAAGGGATCTCCCCAGGTCGATATGGTTCCCGAAGGACCTTTGTTTATTAAATTGAACTATATCAATAGTTCAATGCCATTACGGATGAATGAACTCTGGCCTGACACCATAGATTATGACCAGAATAGTCCTGGGATCATAAATAGGGCGAAAGACCTTGATGATAGATGGTTTGCCTCTGATATTGAAAAGGCACTATATCTGAATGTCTTAAGGGTGCCTATTTGCGCTTCTTATCTGGCCGCCTGCGCCAAGGTATTACCTCGCACTATCCTTGAACTTGGCACTGGCGGGGATTCCGCTCATTCTACGGGTATCTTCTTATATTGGTTAAAAAAGATCAATGTCCAAACAGGTGGGCTTGTTAGTGTAGATCGGCATTATCTTTCTCATGCATGGCTCAGGTATAGAGATTATGATATTTGGACCTTCATACAGGGCGATAGCATTTCAGTAATGAAGGCGATAAAAAACGGAAAGATCCGGGTCTTTTTTCACAGTTGGGTAGATATGATCTTTATAGATTCTTCCCATACCTATCCTCATACAAAGATGGAGCTTGTTCAGGCAGCAGGGATGACAAATGCTATCCTCATGGATGATTCAACTGTACCGGATGTAGCAAAATCAAAGAATGAATTTTTGGCCGAAAATCCCGATTGGATCTCCTTTGATCTTGCCCATGGGGTAACTCTATTGGAAAGGCACGAGAAGATATGACATACGAACGGCTTGAAACCGGGATAGTAGCCTGCCAACTTGAGCTTACCAATATCTGCCCCCTCACCTGTGCCGAATGTGCTTATCGATTCCAGGAACGGCCCAGGGGTCATATGATACCCGAACTTGCTAAGTCCATCATCAATGATTGCGTGGATGCCTTCGGCCCTATTTCATTTAATTTAAATGGTCTTGGTGAGCCTTTATATTATCGGCATATCGCTGATATCATCCGATATATAGGTACACGTTCACCAAAGAGCAGAATAGAACTCTTTACCAATCTTATCTGTAAAGACGACAAAAGAGTAAGGGATGTCATATCTGCACTCAAAAACGTGCAGAATCCTGTACTCCTTGCCTCGTCATTTCACTTATATGACCATAATGGGGTAAGATTCAAAAGGCAGTTTCAATATTACCACTTTGCCGATTTTCATGAGGCATTAGGTGATAATTCCAGAATAGATTTTCATGTAGCCATGAATATAACGAAATATCATACAGCGGAGGATAGCAGGTCATTTCTTGATACCTTCTCTGTTGCCCTGCCTGCCGACAAGATCCATATAGTAGAGAAACTTGATCCATGGCTTGGGCTGGTTAGTAATAATGCAGTTGCTACATCGGAGGTTATTACACCTGGGGTCTGCGATTACCCATTTAAGGTCCTCCATTTTGGTTGGGATGGCAGACAGATTATCTGTTGTACAGACGATGTATCAGCCGAGATGCAGCTTGGTTACTATGAAGCAGGTTCTATTGACAAGCTATGGAATTGTGATAGAATGCGAGAAATAAGGGAGAGGCATAACAATTTGGACGTAGAGGAAATTATACCTTGCAATAGGTGTGGAAGAACCATGGGGTATTTTAAGAGATAATATAACTTAAGGCGACCGTACACAACGAGCCCGATGTTCAGGTTTAACCTGGATGTCGGGCTTTTTGTTTTTCAGGGAGGTTAAATTGGTGGAAGATAAGTTGAAAGATAGGCTGAAGGGGTTTAGGCTGAAGGCTGTTAGGGATCCCTTCAGCCTTCAGCCTAAACAACCTATCCCTCCCTCCATCCCCTATGATGCGGATTACTTTGAACGGGGTATCCAGTCGGGTAAATCCTGTTTTGAAAATTATCGCTGGATCGTGGAGCTTACTATCCCCATGGCTATGGTCATTATCGATTATCTTGGTATAAAACGGGGAGAGACTATCCTTGATTATGGATGTGCTAAAGGTTATCTGGTCAAGGCCCTAAGATGGCTGGGTAGAGATGCATGGGGGTATGATATTTCACAGTATGCCATAGACCATGCCGACCCTGAGATCAAAAACTATGTCTCTGCTTACCATAATGGCCATGAAGCCGCAAAGTACATAATAATGAAGGACATCCTTGAGCATTTGAATGAGTCGGATATTATACGACTTCTCAGGTCTATTAAATCAGATACCATCTTTGCCGTCATCCCTCTTGGTGATGGCGAAAAATTCAACATCCCCCAATTTGAGCAAGATATTACCCATGTTACACGGCAAACAGAATCATGGTGGTGCCAAATCTTCCGCCATGGTGGATGGGTAATCACAGATACAACAAATAGGATTCCTGGCATAAAGGACCATTGGAGCCATGTTAAAGATGGACATATATTTATAACAGCAAAGAGGGGTCAAAATGAGTAAATTATTTCTTAAGATTACAATGGGACGAAAGACAGTAACAACAGCGGGGCAGGGGGAACAGATGCCTTCGGTTGCCATACCGGAAAACCACTTTGTAACGGTCAGGGCGCTGAACGCAAATACAGGGAATATCTATATTGCGGATTCACTTACAAATGTAGGTATTGCCGCAAATAGATTTATACTTGCCGTAGGGGAATCCATAGATCTGCAAATTGCAAACCTTAATCTACTCTGGATCGGGGCGACGGTATCAGGCGAAGGGGTGGAATATATCGTGGAGGTGGACTGATGAGAGGAACTAG
>Ga0209520_10001843_pt1 | contig 12135 bp, 11 predicted proteins | sample Rifsed16ft1_FD_184009 | JGI IMG/M metagenome (GOLD analysis project Ga0209520, IMG submission 184009) | Soil microbial communities from Rifle, Colorado, USA - sediment 16ft 1 (version 2) | ecosystem: Environmental > Terrestrial > Deep subsurface > Rock core/Sediment | place: Rifle, Colorado...
CGAAACCTTTTATCGCGCGCCCGTGCATCTCACGGAGGATGGTCCTCCTCGTCCGCTTCGGCGAGCTCGCGCTGAAGAGTCCGTTCGTGCGGCGACAGCTCCGGGACCGGCTCGTGGAGAACATCCAAGAAATGTTCGCCGCGGACGGGATTGAGTGCCTGATTCGCGCGGACCGCGCGAGGATCTACGTCGAAGTGAACGATGTCCCCGCCGCGTCGCGCGCATTGCGCCGCGCGTTCGGAATCGTTTCGTTCAGCGACGCGCAGGAGGCGTCGAGCGATCCCGAGGAGATCGCGACGCGGGCCGTGGAGATCGCCAAGGGGCGCGTGCCGAAGGGCGGGAGCTTCGCGGTTCGGCCCCGCCGCTCGGGCACGCATCCGTACACGAGCCAGGACATCGGACGGCTCGTCGGGCGGAGAATCCAAGAAGCGGAGCCCGGGGCCCGGGTCGACCTCGACGACCCGGACGTTGAAATCCACATCGAGGTCCGGGAGAACCGGTCCTATCTGTTTACAGCGATTGGCGGTGGCCCGGGCGGGCTCCCGATGGGGAGCCAAGGACGCGTGCTCGCCGTCGTCGACTCGGAGGCGGGCGCGGTCGCGGCATGGCTCTCGATGAAGCGCGGGTGCAAGGTCACTGCGGCGGCACCGGAGGGGTCGAACGCGTACGAACCGCTCCGTCGGTGGGACGTGCGCCTCAAGGTCCTTCCCTGGGGACCGGACACGGGGCTCCAAGACCTTGTTCGGCTGTCTCGGTCGGAGGCCGTCGTCCTCGGATCTCGAATGAAAGACACGACCGCGACGAAGTCGACCCTCGAGGTCCCCGTATTTCATCCCGTGATAGGCCTCGACGACGCGGCACTGACGACACTTGCGGATCGCATCCGGAACGCGTGACTCACTTGCCCTTCCGGTCGTGCGCGCCGATGCTCGGGCGCACCTTCTCCGCGCCCTTCCCCTTGTACATCAGGCCGCGTCCCTTGCGGCCCGCGCTCGTGAGGCCGCGGAAGGCTCGCCCGCGATGCTGAGGCTCGCAGATCCAGTTGATCTTCCGGTCGTTCTTGATCGCGGGATGGTTCGGGTCCACGAGGATAACCTCGTAGTACTTGTGCATCCCGTCCTCGCCAATCCAGTACGAGTTGAGAACCTCGAGGTTCGGATATCGCTTCGCGGTCCGCTCCTCCGCGATCCGCTGAATCGACTTTGCCATCGTGATCTTCTTGAGGCCTCGGCGCTTCGGATGGCGGCCGCCCATCGGTCTCGGGCGCCGACGCCCGCCACGCCGCACGCGAGCGCGGACGACGACGTACCCGGGCTTCGCCCGAAATCCGAGCTCGCGCGCCCGATCGATGCGGGTCGGGTGCTCAAGACGGACAAACGCGAGACTCGCCCGCCACTCGATCTTGCGGGCCCACGTGACCTCTCTTAGAAAGCTCTTCTCCGGGACCTTCCACGCCTGCCGCACGTACCCGTACAGGTTGCGCGGTCGGACGGGTGCCTTCTCCGGTGCCTCACCCGTGATGGAGGCAGCGTCAGTGGATGCCTTCTCCTCGGCCATCGGATCACCCCTGGATTTGCAGATTCACCCGAAGGTACATTTCCCGACCAGGGTCACCGCCATCGCGGCGGTAGCGGAGTCGAAGAGGGCGGGGCTATAAAGGGTTTTGGACGGTGATCATCGACCTTCCGCGGAAGGTGGCCGGAACCCGTTCAGCTTTCACTCGAAGGCTGCGAGTCGGTCGTCGATGTCGCCTGCCGCGAACGATAGAGCCTCAGCGAGTTCACGAATCTCTCGTACTCGTCCGGGGGCAAGTCTTTCCGCAGCATCGAGAGCAGCGCCCGCCGAACGAGGAGTGCATCAACGCTTCGTCCGACATCGAGGGCGAAATCCTCGTACGCGGACTTAAGTCTTCTCCGGTCATCTTCGGTTAGCAACTCCCTCAGGCGCCATCAGTCTTAGCCCACCGGGAGATGGACCTGTCGTGCCCTTCTTGCGGCTCTCTCGCGTGTGGCCGCGTGGACAGGCCATTCGTAGCTCTGCCGGAGAAGGGAAAGTGCCTCCTTTCCATGACCATTGCCCACGATGTGAAATTTCGTCCGGAACCAATTCCATCCTTGCGTCCTCGGGGCAGATCGGGCGATTCCCCCCGGGTCTGATAGGTTTCGCCTCTCCGGGAGAATGAACACTTCGATGCGGCGTCGGGACGGCCGAACTTCTGCGAACGCCCGACCCTGTTTATCGCTCCGGAAGGCGATCCAATATCGGTTCACGCGCATCTCAATCCGGTCCCCCTTGAATCTGGCGATTCGCTGGAGTTCACGATGCCAGGTCTGAATCAGCTCGCGAGGCTCCCGCCCCGCTCGAGCCCACACGTTCATCCGACCGTCTCCTCGGATGCCTGGCGCTGTGGCTTGCGCACGATGAAGAGGTACTTGAAGCCCCGAAGGTAGAAGCCGAACTTCCGCGCGCGATGTTCCCACATCGGGTTCATTGATCGGTCGTGGCGGCGGACGACGCACACGACATCGACGGGCTCGAAGTAACGGCCGAGCATCTCGAATATGTGAAAACCGACCGGCGTGAACCGACCGCGGCGATACTCGTCGCTGATCAGCCATCCCAGGATGCGTCCGGGCTTCAGGGTCCGATGGAGCTCCTCCGCAACGTCCTCCATCACTTCGAGCCACCGCAGCGTGGCCGCTGGGATCCTCCCGAGACAGGCCGGGTCCTCGCTATACCGAATGTTGTCCGAATATGGCGGGTCAATCAAATAGAGGTCAACGGAGTCGTTGGGAATCGGGAGGTGACGGGCGTCGTTCCTAGCGATGTCTCTCCGTCGGGGGGCGATGTCAAACGCGAGGACGCGGCGACCGAGGGCTCGCGCGATGTCCTGTGTCGTGCCGGAGCCAGACATCGGGTCCACGACGAGGTCTCCGGGGCGGGTGTAGCGTCGTACGAGATTCGTCACGACGCCCGCAGGTGTGACGCCATTGAAGCGCGGATCCCCGAACGATCCGACGGCAGGGCTCTGGTACTCAAAGTCCCAGAGCGTCGTCGACTCGAGGTCGTAGTCGCGGAGCACGTCCCATCCGCGGAGGACGCGCTCGAGGTCCGTCTTCGGCGGGACGAGGGCTTGGGCCATTGTCAGAGGTTCCGAATCCACGCCGCTATATCCGTGCGAACGGCAGGGGACGTCGAAAGTGAATGACAAATCTCGCACGATGGCGGTGAAAGTACTCTCGTGAAGAGGAGACGCCATCCGGCGGCTGCAAAGCTTTACGCCTCTGCCGCATAGCCACACGTTGTGGCGTCACGGTTCACGATCGGGACCTCGTACGGCATGCTGTGCGGGATCTGGGGCTCCACGTGGCTCGCAATCCGAATCGGGCTCCAAGGCGCCCCCCCATTCCTTGCAGCCTCGCTCCGGTTCGTCGTCGCGTCCCTCACACTCCTCGGCCTCGCTGCGGTCTTCAAGTCGCGGCTCCCGAAGGGCCGCATCGAGTGGTCGCTGATCGTGTTCGTCGGGATCGTCTTGTTCACTGCCGACTACGGTCTGATCTATTGGGGCGAGGCGAACGGGGTCGCGAGCGGGCTCTCCGCAATTCTGTTCGCGACGTTCCCGTTCCAGACCGCGCTGTTCGCGCACGTCCTCCTGCGAGAGGAGGGGCTCTCCCTCCAGAAGCTCGCGGGGATCGCCCTCGGCTTCGCGGGAATCCTCGTCATCTTCCGAGGGCAAATCGAGGCCGACGTGGGCAGGACGTTCCCGATGTTTGCGATCGTCCTCGCGGCGACGTGCGCGGCCGTGAGCTCCGTGGCGGTAAAGCGCTGGGGCCACGACGTTGACGCGATCACCTTTAATGCGTTCGCGATGGGCACCGGCGCGATTGCCCTGGCGGGCTTCTCGCTCGTCGCAAGAGAGTCGTGGTTCGTACCATCCTGGCCCGAAGGGATTGGCGCGATCCTGTATCTCGCGTTCGCGGGCTCCGTCGTTACGTTCGTCGCGTACATCTGGCTTCTCAAACGAATCGAGGCGACGTCCATGTCGTACATCGCGTTTGTCACGCCGATCGTGGCGGTTCTCCTTGGCGTCACCGTCGGGGACGAGGTCCTCGACCCGATTGTGATCCTCGGCGCCGCGGTCACCCTCGCGGGGATCTATCTTTCGACGTCGAAGCGTGCGGCCGCGTGGGTCCGGGGGATGGTGAGGGCCCGCGTCGTCAGCGGTGCGTCCGGAGACCCTCCGCCAAGGAAACGCTGAACCGGGACCGCAGGTACCGCATCGTTGGATACGGCCGCGAAAGGGTTTCGAGGTGCCACGCCGCGGCCGCGTTCGCGAAGCGCAGCCGACGTGCGAGGTCCGCTCCCGCCAACATCGCCCGGATATACGCGGCGTTGAACACGTCGCCACAACCCGTCGGATTCACGGGTGAGACAGGATTCGCGCGGGCACTCTGGACGCCGGTGCGGGTGAAGGCCGTTGCACCGAGACCTCCCTGATGGACAACGACCTCCTTCGCCCCCATCGAGAGGAGTGTTTCCGCGGCATCTTCGACCGGCGACCGGCCCGCGACTCGAGTGATCTCCTCCTCGTTTCCGAAGAAGACGTCAGCGTGCGGGAGCACCGCGAGCACGGCGTCGCGCCGGTGCTGAGGCCATCCCATAGGATCCGTGGACACGTCTAAGGACGTCGTCGCTCCCGCGGTATGAGCTCGCTGGAGTAGCTTCTTCGATGGCGGGCCGAGGAGCCGAGTCGCCCACCAGTACCCCGCCCGATGGACGTGACGGGCCGCTCGGATCCATGGCACGGGGACATCCGAGGGCCGAAGGTCGGCATTCGCGCCGAGGGACGTGACGAGATGGCGCGTCCCATCGGTGAACGTGAGCGCGACCGTCATGCCGCTCGGCTTCGCGGGGGAGATGTGGAGCCGCGTGCTGATCCCCGCGGAACGATACGCCCTCCGTAGGATGTCGCCCGCCCAGTCCCGCCCGACACAGGCGACGAGACCGGTCCGACCCCCGAGTGCACGAAACGCGAGGGCGAAGTTCGTCGCGTTCCCGCCGGGAACGTGCGCGAACCGCTCGACGTGCGACTGTCGGTCGCCGAGGCCCGGAGGCACCGGCGGCGTGACGATGTCGAGGATTGCATCGCCGACCGCGAGGGCATCGAACCGCGTGGCGGGCACGTCGCCCGCATCCCCGAGGGGCTACTCAAGTCTGCGCGCGTCACTCCTGCCAGAGGCCCTGCCGCTTTAGCTCCTCCACGACGAGCTTGTAGTCCGCGGGTCGCCCACACGCCGGGCAGAAAATCGAGCCATGGGCATCGCGCACGGGGTTCGGGCCCTCCCAGCCGCAGAACCGGCACATCGCGTCGAGCGCGGACGTCACAGGAAGTCCTCCAGCGTGAGCTTCTTCTCCGTTCTCCGGAGATCGACCTTCTTCGGCGCCTGCTCCTCGAAGTTTCCGTGGAACAGGTTCGCCTGGACCGTGCCCATAAGGAGGGCCTTCTCGTCCCAGCCGTAGACTTCCGAGATGTACGCGAGGGTCTGCGCGACGCGGCGCGCGTAGTAGTCCCAGTCCGGCTTGAACTCAAACGGCCTCCCGGAGATGTACGGCTCGACGTGCATCGGAGATTTCTTCGCGTCGACGACGATCCACGACACCTTCATTCCGGGCACGACTTCGTACCCGAGATCCTTCATCTTCCGGGCGGCGAGGACGTTCGACATCGAGTCCGGGTTCACGTAGCGGCGGTCCTCCGCGACCGTTCGAGAGATCACGAGGGGCTCGAGCGGATCCCCGTCCTCCGGGATCATGTCCTGCGGAATTCGGCCCGCCTTGACCTCGCCCACAACCTCCTTCGCGAGCCGCACGGCGCCCTCGATGTCGTTCCCGAGGACGCAATTGAACGCCCGCCGCTGGGCCTCGCTCTGCAAGTTGAATGCGTCCGTTCGGCGGATCTCGTAGCCGCGGACGATGAGCTCGTCCTCAACAGGCCACGCGGTCTTTGCCGCGTACCGCTTCTTCTTCCCGTGGCTAAAGAACGTGCGAAAGATCCGCTCGAGCTCCATGTTCACGTTGCCCGTGCTGAACCGCTCCGCAATCTTGCGGCCGAACTCGATCGACGTCTCCCTGTCTTTGTGCGGCGACTCGAGGAAGATGGAGTCCGTGTCGCTGTAGATGACCCGCACGCCCTCCGACTCGAGCTGAGCGATCACGGACTTCACGTTCTCCCGCGCGAACGCCGTGATGCTCGCCCCGATTTTCGGGTCCGTGAACCGGTAGAACGATGAGGCGAGGACGCCGTAGAACGCGTTCATCAGGATTTTTACCGCGAACTGGAGGCGGTCGTAGTACTCCCGCATCGTCGGGTCCGTCTCCGCCTTCATCTTCGCCTTGACCTCCCGGCGCTGCCGCATGAGGTCCGAAAGGATGCGCGGGAGGAGGCCCCGGCGCTGCTCCGCGCTATAAAACCGGACGCCGATCGGGCTTTCGATCGTCCCCGCGTCGCTCAGGGTCGTGAAACATATGTTCTTTTCGATAATAATCGATGGATACATCGACGAGAAGTCGAGGGCGATCACCCACTCGTATAGCCCCGGCTCGAGGCTGTGAACGTAGCCGCCCTCGATGGGCTTCCCGCCGGCCCCCGTCCGGGTCATCGGGACGCCGACCCCGTTGCGGTCCGCCACACGGATCAGGATCGAGTCGATCATGGTGGACGTCCTGCTGTTGAACGTGTCGTCAACGGGCAGCTTCGACACGACCGCGAGGTCCATCGCCTTGTCGAGGCGCGTGACCTTTTCGAGAATCCGGAGCGCGAGCTCCGCGTCCTTCATGCAGTACGCGAGGACCCTCTCGCGGTTGTTCTTCCATTCTTGCTCCATGTGGAGGCGATCGACATCCGCCTTCCCCTCGCCGAGGAGCCAGCGGGCGACGGCGTCGAGCGTCTCCTGCTTCGGGTGGAGTTCGAGCTTCACGGCCCACCATGCGTCCGCGATGATCCGCCCGTGGGCCCGCCAAAACCGCTCGCCGATGTTCGTAATCCCCAGACCGTCGCGGGCGAGCGGGAGGGACATCATTCCGTGAACTCGCGCCCGCTGCTCCAAGATCGGAAGGTCGTAGCCATCGATGTTGTACCCCGTGATCACGTCGGGGTCCATCGTCCGGATCAGGTCGATGAACCGTCGGAGGATCTCCTTCTCGTCTCCCCAGAAAATGTCTGTCTTGATTGCGCCGTTCTCCCGCCACGCGAAGCCGAGGCACAAGATCGTCGGGTCCGTAATCGTGTTCTCGATGTCGAACGAGACGATCTTCAGGGCGGGATTGAAGGGCTCGCACGGCTCGAACCGCTCCGCCCGCACGACGAGGTCCGTCGTGTACCGCCCCGCGGCCGGTGTACCGTGGACGCGGACACACGCCTCGAGGTCCATGTCATACATGAACCGGTGCGCGAACGGGATGTCCGCCGCGAGGACGTCGGAGCCGTGCTTCCGCGCCCGCTCTCGGTACTCCGGCGTCTTCCACGGGTGCTGGAGCGTGATCTTCGCACAGGGCGTCTTCTGGCCCTTCACGTCGAGGTCGGCGGGCTCGATCTTGAGGACCTCGCTGTCCCGGCCCAGGTAATTCAACAGGACCTGCGAGGGACGGGTCGCGTAGAAGTACGGCTTGAAGCCCCAGTACTCCGCAACGATTGACTTCCCGTCCCGCGTCCGACCAAAGAGCTCGATCACGGGCTCTTCCTGTGGCCCGTCGCGCCGATACGACGCCGTGAGGATGCGGACGTCCCATGAATCCGTCATGTCTTCGTCACATCCATCCGGGTTGCTGCATGGTCATTCCTGGTGGCAGGCACTTATCCACAACAAGCCTCAGGACGAACGTCGGGCAGCAATAAGAAGGTGGCGAAACACAGGATCTTACGTTCTGATCAGCGACAAAGACGGGAATCGAATCGGAGGAACTTCGCCAGATTCACGCCTCGCGTCCGTATCACCTGGAGAACCACGAACCGATATTCTTTGCCTAGCCATGCCTTGCCACGGACGGGAGGGTCGTGACCACTCGAGGCGGGAATCCGGATTGGCGATTAGGCGTACACAGCCCGCCGATTTGCCAGACGCTGGTCGCCTCAGTGTGGGGGGGATTCTGTGGCTCTTGAGCCGGGTGCATGTTACCTGATCAAAGAGAGAAGGGGGGATTTCAGCTATCGCCTGTTCACGTTGCTCACGGCGACCGGGGTTCGTGGTCTTGTGTTTACGCGGCAATTTCCCGACCGTGTGCGGGGGGAGCGCGGCATCGTGGATTCGCCGGTAATTTGGTTGAGCCACACACCCGGTCAGCACCACCACAACCCCACGGAACTTGGGTCTCTCGCGAAGCTGATCTCCGGATTCATCGACGAGAACCCAGGGCGTTGGGGTCATCCTCCTCGTCGGAATCGAATATCTCTCGTTGAACAATGGGTTCCTCCAGACCCTCAAGTTCGTCGAGCACGTGAACGAATTCGTCATGCAGCGGAAGGCGATCGTTCTCATCCCCGTGCCTCCGGACGCGTTCGAGGAGAAGGAACTCGCACTGCTGGAACGATCTGTGACAGTCTTGAAGGCCCCGCCCGGGAAAAAGCCAAGAGGGGGCTTCGCCAAAGGACTTGCATCTGTTGTCCTTCTCATCCCGACGAAACCCGAGCTTCGAGACGAGTGCGTGCAACTTCGCGATAAGCTACCCATGCCCGTGGTGATAGACGCCAGTGAGCGCCCAGTTGCGGAAAGGATCCGCAAGGCGAGCCGGGATGGCGTCCCGTTCATCGTCCTTGTTTCCGGAGGCGAGGTGCGGTCGGGAATCGTTCATGTCATCCCCTGGACAGGGAAGGAAACTTGGACGAGCCTTGAAGCCCTCGAACGCGCATTCAGAGAATGGCGGCCGCCATCGCGGAGACGCCCTGGAAGCCGCCGCGGCGCCGGATAACCCGAAGCGCTCAGGGTGTGATTCTCGGTGGGGGTCTCTCATCGCGTTGAGCACCATCGAAGTCTAGGCTCTCGCCACGATCTTGATCACGTCGCCATCTTGAACTGCGTAGTCATGCCCAACGACCATCTTCGAGCGGGCGTTGATGGCGCGGATGAATCCTTTTCCGAGGTCAGTATGCACGCGATACGCTAGATCCTTCGCAGTCGCTCCGCGGGGAACGAGGAATGCGTCCGGCAACACGTTTCCCTTCTTGTCCGTCCAGTGCGCCTCGTCCTCGACGGGAAAGACGACGACGAGATTCAGGAGCTTTCGCACGGCGGTCTCGATACACTCCTGGACGCCCGTGGAACCTCGCGCGGCGAGAAACGACTCAATCTTCCGCAGGCCCGCAACCTGTGCGGCCGTGAGCCGGCTCGCGTCCGGGATTCGGAACGCGGAAGACCCCAAATCGTACTCGATGAGCCCCGCTTTCGCGGCGCGGCGGAGAGCGAGCTCATACTCGGCAGAGATTGGCACGACGAGGGTCCCTGCCCGCGTCGTCAGCCGTTCAAGCGAGCCCGGCTCAACAAGATCCGCCTTGTTCGCCGCGACGATCATCGGCTTGCCATGGCGGAGGATGCGGTCCGCGAGCCGCAACAGGTTGTCCGCGGTCCACTTCGACGGCCGCGGGTCCATCGCGGCCTCCTTCAGGGCGAGGTGGATGTGGACCTCCGTGACCCCGAGTCCCGCGAGGCGATCGTGGAGGACCCGCTCCATCGGCGTCTCCTCGAGTTCCGCGCGGCGGGCCTCCTTCTCCCAGTTCCGCGACAGAATCCCGCGGACCCAGTGCGCGAGTTCCTCCTTGAGGAACGTCACGTCTTCGAGGGGGTCGTGCTCCCCGGGCCGCACGGGATTCCCCTCGAAGTCCGTCCCGCCGCTCGCGTCGACGACGTGGATGAGCGCGGCGGCCTGGCGGAGGTCATCGAGAAACTTGTTCCCGAGGCCGCGCCCCTCGTGCGCTCCGGGGACCAAGCCCGCGACGTCGAGGATGTCGACGGGCACGAACCGCTGGCCGTTCTGGCAACCCCCATGGACGGGCCGACAGGGTTTGCCGATCTCCGTGTGCGGGCACCGGGTGCGGATGTACGCGACGCCGCGGTTCGGCTCGATCGTCGTGAACGGATAGGCGGCGATCTGCGCGGGGGCGAGGGTCGCGGCGGAGAAGAATGTCGACTTCCCCACGTTCGGCTTGCCGACGACCCCGAGCTCCACGAAACGAGCGAAGGGGGTCCCGCTTCAAGTAACTTGGCGGGGGCCACGAAGCGATTGGACCGTGGGCATGACTCGAAGTCCAAGATTCTGAGGTCACGATGTGCGCCGACGGCGCCGCAAGAAGAGCAAGATTAGGACGACGCTTGCGACGGGGACTACAATCTCTCGGAACTCGGGAAGGGCGACTTGACCCCACGTGTCCGGATCGAGCGTGTTGACCGCAACATCTGTGTTCCCCCAACGGTACGTCTCCCCGATGCTCGCGTCGTAGACGAGGACGGCGAATCCGGCGATTTCATCGCCCGAGAGCGAGGAGGCGTTCCAGACGTCGTGGTAGTGGATCTTGAATTCGTATCGCTCAGCGGTCCCGAACGTGCCCGTACCACCGTTGCCTGAATCACACTCATCCCATGCGGGCGTATCGTTCACAGCGCACGACACCCAGCCCGTCCCCGAGGCGTTCCCGATCTCCGCGATCAACGCGGACGTTGTTGCGTCGAGGCGGAACCGACGATCCGATTTCGACAACGGCGCCCCGCTATCGTCCCTGTCGAAATGCAAGTACGCGGAATCCACGCTGCTATCGTTCGTCGTGTCGGCGCTGGCCTCGATGCAAATCCAGACGAAGCTGTCCCGCCGCCCCGCCCGCATGGTCAGGTTCGACTGCGTGAGGATTCCCGCGTCCGCGTACTCAGGGTCGGTACACACCCCATCGAGAATCGGTGTGCTCAAGAGAGGCGAGGCGTGAATCACCTGGAGGCCCGACGAATCGCCCATGACCGTGAACCTCGGGCCGCCTCGAGTCATCGAAGGATGGTACCCCCGCGTCGCGAGGACGATGGTGGAGTCGCCAACGCCCGACCAATCGGTCGTCGCGAACACCATTTCCGTCGCATTCAGCGCGGCGGGCGAAAGGCCGAGGGAGCCCTCGAGCGCTGTCGCGTTCTTGGCCGTGCGGAGGGTCAGGGACGAATCCGGCACCCAGCCCGGCTGCCAACGGAAGGGGGTCTGTGATGTAATCCGCCCTCCGATTCCCCGGACCTCGACCATGTAATCCGCGAAGATGCCCCCCACAGAGACGCCGACGGAGTCCGACGAGTTCACGTCAATGTAGACCTGCGCGATGTCCTCGCCCGTGACTCGGGGCAAGGGCGGGCCCGGCGGACTCGGACCGCCGCCCCCCGGAGCGCTCACGGCGGGCGCGATCCGCTGCGGAATCGGAATGCCGCCATGGAGCGAGCCGGCGACCTGGAGATGGAAGTACGTCCCTGAGGCGTTCGAGGTCCCGCCAAAGGATTCGATGTCCAGACTCGGACGCGGCGACGCGCTGACATCGGTGTCCCGGAACCGGAGGGACGCCCAGTCCTCGAAGAGCCCGTCGACCCGGATCCCCGGCGGGACGGCCTCGAAGTAGGCCCGCAGGCCCTCGCCCGAGATCGTCACGGGCCGATCCGCGGAGACGGAGCTGACCGCCACCTCGAGAGGAGTTCCCACGGAGAACGCGGTCGCGGTGACGAAGACGATGACCGTCGTCGACGGGTTCGCCCGGGACAGCGTCAACGTGGCCGGCGAGGCCGCGGCGGTCACGCCCGCGGTCGCGACGAAGGAGAACGGTCCGACAGGCCACGTGTCTCCATCAGGGATCGTTCCCATGGCGGTGACCTCCAGTTCCAAGGCGGCTCCCGTACCCGTCGGAATCACGGAGACGAGGGGACGTTGGCGGATGCGAATCGCTCCGTAGGTTCCTGTGATCGCGAGGCTCGCGCGGCTTACGACGCCGTCGAAGTCGTCCGTCGCGACGAGGATGACGGAGTCCGTCGCGGAGAACTCGAACGCGTCGATATCGACCGCGAGTTCGAGGGCGGAGCCGAACACCGCCGCAGACACGGGCGCGGCGACCGTGCGACGGCTCCAGTT
>Ga0209520_10001850_pt1 | contig 12112 bp, 10 predicted proteins | sample Rifsed16ft1_FD_184009 | JGI IMG/M metagenome (GOLD analysis project Ga0209520, IMG submission 184009) | Soil microbial communities from Rifle, Colorado, USA - sediment 16ft 1 (version 2) | ecosystem: Environmental > Terrestrial > Deep subsurface > Rock core/Sediment | place: Rifle, Colorado...
AATTTTTCCAGTAGCCCGAGGCAGATTCGAACTGCCGTCTCCGCCTATCCACTCTTGAGATCCAGAGGGCAGAATCCTTGATCTAAAATTTTTTTTTATTTGACCGCTAGACTATCGGGCTACCAAAACAAATTCTAATGTTTTAGAATATAATCATTTGCTGAAATTACTTGATCTTAACTTCATGAATAGCTGTTGCATAATCACAATTCGCTTTTAATCTCATATATGGAATCAATCTAAAATGAATCGAGTAAATATCATCTTCTTTTAACAAGATTCCCTTCTGCATTAATGATACTAATCCACGTGATGTGATTGCCATCTTCACATTCTTTTTTTCGCATACTTGATCACGTTTTTTTTGATATTGTTTTAGTGAAAATGCCACGTCGTTAATTTCTAAAATCAAAGGCCATACAATTTCCGCCCAAACAAATCTTCTGTTTTCTGTAGCTGATGCATACTTGCCTTTTTCACTCAACATTAATAACATCTGCAAAAGATGTTATAACTTAATAGTTGTCTCAAAAAGAAATTGAAGAATCCCTGAATCTGTTGCAAAAAGACTGGGACATTGATCCGATTTTACGAGAATTTATGCTGGGAAAAATAACTGATGTTTCTGATTATCCATTCAAAGTTAAAGATGTTATTTTTCATATTCCTTATCTTGTATCTGAGAAAAAATATATTTTGTGGAAATGTTTTTGGCCCGATTGCCATAATTGCTGTGACAGACAAGGCAGATTGCCTCTAACTTCTGATGATCTAATAACTATTGGAAGGGGATTGAAATATCAAAGACCGTCTGATTTTGTAAAAAATGAAACAATCACAACTACTTGGCAAGACATTGCTCCGTCTGGTCAAGTCACTACAATGACTACAATTAATCTTAAAAGAAAAACAGATGAAACTGAGCAAGAAGATGGAACTCATATTTCATGTCGATTCTTAGATGAAAAGGGTGGGTGCAGCATGCATCCGGATCGTCCCGGAGTGTGCTACTTGTATCCATTTTCTACCTGGCTCGAAAATGAAAGAGGCGTGGCACGAGTACATGCAACATATCAGTTTACAGGTGATTGTCCTGGGTTTTATCTCTCTGATGATTTACAATTAATGAAACAAGAACTAAAAGATTATTCCAAAATAATTTATGACTATAACATGTCATCAAGCAGAACAATGAGAGAAAATTTTGGCTCTGTAAGTTTTGGTTAGGCCTTGGCCACTTTCATCAGATCTCTCATGTGAATTTCCATTCCAAATCTGGCTTCGTTCTTTTTCATGTATCTGAAAATTGATAATAATTCTGCAATCTGTTTTATCAAACTAAATTTATTTTTCATCTTGTTTCTAACAAAGTTGAATACTTTGCCATAAATCTTGAAATGTTCTAAAACTTCTTTCTCATATGCATTATTATCTCCTAAATTCTTTACAAAAATATCAACACATTCCATACTTGGAATGATTCCCTCACCTAGCAGCGGATATACCGTTCCAATTGATTCACCTACCCCAACCACTTTTCCTTTGAAAAATGGTTTACACATGTTAGGAGTTGCCAATCTGATTGGCCTTCCTACTGTTTTTACTATTGTTCCGCCGTATTTTTCCAAGAATTCATCTGTAGCCTTTACATGATTTTTCTTGTAATCGCCTGCACCAATATGTGCAAACTTTCCTCCTAATGGAAAATACCAAAAATAGCCCGTCATTTTAGCAAAAGGTCTCACCAAAAAATCATCATATGGAACCTTGTCTTTGTATTCCACTTTGTACTCATAAGTTGGTAAAAAGAAATCCTCTTCTAATTTTGGAAGATAGGCTCTATGAAATCCAGTACAATCAACTATCAAATCAAATTCTTTTTCTAATTCCTCTAGTTTGGGTGCTGTTCCATAGTTTATCTTACATCCTTTTACAAAATCTTTAATCAATTGTATTTTGTCATATGTGCATAATCCATGTAATTTGATATCAAATTTTTCATTATTGTTCATTTCAATATGCATATTTTTTCCATCATGAATTACATAATTATTAAAATCAATTCCTGACTTTTTGCACAACTCTATCATTCTTGGCTTACATGTGCCCCATGCGCAAATAGAATCATGTTTCTCTTCTGCCATTCGCTCAAATCCCACCACTTCATGGGAATCTTTCAGTCTAGATATTAGATAACTTCCAGCTACACCAATTCCACAAACTGCAATCTTCATTTATCTTGAATCACATCTAACCTAATAAATACACTATCTGCAATTCTGACTAGTGTTAATTTATTTCTCAATTATTATCAATATATTTTGAAAACGTTGGTTTGTCTTTACCACCTTGATAATTGATCTCATGTATTGACATGTTCTTGTTCTTCTGATATTGTTCTTAAACCCTATTTTTTAACAAGTTAAATTTGGCATCTCTGAAAAAAAATCATGGATACATTTGAGGCTATCAACAGTAGACGCTCAATCAAAAATTTTGATAAAAATCACAAAATGACCGAAAATGAAATCACAAAGCTATTAGAATTTGCAATTCTTTCTCCCACATCTTATAATATTCAAAACTGGAGATTTGTTGTAGTTACAGAACAAGATCTCAAAGATAAATTGTCTGAACTATCTCATGGTCAGAAACAAGTCTCTGAATCTTCTTTGGTGATTATCTTATGTGCTGATTTAAAATCTTGGAACAAAAGTCCTGAAAGATACTGGGTAAATATTCCTAAAGAACAACAAAAAGCACTAGTTGATTCTATGAAAAATTCCTATGATGGAAAATCTGAACTTCAAAGAGATGAGGCAATGAGGTCTTGTGGCATGGCAGCTCAGACAATAATGTTGGCAGCAAAATCAATGGGTTATGATACCTGTCCTATGAAAGGATTTGATTATGATAAAGTGGCTAAATCCATCCATTTACCTGATGATCATGTAATTTCAATGATGGTGGTAGTTGGAAAGGCAACAAAACCTGCCTCTTCTAGAGGTGGGCAATTAATCCTGTCTGAAATTATGTTTGAAAATCATTTCTAATGTTGCTTCTATTTTAGTTCAATACCTATGTGTAATAATATTAAATTAACATACTTTATTATCAATTAAAATTTAGAAAAATCATGAGCTCTGAAGAGGCAATCAAAAAACTTGAAACATCCAATCAAGGCATCAAAGTGATCTTGGAGCATCTTAATGAACAACTTGCCGATATACGACTAGATCCACGACTAGAAGGTCTGGTAGATGATTTGGAAAATTTGTTTTACGCATATCTGAAAACTTGGATAAAAAGTAACTCTGAAATAATAGATATCTTAAAAAAAGATGCAAAATAAATAATTTCTAAAAATCACTCAATTAGTATTGCTGGTTTGAATGGCCTTGCATGTCTTGCTTTTTCTTTTGGATCATAAATGTCTGAATCCGATTCCGAAAATACTTGTATTTCTACACCAAACTCCTTCTTTCCAATTTCCGCTAATTCATTTGCAAGAAAACTTTTCTCATCAAAATCTTTTGATTCTAGTTTTGTCCTTCTAATCTCTGTTGGTTCTGATAGTATGTCTTTGATTGTTTTCTGTACAAAGTCTGGAATTTTCTTGACATCTTGCGTATACTGACTTGAAATGAGTTCTTTCATAATGATCCCCATATTTGTCTGTCCTGCCATCACTTTTTCTAAAATTGAATGATATACTTTGGACTTGAATAAATCAGCAGTGTATATGGTAATTTTTTGTGGAGTAATTTTTGTAACTTTAAGAATTTTTGCAATGTCATCAATTGTAGATTTCAAGTATTCTTCAGATTGAATGGCAGTTGCATCTACTTTGCTTTGAGAAAACTCTGGCCATCTTGATGTTGAAACCATTCCTGAATGACCTAGTTTCTCCCACATCTCTTCAGCAATATGTGGTGCAAATGGAGAAAGCATTACAATTCGAGTTGAATTAATTTCATGTAAAATTCCAGAAATATCGTTTCTGTTTTTTGCATCTGCTCGTTTCATATACCAACTCAAATCAGATTCAAATGCAAATAAAATATCATGCAATGCTTCTCGTAATCTCATTTTTTCCACTGCCAGAGTTACCTGAGATACCATGCTCTGTGTTTTCGATTTAATCCATCTATCTTCTGCTTCAAGCGTTTCTGGTTTGCCTGCTTTGAGCCTAGAGCACTCATCAAATAATGCCTCTATCTTATTTTGTATGCCTGAAACTGACTCCATGTTAAAATCTGCGTCCTGCAATAATTCTGCTGAAATTATTATTGCCAATCTAATTGGGTCTGCACCATAATCTGAAATTGCCTTTCTCAATGGTATGATATTTCCCATACTCTTTGACATTTTAGATCCATTCATGAGAACAGAGCCATTCACTACAATTTCGCGTGGCCAATTGCTTTGTGGGAATATGGCAACATGATTTAAAACAAAAAATGTCAAGTGATTCGGTACTAAATCTCGTCCAGAATGCCTTGAATCAACTGGGTAAAAGTACTGGAATTCTTTTTTGATCTCATTAATTATTTTTGCTGAAATCTTTGTAATGCTTGAAACCTTATCCACATCTCCCTTATCTAGAAAAATATAGTCGAAAAATTCTTTTGATAAATTATACTCTACTATTGTTTTATTGTTGACAAATTTTGAAATTGTATAGTATGCCATGTAAATTACAGAATCTGATAAACTTTCTACAATCCAATTTTTGTCCCATGGGAGTTTTGTACCCAATCCATGTTGTCTTGCACACGCTCTTTCTCGTAGCCATCCAATTACATAGTTAAACTCTGATCTTATCTCTTGTGGTAAAATATTCATTGAATCAAAACATTTCGTTGCTAATTCTTTCCAATCTTTGTCTCCATAATTTAGGAACCATTGATTGTTGAGAACTTTAACGACACATTCTGCTCCGCAACGACACTTTACTGGAGTATTTGTTAGCTCTAACAAAATACCTGCGTGTTTATTTTTAATTAACCAGTCCTTTAGCATAAGCTACTTTGATTCCAGCAAATTGCTCTGTGTTTGATTTGAGCTTTCCTCCATAGAATTCTTTTCCATATACTTCCTTTGTTGCTTCTTCTAGTTTAGGATCTTTTTGATCTACCACTCCAAATTTTTCCACAGCCTCTTTTGCAGGATTTTCTCCATACCCTTCTGTCTCGATAATGGAAATTGGTGTTATTGCATTGACTTTTGTGGATAATTCAGGCTCAATTTTTGATTTTTTGAGGTCAATTAATGCCTGATAATCAAATGGTGCATGTGCGGGAACTGACATTACTACTCCCGTACCAGTTTCACTCTCAACAAAACTTGCTGGAAGCATCACTATTGATTCATTTCTGTGCGGAACTGTTACTGTCTTTCCGATTAATTCTGAACCTTTGATCTCTCCGTCATATGTTATTTTCTTATCTAAAAATTCCATCTTGTATGCACATTCTTTACTTACAATCCATTTTTCATCATCTACTGTGATTTTTCTGTAAATTATTTCTGGATTGATCCAGAGATTTACAACTCCAAAAATTGTTTCAGGTCTTAATGTTGCAGTTGGAATGATATAATCTTCGAATTTAAATTTGATCAAAATATATTCTGTAAAATCTGGTTCCACATCACCAAGTGTGTCATGTTGTGATACTGGGTTTTGATCTTTTGGACACCATCCGACTGGATGAGATCCCTGAATGATTAGATTTTTCTCTCGCAATGTGTTGATTTGCCATTCAATAAACTTACTATACACGGGATCAATTGTAGTGAATTCCCGTCTCCAATCAATTGAATATCCCATCTCTATCATTCCAGCTTTAATTTCCTGATGGAAATAATTTGCAATTTTCACTGGCTCGACAAATTCTTTGATTGTATCTTCTGGAACACCATACAAATTTTTTAAATTACTGATTAATTCTTTGTCATTTGCTTCTACTCTTTTTGCCATTCCTAGTATAGGGGTTCCAGTATAGTGAAATCCCATTGGAAATAGTACATTGAATCCTTGCATACGATAAAACCTGGCATGAACATCAGCCAATGTGTATGTCCTACCATGTCCTATATGTTGGGGAGAATTTGGATAAGGATATGCTACAGTGATAAATTTTTTTGGTTTGTCATTTGGATTTGTCTCAAAATCTTTATTTTCATTCCATTTTTGTCTCCATTTTGCTTCAATTTCTTTCCAGTTTATTTTCATATGATCATTCTCATCCTAAAATCATTGATTTTACTTTGTTAATTGCCTCATCTTTTTTAGATGTGTCTTTTCCTCCCCCTTGGGCAAATTTTGCATCTCCGCCACCTGCGCCTCCGAGAACTTCAGCCACTGATTTGGCTATATTTCCGGCGTTTTTACTCTTTGATGCCTCTTCTCCTGAGTATACTATAACTCTGATGGTAGGCCCTGTCTCAAAAATGCCAACATACACTGTCATTGGATTATCTTTTACTAGTTTTTTTCCAAAATTGATATGGAAAAATTCATCATATTGATCACTGGATGTAAAACAGAATTTTATGGAATCTGTCACATGTATCTGAATTTCATCAATTATAGTCATACCATTATGATGCGTAGAAACCTGCTCAAGCAAAATTGGAATTTTTTCACTCGCTTTTTGTTTTCGCTCTTCTCTTTGGTTTTGCATCTGTTCTTTTTGTACTGATTCTTCTACATTTTTTACCACATCCATCTCTTTTTGCTTAATGTAATCAAAAGCAGTTTGGCCAGATACAAATTCAATTCGTACAACCCCGTCTTGAATTCTTTTTGTTTTTGTTATTTTTATGATGTCTATATCTCCAGTTTTTTTAACATGTGTTCCGCCGCAAGCCTCTACATCAAAATCTTTAATGGATACAATTCGAACTGATTTTACAGGTACAACTCCACCTTGGTATATTTTAAATCCATATTTTTGCTCTGCAGTACCTCTATCAAAATTATCTATGGTGACTGGAATGTTTTTTTTGACAACTGAATTTGCAACTTTTTCGATCTCCTTTATTTCATTTTCACTAAGAGGTGAATGATGAGTTATGTCTAATCTTGCATGATCTGCTTCTTTAAACGCAGAATGTTGCCAAATCCATGAACCCAAAACACTTCTTGAAGATGAATTTAAGATATGGGTACTAGTATGATTTTTTGTAATATTTTCCCTACGTAAGGAATCAACTTTACACTTTACTCTGTCTCCTTCATTTGGCATCCCTCCTTCCAATTCATGTACTATAATACCTCCATGTTTGTTGACATCAACTACTTTGTAATTCGTAATAGTTCCGTAATCTGGCTCCTGACCTCCACCTCTTGCATAAAACGATGTTTTATCCAACACTACTGATTTATCAAAGACTCTAAGAACTTTGGCCTCAAATTCCATTGGGTCATCTTTGTAAAACAACATATCTGTTTCTGGAAGATCATCTAATGGCAGTTTTTCCACTTTCTTCTTCTTCTCAGATTGATGTAAATCTGATAATTTTGCATAAAATGTAGATGGAATTTCTGATATCACACCAAGCTCTTTTAGATAATCTGGAGTAATTCCGTCTGATTCGTACATTGTGATTAATTCATCCACAGTAGGTGGTTTTCCTTTTCCTTTGAGTTTTGATGCAATTTTTTCCATTCTTGATTTTGATTCTTCATATCTTCCAGATTCTATTTTGAGAATTGTTTTTACATCTTCTCTGCTTGAATCTAGTTCTGGGTATGTTTCTTTTAGATAATCAATGTGTGCATCAATTAGTTCATCTAAATCTAATTTTAAATTCATTCTATTCATTGTTGCAATGACCCTGCGCAAAATCATTCTCAAGTTGTATCCTCCACCAACATTACTTGGTAGTGCCCCATCAGAAATCGCAAATATCAAAGTTCTAAGATGATCTGCAATTAAATAAATTCCTTCCAGTGGAGTGATGATTCGATTTACTTGATCGTCTGTTAATCCAACCTTCTTTATTGCATGTTTTCTAACCTCAATCAGGTCTTCAAAGTTTTCTAAACCCTTTGCAATTTCTGTAAAGTACCTTCTTAGAAATTCTGAATCTGAATTAATTCCTATTTTTTGAAATAATTTATTTGTGATTGGACCAAAACAGCAATCATATGCAGTTGGAGTTCCCATTGTAATCCATGCAAATCTTTCTAGACCTGCACCCATATCGATGATTTTCTGATCAAGCGTTGTGTGTTTTCCCAACTCACCTTGAAATTCAGTAAATACTGCATTGCCCAGTTCTAGTCCCCTAACAAAATATTCTAATGACGAACCAAAAGAGCCTCCACCTGCCCAAACATCTTCGACAAATACCACTTCTTCTTTTTTTATTCCAAATTGATTTGTTAATAATCTAAAGTCTAAATCTACACATTTGTCTTTCCAATATCCTTGAGAATTTGGGATACTGTGCTGTCCAATCATACAAAAACTAGAAAAATGCCTTCCAGTTACTCCGACATTTTCTAAATCCTTGAATCTTAGACAAGTTTGTGGAACAACTAGTGGATTTGCAGGAAACTCAAAGACAACTTTTGAGCCCATTATTCTTTGAAAATCTACGATCGATGCAATCGTAAAGTAAAGATCATCTCTCCATCTGCAAACAACTGGATATCTTGAAACTGACGTGTGACCATTTTTTACAAAAAATGATTCTACTTCTTTCCAAGCCTGTGTATAATCGAATCTCTTTGCAGTTGGAGGATCTCCTATAAACGAATATGTGTCATCTGCATCATCTGGACATAATTCTCTTCCAGAATCTAAAGTCCAGAAAAATCTTTTGCATTTCAAGCATGATTTTCTGACAAATCCCTGCTCTTCAAATAATTTAACCTTGTAGTATCTATCTGGGTCAGACGAAAATTCCTTTAGAATCTCTTTTTTATCCAACGAAGAGCATCCATTAGTCCGATATTAAGAATTGTCGATTAATAACACGTTAAATATCATCTACCAACCGTGTCATGATGTACCTAAAATCACAGGTCAAATTATTGACTAATTTGGCTGTATGAAACTCCAAAAGTATTACTTGACTATAAAAGAAGTTTCGATCATTTTTATTTATGAGATCATCGATCGTATGTCTTAATGCTGATAGAACAGAAAAAACAATATTCAGATGAGGTAAACTCATCAGAAGATATATCGTCAATATTGTGGATACTGTCAGATTCATACTGCCGTACAATATTAAGAAACATCAGAGATGTTCCAAAATCATGCATGGAGATAAGTGTAGGGTGCAAAATCCCAATAAGTACAGTTTACAGAAGAATGCAACATTTGCAGGATCAAAAACTCGTACATACAAGTGGTACAATTAGCAGTGATGGGAAAAAATATTTTTTGTATAAAAGCAAAATTAGATCAATACATGCATTATTTGACGATAAATTAGCTGTGAATATTATTTACAGTTAACATTATTTTTTACTTGTATTTTGAATCAATGTAATATGCTTGTCTTCTTTGATCTCAATTCTTGCAGTTCTAGCAAACACCAAGCCAAAACTAGTTTCTCTTTACTGCATCATATTTTAACAGGTCAGAATTCCATACTATCTTGATGTATGGGTCTAGCTCATACGTGTCGGCAAATTTCTTTACGTTTTCTTTGTATGCATCATCTAGTATCTTTAGCAACGCTATCTTTTCTTGCATGATATCCTCTTGTGTTGAATCATATTTTTTTCTTATTTGCATGATTTTGGTGCTAAGCTCCTCTTTTGTCATGTCAGGGCACTCACTTTGATCTTTTATTGCACTTTTCTCATCCTTTTTTGATTGTGCCAATGCATCGGAATATTTTTTATCATATGCATCTTTTAGATCTGCCTGTTTTAATGCCAATTCATCATCAAATTCTTCTAGTTTTTGGTTAACTTCTTGAATTATTGCTGATGTGTCCTTGTCTTGAATTCTATCTAAAATATATGATTGCGGATCATGATGCTCTGCAATTCCCTGTGTTATCCATGAATCTGCAGTCTCTTGCAGTAAATGCTGTTGGTATATCGACTCCCTCAAATCAGGTAAATATTATTGCCCCCGTTTCCACCACTGGAACACAAAGCAGAAATCCTCCAAAAATAGAAGGCATTGGAATTTTTAAAATAAATCAACTTGATGAATCAATTGAAACCGATACGCAAACCAGTCATTTTGAATATTATTTCATGTATAGTACCGAAAGCAATACTGTAGATCATGATCTCTATGGAAATAATTATGTAAAGACTGGCCAGTTCTTTGACAAAGAAAATTTTGACAAGATACACCCAATTTTTCTAAATGGTAATGACAAAATCCAAATACAAATCCCAATTCTTGATGAATATATTGGCTCCAAAATAGAGCACGTAGCTTTGTATTTTCAAGATGAATCAAACAAACCAAATTCAGAAACATGGATAACTTTTGACAAGCCAGATAATATTCAAGTATCTGATCCACAAAAAATCTTTAACAAAGTCAATGTTTCATACTCACTCGAAAACGGCTACTTTTGGGCAATTTTCAACATTGAATTTGGAAAACCACTATCAAGCGGAGTCTTGATTGAAAGTTGGCACGAATCAAAAAATCCCATCTATGAGTTTGTTCCAAATGTTATGGATGGGGACTCGAAATTTTCTGAAAATCAATCAAAAATAGAACGCATAGCCAAGGTAACCATACTAGAAGATCATACATCTTCTCCGACATGTAAAGAAACACAGGATTGCCATATTCCGTATAATGCATATGTTTTAGAAGGCGGAATAGTAGAATGGACAAATCTTGATCTTGATTTCATACATACTGTAACTAGTGGAGCACCAGAAACTGGATCAGATAATAGATTCAATGGAGTGTTAAGACCCGGTGAGATCTTTTACCATACGTTTGGGGCTGAGGGCGTTTACCAATATTACTGCATGATGCATCCATGGACAGAGGGAATTGTAACAGTCGTAAAAGAAAACACATCACCGCCAGAAAAAATAACACATTCCACAGGAACAAACGTGGCAGGCAAAGTACTGGTTCCAATAGCTGAAAAATTTCCGCTTCTTGTAAAATCTTTATCATCTGGGAAGACAAGTGTCATAAATACAAATGATGTTGTTTACCTTGAATCAAAAAACCTCAAAGTAGAGATATCTGGTTTTGTTGGAACGAAAAATCCGACAGCAAATGTAAAAATCCAAATCATTAGACCTGATAAATCAGAAGGGCTTTACAACATTCATGCAAATGATGACGGTGAATATCATCTACTGGCTACACTTTCTGACCATTGGAAAGTAGGAAATTATCAGGTGTTGACATTCTATGGAAAAACCCAAATCGGAAATATTTCATTTGATGTATCTGAGAAGAAAAACGGCGAGTTTGGTGGGATCCTTCCAAAGACTGAAGGCATGATAGATTATTGGTTAAAGTTCATAGAGCCGTCTCAATTTTACAAGGAAACTGAAAGCTTGGGTTGGTATTCATTAGAAATTGAAGATGATGTAATATTCCAACTAACCAATATAGAAAACATCGACATGAGTCAAAAAATCACATCTACAAATAAATCAACTGGTATGATTCTTGGATACGAGTATCTTTTTCTTCTTACTGTGATACCAATTATTGCAGTGATACTGAGTTACCGAAATAAAACACCTGCATAAAAATAGGGATTGAACGGTGTATTTTATTTGAATTATTTAGATTGCTAAACCTTTAGTTATAACAAAAACTATATTTCTATTTGTCAATTCGCAACAGCACATATTAGAAAGTAAAGCGCAAAATCTCTTTTTATAAGAATATGCTTGTTGACTCTGCTTCCTAAATTTTGATGTGTCAAAGATCAACCCAAAAATGAATTACAGATGTAAATCTATCAAAATGAACCAAAAACAGTTTCAGACTGTGGAATTTCAAAAAGAGATCATGTAAAAATTTTTTATTGCCAGTTTTGTTTTAGCGATTTTGTAATGGATGTATCTAGAGATAGTTATGCTGGTTTGATACCCATAAATACACTGCATAATGCATTCTAATCATGTTTGGAAAAAAACCTG
>Ga0209520_10001852_pt1 | contig 12111 bp, 11 predicted proteins | sample Rifsed16ft1_FD_184009 | JGI IMG/M metagenome (GOLD analysis project Ga0209520, IMG submission 184009) | Soil microbial communities from Rifle, Colorado, USA - sediment 16ft 1 (version 2) | ecosystem: Environmental > Terrestrial > Deep subsurface > Rock core/Sediment | place: Rifle, Colorado...
TTGGTATAAATATTTCTTGTGTCTCTGTCACATTTACTGTACCTTTCATAATATCGGGATGAACTTCGCAATGATAATTAAATATTCCCACAGTGTCAAAAGTGAAACTGAAGTTATCTCCTTGATTGAGAATATTTGAATTAAAAATCCCAGTATCATCAGTCACACTATGTGGTACATTATCATTTTGTGTCCATACCACTTTTGTACCTTTTGGAATTGTTATATTGGCCGGATTAAATGCTATATCTTTAATCTCGATTTCTGCTGTCACATTAGGTGTTATTTCTGCTGTTACATTAGGTGTTATTTCTGCTGTTACATTAGGTGTTATTTCTGCTGTTACATTTGGCACTGTTTGGCTATAGATCTCTTTGAGTTGACCTTGGAATCTTTGTTCTTTGCTTTCCAGTATGTAACTTATTTCCAGTGGATCTTTTGGAATCTTAGATCCTATCTTGTCCTGCTGGTTTTGAGGTATAATCTGGTCTGTCAGAATATCATTCAATATTTCATGTGGCATATTAAACGGTGGTAATTCTGGCAATACCTCTCCTGGAATCCAGACTTTCAAGTGTTTGCCGTATAGTTTGATCTCAAATTTAGGCAATTTCTGTCTGAAAACGATGTATTTGAACTGTTCTACACCATTCATCACTTCTGTCTTTAATGCAACTACATTATAGAGTACTTCATCTACAATGAAAGCCTTCTGGTTCCATCTAGCGTTTGCACCTATATTTGCAGGAGTCTGGCCGAACATCCTTCCTACTTCAATTACTGCCTTGTTATTGTTTGTATCTACAGCAACAAGTTTTACATAGAAAGGACCTTTGTTGTCTACCATTCCTCTCTGATATTTAGCTACACCGCCGACATTTAATACCTGTTCTTTGGCACAATTCTGTGAACCTCCACCTTCATTGTCACACACGTCATATACAATGCTCGCAGGATCTGAAAATACATTCTTCAATGTCAAGATGTTATCAAAGAACTGTAAATTGTTTTCAACTGATAATTGCTTATTATCAAGTACGAGAACAATACTTTCATCTCCACTAACTTTTGAACCATCTGTATCCATAGAAGTTAGTATTCCATCGTTATCTATATCCATATTGAGAGATTTTTCACTTTCAACTTTTACAGCATCTTTTACACCAAGATTTGCTGCATCAAAGCTATTAATACCTCTATAGGGATTAGTATTCTGGTGAGCCATCGGTATCAGAATATGACTGCCATTCTTTATTTTTATTGGCATTCTAACATCATTCAATGTCATATATGCAAATTCTTGCTCTATGGCTGGGGCATATGTGTCACCAAGTGTTGGATCGTTGTTGTGTTCTCTGATTCTATGATCTATCTTTAAGTGATCATGTATTGCTTTCTGGTCGTCAATTGGGACAGTTGTTACATAATCACAGGTAGTGTTCAGACTCAATGGTTTACAATCTTCAATGATAACATCCCAGCGTCCGTTGGCCTGTGCATTATAGTCGTCTTTGAACCATGCCTTTTCATACCACATTCTCTTAAAGACTTTTTCTTGAGGTCTCTGTATATTGTTGCTATTATTTGGGTCCAGGTATATTAATTCTGGCCATCCTTGGTTATGATCCATTATAGCTGGATTGAAACTGACGAAATCCTTCCTTGGAGATTGCTTGGATTGAGGATAGAATGGTGCCTCAGGATCTGTATATGGTGCTTGTTCCGGTTTCTTTTGTGTCACTGGGTCAGTCACATTTAAATCTCCTGGTCCTTCATCAAAGTAGCCATATAGTCTCAAATATCCATTATCGATAAAAATACCAGAATCTACAGATGCATCGTGCCAGAATTTCAAACGATCTCCTTTATTAATAACTGGTTTCTCATCTCCGGAAACGTTCCCATCCCATATATGGGTAGCTGCTTCAGGTGCCCAGAATCCTGTTGTAACCAGATATTTCTGTCCAAATGGTAACACGAATTCTGTGAATTGGTAAGGCTTCGTCTTGAACCATTCTACAACCCATGCCTCCTTGTCTGTTTGATTGTAGATTTCTTTGAGTTCACCTATGAATCTTCTCTCTTTTGATTCTCGTATATATTTAATGACCAGTGGTTCTGCACTAACCTTCTCACCTATCTTTTCTCTGTCCTGCCATGCCAATACATCTACTATTATTTCATGTGGCATATTGAAAGGCGGTAGTTCTGGCAGTATTTCTAATGGTTTCCATACCTTCAGATGTTTACCGTATAGTTTGATCTCAAATTTAGGCAATTTCTGTCTGAAAACCATGTATTTGAACTGTTCTACACCATTAATCATTTCTGTCTTTAATGCAACTACATTATAGAGTACTTCATCTACAATGAAAGCCTTCTGGTTCCATCTAGCGTTTGCACCTATATTTGCAGGAGTCTGGCCGAACATCCTTCCTACTTCAATTACTGCTTTACTATTTACAGTGTCAACAGCAACAAGTTTTACATAGAAAGGACCTTTGTTGTCTACCATTCCTCTCTGATATTTAGCTACACCGCCGACATTTAATACCTGATCTTTGGCACAATTCTGTGAACCTCCACCTTCATTGTCACAAACATCGTATACAATGCTTGCAGGGTCTGTGAATATGTTCTTCAATGTTAAGACATTATCGAAGAACTGTAGAGTATTGCCGGCTGATAATTGTTTATTATCAAGGACAAGAACAATACTTTCACTCTTCTCCATAGATGAGAGTATACCATCATTGTCTATATCCATATTGATGGATTTTTCACTTTCAACTTTTACAGCATCTTTTATACCAAGATTTGCCGCATCAAAGCTATTAATACCTCTATAGGAATTATTAGTCTGGTGAGCCATTGGTATGAGAATATGACTGCCATTCTTTATTGTTATTGGCATTCTGATATCGTTTAAAGCCATATAAGCAAATTCTTGCTCTATTGCTGGTGCATAAGTATCACCAAGTGTTGGGTCGTTGTTATGCTCTCTGATTCTGGACCCATTTAAGAGATAATCGTTGATAGTATTTTCATCGTCCAATGGAACTGTAGCTTCGTAATCACATGTATCATTTAGACTTAGTATATCGCAGTCTTCAATGATAACATCCCACCGTCCGTTGGCCTGTGCATTATAGTCGTCTTTAAACCATGCCTTTTCATACCACATTCTCTTAAAGACTTTTTCTTGAGGTCTCTGTATATTGTTGCCATTATTTGGATCTATATATATTAATTCTGGCCATCCTTGGTTATGATCCATTATAGCTGGATTGAAACTGACGAAATCCTTCCTTGGAGATTGCTTGGATTGAGGATAGAATGGTGCCTCAGGATCTGTATATGGTGCTTGTTCCGGTTTCTTTTGCGTAACTGGATCTATAGCATTTAGATCTCCTGGTCCTTCATCAAAGTATCCATAGAGTCTCAACGTGCTTTCTATGGGAATATTATCATCTATAGCATCGTTACCAATGATGGTTCCACCATTTTCAACAGCTTTATTACCGATGATGTCTTTATTCCCAACGGTATCTAAAGTTTTGTTATCAATGGTGTCTTCATTTCCAACGGTATCTACAGCATTGTTTCCCATTGGTATGAAACGTTGTTTATTGACATAGAGATCATCTCCTATAATCGAGTTTTGCCAGAATTTTAGCCTGTCTCCATTTTTAATTGCTATAGGAGTCTGCACTTCATCCCATATATATGTTCTTGCCTCTGGCGCATAGAAACCGCTTGTTACTAAATAATTCTGGTCAGGAGGTAATTTGAATTGTGTGAATTGCCATGGTTGTGTATTGAACCATTCTACATTCCAGTGTTCAAATTCATTCGCAGATGTAACAGCAGCATTACCATTAACAAAGACATTACCATCCCCATTTACGGCACTTGCACTATTCGCAACCAATGCGAATATAAGCAAGGCTATTATACATTTTTCAAATTCTTTTCTTAATTTAGTTTTCATAGTTCTCCTTCTGTATTTTATATTTCATATTTTCTCCTTCATGATGTACTCACCGTACCACCTCTCTAAAAAAGGCATATCCCCGTACATCTCGGATATTTTCGGGTATGGTTTAAAAATTGATCATATTTCTTGCTCCTTAAAAATTGTATTAAAAATTAATCAAGATGTTGTTCATAATTATCTTCATAAGACATTAATCATAGTTATTTTTTCTTAAATCTCCAACCATCTTTGTAATATCTGTTTCTGTAATTACACCAATGACTAAATCATCTTCTAAGACAACAAGTCTCCTAAGACCTTTTTCTCTCATTAATTTTGCAGCGTCCTCTATATCTTCATTCGCAGATACAAAAACTAAATCTTTGCTCATTATTGAGCCAATTTTAACATCTCCTGGATAAAGTTCTTCTGATACGACTTTATTGATTATATCTTTTTCAGTAACTATACCAACAAATTCTCCTCTTTCTTTCACAACAAGACATGATATATTATTTTCTCTCATAAGAATTGCTGCTTTAATTGTATTGCTGTCAGAATTGATATAAATCAAATCTTTAGATATTAACTCTTTAACTTTAGAAACCATTATTTCTCCTTTATTATTTTGTTCTTATATTTATGTTCATTTGTAGTTATCCTCTAACCAATCACCTATATATGTGCCGATAATGAAAGCCACTGTTATAATTATTATTTCGATAAATGCTAAAGATCCAATTAAACTACTCATCATCAACAGTTTCACATTTATAAATGTTCCAATCATGATGAAAATGATTCCAAGAACCAATCCAATTACTATTCCATTTTTTAGTAATCTAACGCGATCTTCTTTACCAGGCTTTATATAACCATAAATTATTCCAATTATTAATGACAATATCTCTAATAGCGGCATATTTCTCCCTATATCTATCATTTTCTATTCTTTTTCTTTTCTATTCTATTTTCTATTAATTACTCAATCTATACCATCTTAAATTCTGTAGGCGAAAATCTGATAAAAACTCCATGCTGTGATTATGGCAATGTTTCAGAACGAAGTGAAGAAGTGAAGAACTCTTTAAAAAAATATTCTTTAAGAATTTTGAAATTCACTACAGATGCGGATACTATGCCAATAATCCACCTATATAGTACAAATATGATGAAATTATTTAAAAAATGGGTCTATCAATATATTTGGTTGTCACAAGTATTATGACAAGTCCACATCCCTATTATAGGAACTATATTTGGCAATAAAACAAATATAGCTCCCGCTATTCCTAAAATTCTAATTTGATTCAGAGAAATCATCAATCAACCCCCTACAAGATATTAACTTAGTACTACTGACCCACTACCCAATATTATATTATTTTATTTATTTAAAAGAAATTTTCAATTTTTTCAATTCTTTATTTTGATCATTATCATTTTATCCAATCTGTTATCATTTTTATCCCTTCAATAGTCTCTTCGCACATTTGCATTACAAAACCTTCTGGAAGTTTGTCCAGAGGCTCGCTTGCAGTAAGTGTTTTTGTTCCATTAAAATTTACGTATGAAAGCCTCGCAGTTAATTCAGTAGAAGGTCTTTCAAAAGCAACTCCTGGAATGAGAGCTATACCTTTCTCATGAAGAAGTTGTTCACACAGTGTCATACTGTCGTATATTCCCTTTTTTGATAGATGTTCAGCAAATGGTGTAAAATCCAGAAAGAGATAAAACCCTCCTTCTGGAGGATATATTCTTATTCCAGCATCATGTAATATTTTATAACATTCGCCTCCGAGAACTGATAAAATACGTCTAGAATGCCATAGATATCTCTCAATGGACACACCGCCTTTGAAAGCATGAACAGCAGCATATTGTATCGGTGAACATACAGATGTATATGTCTCACTGGCTATTGATGCCATTGAATCCATGAGCCAGTCTAGATCCTTAGGAAAGGCGAATGTACCCAATCTCCAACCTCCTGCACCGCACCATTTAGACAAACCTGAACTAATTATAGTTCCCTCTGGATAGAACCTGGCTACAGATATATGTTCTCCTTTGTGATGAAGTTGTCCGTATATCTCATCTGATAAAAGGATAAGTTCGTATTTCCTTGCTACATCTGCTATATTTTTTATTTCATCTTTATCATATGTTAGACCATCAGGATTTCCAGGATAATTTAAAACAAGAATGCGGGGACGATATAAATCATGTTCACTTTCAAGAAACTCTGTGAGAGCCTTGGCTGTCATATGCCACTTATCTTCGAATGTTGTATGGATCAGACGAACCTTTTTTCCCAAAATCATGGCCTGTGGAACATATGTTACCCAGCAAGGTGTAGGTACAACAATTTCACCGTAAAATGCTATTTGGAGAAGGAACATCAATTGTTTTGACCCTGGACCTATTAATACATAATCTGGATTCACATTCACATTATCTTTTATAGTATGAAAACCAGCAACTGCCTCTCTCAATGCTGGTAATCCTTTTGCAGGAAGATAATCCTTCTCTTGTGCGTAAAGTTTGAGTGCATCTACAACAGGAGTTGGTACAGGAAATGGTGATTGACCAATTCCGAAATCATAGATCTTCTTACCTTCTCTCTTAAGGACCTTTACTCTATCATTGATAGCCATGGTTGGTGACATTGCAATGTCTCTTATATTTATATCGAGACTTACATGTTTGCTGAGATTCATTTTCTTCCTTATTTCAAATCTTATTTCACAGATATATTTCCGTGGTGCATTGAACGATGGGTTGCACAATAATATTGATATGGACCATCAATATCAAATTTGTAACTGTATGTCTGGCCCGGTTTTATAATTCCAGAATCAAATTCTCCAGTAACGCTTTTTACAGAATGCAATATGCCATCTGAATTTTTCCATATTATAGTTTGCCCTTTGGATATTGCAATACCAGCAGGTTCAAATGAAGAATTTTGAATATTTATATATACGGCATTTTGTGGTATACTTTCATTATCTGTCATTGATCGTTTTGTATTACAACCACTTATCATTATTATTCCAACAATTGATAGAAATAACAATATCTTTTTCATTTTTGTTATGATGCTCATATTTTATTTATTTAATTAAAGCATCAACAATTGGATCTATACTCCAATCAATTGCTTTGAAAAAGGTATCTACATAGTCTGCTCTCTTCAGTCCATAGTCAATCATATATGCATGTTCGAATACATCCATGATTAGAAGCGGTCTTGCTCCACAAAGATGGCCCATATCATGTTCATTTATCCATGTATTAAATAGATGTCCTTCGCAATCATCATAATATAAGATTACCCATCCTATACCCCTCATGACACCTGTTGCTTTAAAATCCTTTTCCCAGCCTTCATATGAGCCAAAATCTTGCACAATCTTTTTGTACAAATTTGTCTTTTTATCTATTTCTTTTCCGTCTTTAACTATATTCCCAAAATAATATTCGTGTAGCCTCATCCCATTCCATTCCCAGCCAAACCTGCGTTTTAATTCTGCATATTCGGCTGTGATTATCTTTCCTTCTTTCACCATGTTTCTCAATGTTTCTGATAGCTTATTCAAATTCGCTACATATCCCTGGTACAATGCAAAATGATTATTCAACAATTGATCACTAAATCCTTTTGTACCCAATAATTTTTCAAAATTTTTTGCTTCATATATCATATTAACCGCGCTCGCATATTAAATCGTATTTTATTCTGTTTTTTCAATCATTATTCAATTTCTTATTGTTCTATATTCTTTACATTTTGACACTTGATATTACATGTCATTACATAACCTTACATTTTAATCACTCCTAATCTTAATTTTATTATCATGATTTTATCACTTTCTTATCTTGCTTAATTTTTTTAATTTCTTCTTTGTAATACTTTGCTCTAATCCAAAATCTATCATTCCCAAGCCTTTTTCTGCATATTCCATCTCTTTTTTCTGTTTTTGGATTTTATAACTATCTCCAATATGCAATCTTCCTATTTCACTATTTGCCAGATGCATATGTTGGCATAATGTACAAAAATAATATTTATTTTCTTTTGTCATTATCAAATCACTCTCATTTTTCCAACTTTTATATTATTTCATATCATCAGGATTTATAATTATATAATTTATTCCAGTATTATTGCATATAGCTATAATCTGATTTTTGATAAATTCATTTTCTGAATAAATAAGATGTGTCGTACACCTACAATCTGTACATCCAAAACCTGGAACAATAGATATACCTGAAAGTTTTCTTAGACCTCTTGCCAATGTACATTCCAATGCACTCTCTGTCGGAATGAGTATTGCATTTACTATCTTAGATTTTGGTAAAAAATAATCAATATGCCATTTTCTTGTAGTATTTCTTCCTGTTGCAACATTGAAATGGCGTTTTACCCTTTTGAACCCTCCTGTTCCCAATGCTGAACCAATATATGCATAGAATCCCTTTTTAAAATGTAATTTTCCAAGTTTTCCAATCTGAATATCAGTGTCATCGTATAATTTCAATATTAGTATATAGACTCCTTTCATTTATCTATTTCTTTCAAAAAGCATTAACAGATTGTATTGCCCTGCATAAATTTAAAACTAATTTGGAAATTCAGATTCTGGTATATTTGTCGTTGGTGTATTACCACCTTCTACAGGATATAGAGTTACACCGTAACCTTGTATATTTGGATCATATATTAGCTCTTGGTCAAATCGAGATGTTTCTATTATTGAATCGAATTTGTTTGTATATTCATTCCAATCTTTTCCTGCCATATAATATAATATGTATGTCCCTTCTGGTATATCTGTGATTGTGTACATATCTGTTTTTTGAATATATACTTTGAGTAATGATTCTTTCTGACTATTAGCAATGGCTAATACCGTATCGTCATTTACTTCATTATGTATTTCTAATATTCCTATTCCTGTATCAAGATTTCTCTTTAAAATTGTCCCGGTTTCATAAATCGGGCGTTCAGTAGGTAATGTGGTTGGTTCTTCAATCTGTACAGATGTTTCAGTAGGTAATGCGATTGGTTCATCAATCGGTACTAATGTTTCAGTAGGTAATACAGTTGGTTCATCAATCGGTACTAATGTTTCAGTTGGTTCGACAAGCGTCTCAGTTTCAACAATCGATGGAGTTGATATCGGAAATTCTGTCGGTAAAATAGTTGGTGTTGACATTGGTATTTCAGTAGGTATCTGACTATCAGAAATAACTGTCTCGCCTATTGTTCCTCGTTTTATTAGCACCAAATCTCCTGCATCAGCAAATTGTCCGTTGTCGTTTAAATCATATCTGGAGTCTGTATTTTTTATATCGCCGATAGATGCTCGTTTCATTAGCACCAAATCTCCTGCATCAGCAAATTGCCCATTGTCGTTTAAGTCACCATTTTTTATTATCGCACTTGTACCACTAATCAGCAATACGAGTATTCCAATTGTTGCACATTTGCTGATTAATCCGTTTCTCATATTATCTCCTTTTTTTATTATATACCATGATTCATGTTTGGTCACTTTGTTCATTTAATTGAATAGCTTCATTATAGGCTATTATATCTATTAACATCGTTAACAATCCTACTCAAAAGATATTAATCGGACAACCAAAAGCAGAGTTTATATGTAGTCTATTTATTTGTCCTAACAAATTTTCAATTTTCTCATTTTCTATTTCTCTTTTCAATATTTCTCTTTTTTATTTTTTTCGATATTCTTCAATAATTCATCTTTTCCCCTTTCGTTAAGCCTCCAAATTTCTCCATCAATTTTCGCGTAACATTCCTTGATAAGATAATCTAACTGAAAATTTAATTGAGATTCACTAATGTTAACATCTTTCATTATCTCTTCTTTTGTTTTTCCAGATTCTCCAATACTTTTGATGACCATTCTTCTAAGAGGATTCTCTAGAGTCTTGAACATCAACTTATGGTCAAAAGGAGATTTTATCTCGCAACTATCAGGTTCTTTTGGTAATTTATCTATCTCATCTTCATCTATTTTATCCATTTTTCCTTCCTATGAATTCAATTTTTTTATCATTTTTCGCTATTCAGCAGAACATTCGCTGCAGAACATAAATATCAGAATAATGATGACGTTATGCCAAGAACTCCTGATTGAATTATCAGTCCTACAGTAATTATGACACCTGCCAATTCAATAGCAACAGCCACATTTCCCTTCTCGATTTCTTTAAATTCGTCAATTTCCTTTGTCAATTTGTCAAATACATTTAATGCAAGATAGATAGCAGCCACAGCTAATATTACTCCTAATATCAATTGCAATATGCCTGCTATCAACGGATATAAATCACCTGCAAGAGCATTTTTTAATCCTACTGAAACTCCTGCTACTCCTGACTGAACTACTAATGAAATAGAAATGAATATTGATGCAACCAGGATACCTACTGCAACATTGCCCCTAGAAATCTCCTCTTCTTCATCTATCTTACCAATATTTCCAATTATTCCAAAACCTATATATAGAGATAACACCGCTAAAGCGATGGAAATTATTAATTGTATTATACCTGTTATAATTGATTCTATTGTCATATTCTTTTCTTTCTCCTTCTATTTATTTTATATTTTGTCTATGAATTAGTCACAAGTTCTCTTAATGATTTTAGTAATATATCGTTCGTTTCCTCATTTTTAATTGTAATTCTAACATAACCCTGTCCCTTTAAGCCTTCAGTCTCCATTATAGCTGTCAATATTCCTCTTTTAATTAATTCATTGTATAAATTCTTAGTACCATGTTTTATGAGCATAATATTTGTATCAGATGGAATATATTTTATATTCAAATCTTCTAGATTTTTACGGATCGATTTTTTTCTTTTTAATAATTTTTTTCTCATTTCCTTTAAATAATCTTTGTCTTCTAGCGCCACTATCCCCAATTTTTCTGATATCGAAGTTATAGGAAAATCTAATCTCACTTGTTCTAATATCTTTATGAGGTCTTTATGACCTATACAATAACCTAATCTTAAACCTGCCATGCCATATGCCTTTGAAAAAGTTCTTAAAATCAATAAATTTTCAAAATCTCTAAATATATTAATTGCACTTGCGTCATCAGAAACATATTCTCCAAATACCTCATCTACTATGATAATACTATTTTGATTGGCGTCTGTAATTTTTAAGATGGTTTCTATGGGTATTATACAGCCAGTTGGATTATTGGGTGTTACGAGCCATATTAATCTTGGTCTTGTATACTTGCATACTTTTATTAATTCGTCAGTTGTATTTTCTGTCCATCGAAAGTTTTCTTCTTCTTTTAGTCTAATATAGATTGGAATACCTCCAAATTCTATAATAGAATTTTCTATAACATAGAAAGATGGAACGGGATAAATAGCACAACTTCCTCTATCCAACCAACATTTTGATATATTTGTTATTAAGTCACTACCACCTGCACCAACAGCAATATTGTCCATATCTATTCCATAGAATATAGCCAATTTATTTTTAAGATTATAATAATATGAATCAGGATATTCTGATATCAATTCTGGATTATTTTTGATACTTGCCAATTCTTCTAATACTTTAATAGGAGGACCGTCTGAATTTTCTCCAAGATCGAATCTTAGTACTTTTTCTAATTTGTATATTTTCTTTATATATTCTTGAAATTTCTCAATACCTATGGATCTATTAACATAACCATTTATATTAGAATCAAAATACTTAATTGTATTTCTATTTGGTTTAATCATTGTCGTCATACCACCTTAACTATATTACTATATGATGCTAAAGTAGATAAACCTTTCGCATGTAGAATAGCTGTGAATACAAAGAAAAATCATGTGATATAGTGTGACATGCTAGATTGCGTGGTTTTGTGGTTTTTCATTCAATAAAATTTTCAATGGATTTTACTTTTCTATCATCTTCTCTTTTTTTGAATTCCATATTTTATCCTCGTCAGAAGACCCCGCCCAGGCGGGGTTTACCCAACACTATATTGTCATTTCCAAGCATCTTCTATTTCTAACTGGATAGTTCCAGTTTTCTTATCAAATATTTCATCTGTTGTCATAATTCTTATCAT
>Ga0209520_10001853_pt1 | contig 12107 bp, 14 predicted proteins | sample Rifsed16ft1_FD_184009 | JGI IMG/M metagenome (GOLD analysis project Ga0209520, IMG submission 184009) | Soil microbial communities from Rifle, Colorado, USA - sediment 16ft 1 (version 2) | ecosystem: Environmental > Terrestrial > Deep subsurface > Rock core/Sediment | place: Rifle, Colorado...
GGATTCCGCAGGAGAGTCTTTCCTAAATTGAAACATGGACTTAACCTGAGGATTCGCCAAAACTGTCGTATTAACTTTAGTCGTCCCGCCGATACCTTGCTTATGACTTCCTTTAGGTCTTATATTCTGTAGTGTCTGGAAGTCAACTATATTGACTTTGCCGTCAGAAGATATAAGTTCAGCGGGATCATCTGCGGTTCTGAGCCTTCCACTTAAAGGAAGCTCTCTGTATTGTACTATTCTGTCGTCAGCCACTAACGAACTCCTTTAAGCGACATCTTGAACCCCGACCGATTGAACGTATTCCCGATAGAGTTACTTACTTCTCCAAGCCGCCCGGCCCATTCCTTGCGGAACGCATCCCACGACCCTGGCTCCCGGTCCGCCAACTTGTACTTGGCTGCCGCGTACGAAATGAGGGCGTTCATGTAATTCGGTGAAAACCGATACATGCCGTAATCGTGGAACACCGGGGCGGGGCGCTGGATGTAGTAAACCGTTACGGTGTGGCCCGCAGTAGACAACGGCGGGTCGAACAGGATCTCAAGCCGTCCCTGGGGCTGGATCACGTAGACATCGGAGACGGCCCAACTCGCCGCCGTCCCGTCCGTGTTCGAGAACATGGCGGTATTGAGGTGAGTAGCGTCCGTGACGGACAGGACGATGCCCGAACTCGCATCGGTCGTGTTGTGGATCAAATCTCCAACCGACACATAATCGGTCGTCGTAAACAGCCCCGACGTGTCCGTAAGAACGGAAAGCCCCGCGCTCGACGTTCCGATGGAAGTCGCAGTCCCCGTGATCTGCGAGTACAAAGAAGCCTTGTCGATCACGGTGAACCTGTTGGGCACGGACTGCGAGGTCGTCTGATTCGCGTAAATAATGGAATCGTACTCGCCAAAATTGATGAAGGTCGTTGAAGATCCGTCGTAATACTTGACGATGTATTCGCCGCTACTGTTGCGGAGATCGACCTTGAGAAAGTCCGCATTGAGCGTATACGAAGCCGTTTCCGCAACGGAGGTAATGGATTGGGTCGCTTTAAGACATCTCGTCCGCCGAACCAGTTCGATCGCCGCTTCCCAAAGGTACTGATAGGAAGTCCTCGTGTCCAAATACTGAGACCCGCTCGGCTCTCCTACGGATTCCCTTAACGAGCGAAGTAAAGCCGACCCGTCCATTTGGCTACCTACCTCTCCGTGTGCTCAACACCGTTCAACTTTTCCCGGCGCAGGTATTCGGAATTTGTGTCGAAGTCCGGGTCTATCCCGCCATAAAGCATCTTACGCACTTTCAGCGCGTCATCCCGACTACCCTTGCCCTTCTCAAGTTTCACACCAGCCGCCTCCGCAAGATCGGGTCGAATGGGGATACACTTCTGCATCGACCGCTTCAACTCCAACTCGGCCTTCGCCAGCCCCAAGTGCATTTCCGAGCGCGTGTAGAGGGCGTCTTGTATTTTTGGTTCCATGTCTTTGATAACCCCTCGAAAGTCATCTTTCTGTTTCGCTGTCCATTTGGGGCGAGATGCCTCGATATCGTCGATCCTGACCTTCATGTCCCGAATCTGCTCCCTCAACTCCGCTTCGTTGGCGTTGGGCAATCTCATGTCAAGTGCTTTCTGCTTCCCCTTGAGTTCGTCCTTCATGTCGGAGAGCAACTTCGTGTGCATCCACGCGGGGTACTCGGACCTGTAGCCTCCCTTGGGGTGCTTCTCGAACTCGCCAAAAAACTGGATCTTGGCATCCTTCACTTCTGCTGGCTGCACCGTATCAACGGCCATCTGAACCTCCTTGGAATTACGCCGGGGATATCCCGCCCCGGCTCGGGTTAGTTGTTAACCGTTGGTATCAGCCGCCGGGAGGATCACCCCGGACAGGTTGTCAACAGAGGTCGAGAGATTGTCGAACAGCCGGAACCCCGTGGCCGCTCCCCAGTCGTGGGTGGTGGTGACATCGGCGTGCCCGAACCGGTTGTGGGCGATGATACCGCTGTTGCCGGTACCGCCGTTGCTGATGAACAGGGCGCCAGCGGTCATCTTGTGGGACAGGAAGTTCCACATGACCTGAGCACAGGTCATCACCTTGGTGCCGGCCTGGAGGATCAACGGAGACGCAGTGCCTTCGTGGACGATGTAGTTCCCGACCACCACCAGGTCCGCGATGTCGTCGGTGATCTCGATGAATTCCAGCTCGTTGACGGAGTCAACGAGCGGAACCCACCGGCAGTTTGTAATCTTCAAGCCGTCGGCCGTGTTGGCCGCACCAGTCGCCTTGATCGGGCTTCCCCAGTTCTCGGCGGTCGTGTTGTCGGCGAATTCCACCTTGTCGATCCAGCAGCCCTTTCCGGTCACATTGAAACCGGCAGCGACGAGCAGGTGCCCCGACGCCATGACGATGTTGCGGATGGTGACATCCGCCGCCGACACAGCGAACGTGACCGTGGTGCCACCGTCCATGAGGAACCGTGGGCGTTGGTTGTACGAACCCAGCCCGATGATGTCAATCCCGGCGATGTCCGCCGTAATGCCGCCAGCCCCGGTGATCGTCTCGGCGTGGTTCGGCATAACGTAAATCGTGTCGCCCTTGTTGGCGGTACACTTGCCGATCGCCCAGTCAAGAGAGGCGAAGGCAGTCGAAGGGGACCCACCGGCGTTGCTGTTCAAGCCGGTCGAACTGTCGACGAAAAACACAGACCCGGTAATCGGGCCAGGATTTCCCCCGAGCAAGGGAACCCCGAAACTCGTAATACCGTGAGGGAAGTCGGTGAAACCCATTGATTTCTCCTTTTGTGTCCAGTACCGCCGCCCTGTCTCATGCGCCGGTGGCGGGAATCGAACCCGCCTTTACACGGGTGAAGGAGACCGGCCCCTCGTCAAGACCGGCCTCCGGTAGGTTTACGTTCGGTCATAGGCATATTCTGTCAAAGAACAAACGACGCTAAAAACCCTTACGAAACAGTGCTCTTAATAATCCAACGCCAATCCTTGAAACCCATTGAGAAACGACCGTACACGGCCTGTAGAAACACATACGTATCAAAATCTATTGTATTTTTGTACTCCGGCGCGATCCGGTCGAACCACACCGCGTTCTTCTTGATCGCATCGAGATCCACGAGGTAGAAATCGTTGGTATCCGAGTCGTCAAGACGCATGTACGGAATGACCGTGTAACGCTTGTACTGCGGGTTGATGTTGTTGTTGGCCGTATCGGGCTTCTGCGAAGACCCCGTGATTTCATTGGCGTAATCCGCCAGCGCATCCGGGACCACAAGACCGACGTTCGTCCAGCCTTCGTACCGCTCTCCGTTGTCCTGCTTGAACAGGCGAGCCTTGAGTCGCATCGCCGCAAGGGACGTGGGGGAAAGCGCGGAACTGTACGTGTTGTCGAACCCCGAGGAAGTCGAGACGCCCGTCTTGGTAAGATGGGTCGAAGAGCAGAGGGGCTTACCCTCTTCAGAAGTCATGAAATCGAACGCCGTCGAACCGGCCTGGGTGAACAGACGAACGGCCTGCTTCTCCCGGGTCCGCTCGTAAGCCTCGGCAAGGTAGCGAGCGCGGTCATCAAGAACGCCCCACTTCTTGTCGTCGATCAGTTTCCGCTGCGCCTGAAGCGCGTAGGCGTATTCCTTGTGCTCGATCTTCTTGTGGAAGCCCGGATAGAGCGCACCGTAGGTCAGCGCACCGTTGAACTCCGGGATGTCCCCAACAAGACCGGTGGTGTAGAAGAACTCCTCGAACGCCGAGTCGGACTTCGCCACCGTGAAGAACTGGTTCCGCATGGGCTTGAGGTCTTTAAGGGACTGCTCCCACACGTCGGTCAGCCGCTTGTCGAGCAAGCGACTGAAATCACTATCTTGCAAGATGAAAGCCATTTGAATTTCCTCCTGTTATTTAATACTACGCACGCATCGGATCGAAGTGAATGCTCGCAAACCGGAACAACGCAGTCTCTGAACCGGCGGTCTTGAGGTCCAGTTTCTCGACGAACACCGAGAAGTAGTGGGTCGCCGGGGTCTTCTCTGCCGCGATGTACATGCCGGGACCGGCGATGTAGATCCGGGAATAACCCTGCTTCACGGGGACACGAACGAAGGTGTCTCCAAGGGCAACGTCATACGGGAACGCCACGGTGACATCCGGGGCGGTCGTAGACGTGTCGTTGGTCGTCCGGTAAAGACCCGCGTTGGCTCCCGTGCGACAGTAGATCGTCGCATAGTTGGCAACCGGGGTGAAGTCGCACGCGCCAGTCGTACCGGCAGTCGTGTAACCGGTAGTGTCCGCGCCGCCCGTATCGGTAACGACGGTCGGGGCGGTACCGTACGCCGCGTTGAAGATCGGGCCTTCGATCAGAGAACAAGGCTCGATGATCGCCACGTCCAAGAGCACCTGCGGGTCACCGATCGAGTACATGCCCTTGTTAAACGCCCAATCCCGGGCGATCTGATCGGCCTGAGTCAGGACACCAGTCACGGTGTTGGCCTTCAACGTATCTCCGTAAACCGGGGTCCTGTTGTTGATGCCAACTACGACGCCAGCAACGACCTGGAAGTTGGTCGTATCCGCCTCGCCAGCGGGGACCGCGAGCGGGAGAATCGTACCGGGAGTCGCGGCCTTGGAAGCCGCGATATAGGACACGATCTGTCCGACGTAATAAGCACTCGACCCGTCGCCCGCCATCTGCACGACCCGACGAGGATTCTCGATTTTAAACGACATATCTTTTCTCCTTTACCTCCGTGGAGGCTTTAGTTGTTTACACCCTTTTCCATGCGGCGGAATGGCACAGCGAACAGGCAGATCCTGCCACCGTATATACGTGGTAGATCGATGTATTTTCCTTTACGAGTACAATGTCGTGCCCAACGCCGGTCGACAGCTTAACGGAGTCTCCATATGCGTACAGCGGGGTCAAAGTATCCGTGTAGATCGCATGGGTCGCTCTGTGTCTCCCGTCTTTGGACAGTTCATCCCGCCGAATGTCGCAGATAAACCCACAGTTCCAGCACCGGAAGTAATTACCCTGGTCCGTCGTTTCTCGGCCGGAATCGCCGTCGTTCGCCCGGACGGGGATCGTCCTCGCTTGTCTGTGGTATCCGCGTCGCACCTTACCGTCGTCCTCGCACGAAGGAGTTCTGGATCGGCGCGGAAAGAACGGCGGCTACATCCTCGTCGCTCATCCCGTTGGCCTTCGCAAACTCCATCGCCGCTGCGGAAATCTTCAACGGCTTGGTACTCGCACTACCTGCGTCCGCCTTCGACTCCCCGCCCACCGCGAGAGGTGCCCTCGGCTTGTCGTTCAACAGAGGGGCCTTTTTCTCGGCAGGAGGCGTCTTGGCCTTCTGCTTGTAGTAGTGCGCTTCAGCCCGCGAGAGGTTCAACACGAAATCCCCCTGCGGGTTGGATGAATGCCGAACATTGTACGGCGTGTCCCCGGTCAAGAGTTTGTTGATCTCCACGGCATCGGCGTCTTCCGCTCTCTCCGCGTCGGAGATCCACTCTTTCACCTGGGACGCATACCCCACGGCGTAGGTGGCCTTGTCATTACGTTCGCGTTCGCGCTCCTGCGCCATGAACGTACGCAGACCTTCCGGAGTGGACAGGTCGACGTACTCTGGCTCTGCCTCCTGTGCAGGAGGCGGTGGGGCTGGCGGCACCGTCAACCGCTCGATGAGAAGCCTGTTCTGCTCAAGAACCTTACCGAGATCGTCTTTAAGGCGGGCGACTTCCCTACCGAGCTTGGTCCGCTCTTTATGGTCCGTCGGCTCCTCTTTGATCTCCTCGGGAGGCGTCTCTTGAACGACGACTTCCTCGACGACGGCTGGCGTTTCGACTACAGCTTCCGCCACAGGTTCGGCGGCTACGACCGGGGGTTCACCCGACAGTCTTCGCTCGGCATCGGCGGCGGCACGATCAAGATCGATGTCCCCTTCGGGAGCGACCGGATCTGCGGTTGCCACTTCTACCTGAACGTCCTGCGTTTCCTCCGGCATACTGTGTAAACCTCCTTGGTTTATTTCCTACGACCTTTCGTAATCTTCACAACGCTTCGATCCTTCATGTGCCGATGGTACTGCTTGGTAGCCCCGGCGAAGACCGAATCTATATCGCCGCCGACGGCCTGGATCTCGGTATCCTCCAGCAAGAGCGTCAAAGTGATCCTCGTTGCGCCGTCGAGTTTGCCGCATTCAAGCACCCCATGCGTCGTAGCCATGAACTCTATGAGGTCGTTAACGTGCATCGCGGATCGACTTTACTAAATTCTCGTAGTCACCAATTTTTTTGGCCCACACTTGCCCGATATGCAGATACGCCCGGTACATCGCCTTGTCGTCATCGGTGGAGTTGGGGTCCGTCAGCACTTTCTCGGAAATCCGGACCAACTCCGAGTTTACGCAAGCCAACAGTTCCTTCCCAAGCGTCGTAGTCTGCGCTTGGTAGAACGACTGCAAGATGCCAAGTTTCTGCAAACAGGCCTCGGTCTGCTTGGCCCCGTGCCGCTGCTGGTAGGCCCGAACGTGTTCGAGATTGATAACCCCGCTACTATCCACCGGAGAGTCCTCCGCCGCGAACAGCCTGCTCCATCGCGCTCATGGGCAGATTATTCTGGTTGCTCACCGGCATCGCGGCCTCTGGCGCGGCTACGCCACCCCCCTGCGTTGGAGGCAACATAGGTGCCTGCTCGTCCAGCAACGCGCCGATCGACTCATACTTGTCTCCGAACGTCTCGTAGAAAATCTTCAAGAGGGCGTTTAAGACCTTCGGCGTGTTCGGGTTCGGGATCTGCGCCGCGTAGCCGAACATCGTCGTGGTGTCTTTCCTCGTCTGGAACTTCGAAGACTCCGGCTCGATCGCGGAGGTGATCGGCTTGTAGTAGTAGTCCGCGTTGGGATCGAAGTCATAGAGCTTGTCGCCCATCAGCTTCTCGCCCGTTTTCGGATGCGCAAATTTGCCCGTCATCTGCAAGATCATGCTGTACAACTCGGTGTTCATCGTGTGTTCCGCAGTCAACGACTGGTACGCCGACCGCACGTTCGCATGAGCACCCGCCGAAGCCGTCGCGGTCGCCGTCACGTCGTTTGCGGGGGTATCGCCCATCTGGGGCGGGAAGATGCCGATTCCCTGGTGCATCAGGTTCGTGAACATCCCCGTCTGCGCCATCGCGCCGGACACGTCGGAGCTTATCTGGAACTCCTCCGCGTTCTTGACATCCGACAGCTCCATCCGATGCCCGGGGCGGAACTCGTAGACGGACTCGGACTCCTCGGCGTCGTAGGCGTTGACCTTGATGACTGGGAAGGTGGCGAGTCGTACCCGATCATTGCTCATATTGAGCGTGTCGTTGATCGCGACTTGCGTCTGATTGGCGATCGGGCCGTCGCCCGCCCCTCCGTCTTTCGTCGGGTGGATGTAGCACAAACCGCGAACCAGTGGCCGATACGGAATGCCCCGGGTGTCCACGTATGCCGTCAGATGATGACGGATCAGCACCCAGTCGTCCGCCGCTTTCGCCCACGCGACGCAGATTTCTTGCAGTTCTGCTTTGTCTTTCCTCTTGCCGAACTCGTCGTACCCCGGCTCGGCCTTCAGCGGCATCCCGGTCACTTCATCGCGCTCGGTGACGACGACCCACCCCTTACCGTACCGCTCAACGATGTCAAACGCCGCACCGCAGCCTTCGGCAGTGGGTTTCTGCGCCTTGTCCAGCTTGTTGAACGACTCCTTGCTGGTGTCCGTCTCCGCCGGAGGCGAAACATCTTTCAGCGCATCGAGGTTGAAATACTCGTAAGAGTCGTCTCCCTCCAGCTCGTCCAAGGACTTCTCGTACCGCAGGTAGACGAACCGTTTCTCTTGGAGTGAGTAACAATACTCACCCGACATCCACACATTGCGCGGGTCCACGATGTCGCAGTTGAACCGGTCGACAAGCGGCTCGCGCCCGATCTGCGGCTCGACCATCATCTTCATCGCGGGGACCTGCATCATCGGGTCGGTGATGGGATTCCCGTTGTTGTCCTTGTCATCCTCTACGGGCCGGTACTTGAACCCGGTGACGACATTTTCATCCTCACGCTCCCACCAACAGCGGATGACCACGCCGGAGGGGTTGATACGCCGGATCTGGTTCGCACGGATGTATTTCTGAAAATAGTGCAGATGCTTCTGGTTCAGCGTGCGGTTTATCAGTTCTTTCGCCGCAGCAGCCTTAGCCTTTGCTTCCTCCGATCCGTCCTGGAGGAACACATCGCTGTAGTCTCTCGTCATTGCTATTTGAGACGCATCTAACGCCGTCTGCGTATGGAAAATGGCGGGATAAACCGGGAAGAATACGTCGCTGTGCCACTCGTAGTCGCCTTCGGAGCGGACGCAGTCGAGGATGTCGATCATCGCGTCAAAAGAATCTATGTTGGTGATCGAATTACCTTGGACTTTCTTCAGCTCTCCGTCGATGTAGATCGACTTCAACGAACCTTCGAGGGCAGCCCCGTACTTTGATTCCCCCACGCTCTAAGCCCTCCCAATCACGTCATCGGACGGCCACCGGCTCCGCTCATCGTCAGCGAATTTACAAATGCCCCTCGCGACTTGCTCGATCACCCACGCGAGTTCAGGCTGTTCGTGTACAGATCTCTGGTAGAGGGTCATCAACAGGTTCCCAGTCGCATTCGAATTTCCGTAATTCAGCATCATGCACGCAGGCGGGTCGGAGGGGACGCTCGCAAGGAGCAGAAACCCGGAGCAGGGGCGCGTCTCGCCGTCGGCGTGGACATCGATGGGGTGCGAAGAACCATCCAGATGGAGGATAACTTCCTTCATTTGACCTTGAAGTACGGAGCCGACAACATCTTCGTCAGCGGCTTCCCGCACTTCGGGCACTTCACCTTCGCGTCATACTGCCGCAGCGGGACGACGAAATCCATGATTTTGCGAGACTTTTCGCACTTGGGATCGGCGCAGGTGTAACTATATAACGGAGACACTATACCACCCCCGGCAAGAGTGATTTAACGTAATCGCGTATAGAAACCTCGCAATTCCTCGTATCCCCGATGTCGTAGTATATACCGAGATACGCGGAATTAATCATAGAAAATCGTTCATCTTTTTCTTCTTGGGTTAAAGAAGAAAAACCCTTCGCGTCGGAGCACGCCGGGCACCACGCCCTGTCTTCCCCATCGCTGATTCGCCGCCACATCGGAGTGAACAAACAATCTGGACAGACTTTGTCCACTTTAGGCATTATCTATGAGCCTCCCGTCTGAAGTACCGGTCGTCCTTAAATTCACGAACGACTCGGTGGCGATTCGTCACCGGTCGGAACCGGGCGTCCTTGAGCAGCCCTTCGAGGACCATGCAAAAGTGCGAATGTTTCTGGGAAGGCGTGTTCTTGTCCTCCTTGCTCCTGTTCGCCCCGGTGTTTTGCCACTCCTCGTAACGCCACGAACGGAGGGACTGCGTGAATTCCTTGCACTTACTGAAGACCCAAATCGTCGGCAGGACGACCCGAACCCCTTCTTTGTACTGTATATTACTAAAGGGCTTTCCGCAAGTGATGGAATTCTTGAGTCGGACCTTTATGGCGTCTCTGCCTCGTTCCGACTTGGTATCCCACACCTCCCAATGCCCGCCGGTGCCCACCCCAGCCTTCCTCAAGCGGGAGAACGCCGCGTTGAAATCATCCAACACGCTCCAGTCAGGGCGGGGGCTTTCCTTGCCGTTGGCGGACTTTATCAGGGGGTCCACAAGGTCAAGCCGGAACCGATAGTCGCCGGACCGCTCTGCGGCCTCTTTCGCAATCGCATCCGTCGTTGACTTCTCCGGCGAAGGAGCCATCTCGTCGTAGACGAACAACTCGTCGTCGGGGGAGAGAGCCACCCAACCAATCGCCCACGGATTGCGACCGTGGTAGTCACAACCCCTCGCGTGGAACCACTCTTCGTTGATCCCTTCAGGGAAGACCGTCGGCCCGTCAATGATATGTACCTTGTCGAAATCCTTGAAGATTCTGCCCGAGACCTGCTTGAAGACACCGAAACGGCGAATAGCCAGTTCGTCCTCGTCGTTGTAGTTCTCGAACAGACGTTCCACAACGTCAGGCCGCAGCGTCGGGTTGTCGTCCGTGGCCGCTTGCACCACGGCGATCGCGTTGTCGCTCCGCAGCACCTCGACTTGTGGGAGGCCGAACTTGTTCGCGATCGTCTTGCTCCGATAATACGTCGACGCTCGCTCGAAGAGTTCGTCGTGGGTCCACGAGATGTAGTTGGCGGGGGTCAGGGCGAGCATCATCCAGCCGTCCGCCGCCAAAAGGCGCGGTAGTTGCTCCGACCAGAACGGATACGGAGGCTCCTCATCGCACACGATGATGAACCGTTGGGAACCAGCGGTGCTCTGCACGGACTGCCCGTAGGAGACGAACTCCACGACGATGTCCGGCCCGCCCACGGCGGATTTCACGACCATTTTAGGCGAACGCGAAGTAATATCTTTCTTTATCAAGAACGGCGGGAGCCACCGCTTGAACTCAGGGTAGAGCGTGTTGCGCGTCTCGGTGCTCACCTGCCCTTTCTCGTCCATCGTATCCCCAGGAAGAGTCTCAGAGGCAAACCGAACTGTGCGGACGGAGCCGAAATAAGGTTTGACGGCGCCACGGCAGAGAGGGCAAATCTGGTCCTTAGGGGCCTTGGCAGCGTTCCACTTGCCTTTGCAGCCGGGGGAGGCGCATTTGTAGTAGTCGAAGTTCCGTTCCACGACCGGGTGCCGTCCAAGGATGGAGAGAACCACGGAGTAGGTCGACATCGCGGTCTTTCCGAACTGGTTTCCGGTGAAGGAACAGATGATCTTGTGGGGCAGCGTCAGGAACCGCTTGTTAATCGGGACGTACTTGAACGAGAAGAACGACGCCATGTCGTTTAACTGCGCAATTTCCGCCTGGGAGAGGACAGGGCTGTGAGGAGGGGGGTCACAGCCCTGTCCCGTCGACGCACCCGGGGGGTGGGTGGCGACAAGCGTCATTGGGGGTGTAGTACGTTGGACATGTTGTCCAAACCTGTTGAGTGTGGGAGTGGCAGAGATAAAATACTTTTCGGGACTCCGACCGTCCCGCTCCTCCCCCCCGCCTCGGCACGCTTCTTGTCTGGGCACGGTCCTTGTCTCATAACACCATCTCAATCCTGCATTTGCGCGATAAAACAGGGCAATTTGACATAATATACATTACCGGTCTGTTAGTAAGTCTGTAACATACTGGATTCGTTGGGTATATATTTAGCGAAGCGGTCAGCATAAAATGTTCCTGTTAAGGCTCCTCCGGGTTGATCTCGATCGCGTCTGAATGCTGGTCCAAGAGACGCTGTATTGAAGGCATTAATACGTTAAGTTGATTGCCCAGGACAAGGTTATTGATGACCACAGAGGGGGAGTGTGAAGGCGCGATGCCGACCGCTTGACGCATGAGACGGCTTTCTTCGGCGGCTAATTTGAGGATCTTATCATTCTCCGGAGTCTTCTCGGCCGCATTCCCGGCGTCGATCAGATCATGCCCGAGCTTGATAGCGTCCGGAAGTTTGGCGATATACTTTTGAGCAAGGGCCTCGATGTTAGCGCGTACGTCTTCCCGGGACTCCCAGCGATAAGCGGTCGTAGAATGCACACCAACAGCACCGCACGCAACCGTTTTGCTAATCCCCTTGGACCGTAACCGGATATATTTCCCTTGCGCCGCTTCTTTTGGCATAAGGGTAGTATGCACCATTATGATGCAGAATGCAAGACCTTGCAACAAAATGTTGCACCCATGCAACAAAATGGTGCACGTGCAACAAAGTGTTGCGGTCAAGTCTATTCCTCATATGGGGAAACCGTGCCTCATATGGGGAAGTAGTGCATAGAACGAAAAACCGTTTAGTATTCAGTACTTATCCCCGCTTGCGTCCTTATCAGTAAAAAACCATGCCTTATATGGGGAATCGTATCCGAAGAACCGGACCGTAAATATGTGGAAAGATTGAACATGTCTTATGGCATGGCACGTGCTATATAAGAGGGTAAGACTACGACGGAGGAGGAGGACGCCATGTACGGTATCCAGCAGAGACGGTACTACTAC
>Ga0209520_10001854_pt1 | contig 12106 bp, 11 predicted proteins | sample Rifsed16ft1_FD_184009 | JGI IMG/M metagenome (GOLD analysis project Ga0209520, IMG submission 184009) | Soil microbial communities from Rifle, Colorado, USA - sediment 16ft 1 (version 2) | ecosystem: Environmental > Terrestrial > Deep subsurface > Rock core/Sediment | place: Rifle, Colorado...
TTTAAGTGGTGAAGAACCAAGCTGTGTAAGGATTTCGTTAATTCGTGAGTCAGGGAAAACCCTTGCGTGTTCGAGCCTTTCAAGCTCTTCCTGAATCCTTTTCTTTTTATTGAGGTACTTTTGATAATCATCGTCTTTTACAAGCCCAATCTTATATCCCTTTTCTCTTAGCCTTAAATCTGCGTTATCTTCTCTAAGAATGAGGCGATGCTCTGCACGCGATGTAAACATCCTGTATGGTTCGTCTACCCCTTTTGTTACAAGGTCATCAATCAATATACCGATATATGCTTGAGAACGGTCGAGTATAAATGGTTCTTCCCCTTTTACACGAACCGCAGCGTTTATTCCTGCAATAAGGCCCTGAGATGCTGCCTCTTCGTAACCTGTCGTGCCGTTAATCTGCCCCGCAAAAAATAGATTCTCAACAATCTTGGTCTCAAGCGTGGGTTTAAGTTGAGTAGGGTCCGAATAATCGTATTCAACCGCATAGCCTGGCCTTATAATCTCAACCTCTTCGAGCCCTTTTATCGTTCTTACAAACTCAAACTGAACGTCTAGTGGAAGGCTTGTTGAAATCCCGTTCGGATAAATCTCATAAGTGCCGATCCCTTCAGGCTCTAGAAAAATCTGATGTCTTTCCTTATCTCCAAATTTAACAACCTTATCCTCAATTGATGGACAGTACCTAGGTCCTATACCTTTGATAACACCGGAGTAAAGAGGAGATTTGTGAAGATTTTTTCTGATTACATCGTGGGTTTTTTCATTTGTATATGTTATATAGCAGGGAAGCTGTTCCCTTTCAATCTTATCGTTTGAAAACGAAAATGGCTTTGGGTTAGAATCTCCAGGTTGAGGCTCGAGTATTGCCCAGTTGATAGTTCTTCCGTCTAGCCTAGGCGGAGTTCCTGTTTTTAATCTTCCAATTTTAAATCCAAGACTCTGAAATGAATCTGAGATTCCAAGTGCGGGAGCTTCACCTGCACGCCCTGCAGAAATCCTTGTCTGTCCTATATGAATAAGGCCGTTCGGAAAAGTGCCTGGAGTAACAACAACTGCATCTGCTAGAAAATATTCTCCTAGATTGGTTTTTACTCCAACTACCTTACCGCCTTCTTCTAGAAATCCCTCTACCATTCTCTGTTTTATATCTATATTTTCCTCAGACTCTAATGCCTTTCTCATATATGCTTTATACGCCTGACGGTCTGCCTGGATTCTCGAAGCTTGAACAGCAGGTCCTTTACTTGTATTGAGGCGTCTAAATTGAATAGCCGTTGCATCCGCTGCCCTTCCCATCTCGCCCCCAAGTGCATCTATTTCCTTTACAAGATGCCCTTTTCCTATTCCGCCAATGGAAGGATTGCATGACATAAGCCCAATCGTATCAATGTTTGCTGTAAGCATAAGGGATTTACAACCCATTCTTGCGGCAGCAAGAACCGCCTCACACCCAGAGTGTCCTGCGCCGATTACGATTACCTGATACTTTTTTGGATACGTGATAACCATAGTTTTGAACCTTACAAAATATAATTTAAAATTGTAACCTTCTGAGGCGTAATCGTCAATTCCTTAAGCTACACGCTACCCAATAGAATGCCGATAGGATGAATGGTAATATATGATTTTAACGATTTAAGGAGATAGACGAAGAAAATGACAACACCTAAAGAAATTTTTGAGAAATTGCAGAAAAAAATAGTAGAAAAATCTGATGAGTTCTCTCAGATAGCTGCAGTTTATAAATTTGTATTAAATGGGCCCAACGGAGGAACATGGATCGTTGATCTTAGAAAAGATACGCTTGGTGTAAGAGAAGATAATAGCGAAGCTAAATGTACAGTAAATATGTCAGATGAGAATTTTGTCAAGTTAGTAACAGGAGAGCTAAAAGCAGAGACGGCATTTATGACAGGAAAGCTGAAACTATATGGTGACATGGGACTTGCCATAAAACTCGGAAAGCTGTTTGGAAAATAAATTAGGAATTCGGAATTGGTAATTGGAGCTAATGCCTAATTCCCAATGATGATACAAAAACCCGATAAGCTCTACATAGAAGAAAAGGTAAAATATTACCCTCTCACTGAGAAGATTATATGCAAATTGGCTCCCATTTCAGTTGAGTTTGTTGACGACTACAGAAAAATCGGAGAGGAAAAGCCTTTTCCTCAACGAGCGGAGGAGGATAAAAACTCACTCGCTTTAGGGGAGAAAAAGGGAGAGGTTTTAAAAAGCATAGGAAGAATGGAAGATGGCGAATATTACCTTTTTCATGAAATAGATTGTATGTATGATTGTGAGTACTGTTATCTGCAGTATTATTTCCCAACCAAGATACCTGTGATTTTTGTAAATCGAGATGAGGTTCTCAAAAAGATTGAAGAGGTTTTAAAAACCCATCCACACCCCTATTTTCATGTAGGGGAAGTCTGTGATGCCTTAGCCTTCGATCATATTACTGAATTTTCTCTAGATATATGTGGGCTTTTTTCTGAATATGAAAACGGAATTATTGAATTTAGAACAAAAAGCACCAATATCTCTAATATCACATCCATAAAAAATCCTCCTAAAAATATAATCCCATCCTGGACATTTAGCCCTGAGAGGGTTGCAAAATCAATAGAACACAAAACCCCTTCTTTTGAAGAAAGGCTTTTGGCAGCAAAGGAATGTCAGGAAGCAGGTTACACAGTCGGTGTAAGATTAGACCCCGTGATATTGTACGATAGTTGGGAAAGAGATTATAAAGATATGGTCGAAGAACTGTTTTCAGTTCTCGATTCAAGAAAAATTGATTACATCTCCCTTGGAACAATTAAGCTTCATAAACTACTTGTTGAAGCAATGAGGGAACGATTTCCAGAAAATCAGATTCTTCTTGACGAACTGGTTCCTTCGGTCGATGGAAAATATAAATACCTGAAATTTAAGAGGGTTGATGTTTATAGAAAGATGATTTCATGGATAAGAACATTAAATAATAACTTAGAGATTAAGCTATCTATGGAATCTAAGGAAATAAAAGATTTGGTTTTTAACGGTTTTTATGCATAAGGTGCGCTACATACTAACCATTATTACAGAAGATTATCCTATTAAGTACCTTCAGGCATTAGAGGTGAATTATGTAATCAGAACTAATGGCATAGAAGTCAGGTACGTATTAAAGACATAGAACGCAGAGAGAGATTTATAAAAAACATGATTGTAATGTCCTAACTCTGTGACATAATGTATATTAATGAGCGTTTTTAGAAGGATTAGAGAATTTAAGAAGCCAACTAATGGATCCGGTCAGGGCGGTGTGAGAAGGTTTCCGAGAGTAATATTCATTTATATAGTTTTAGGAGCCTGGATTCTACTCTCAAGCTTTTACATAGTAGACGCTGATGAACAAGGCGTAGTAAAAAGATTCGGAAAGTATAATAGAACTCAGAAGCCGGGCGTACACTTTAAGGCTCCTTGGCCAATTGAGTCAGTTCTAAAACCCAGGGTAACAGAGGTAAAAAGAATAGAAATCGGCTTTAGAACAATTGATCCAGGGCCTCCGGCAAGTTATAGACACATTCCAGAAGAGTCATTAATGCTCACAGGTGACTTAAACATAGTCAGCTCTGAGTTCATAGTACAGTATAGAATTAAAAACGCAGAGGAATATCTATTTAATGTTAAAGATGTGGATACGACTATACGAGATGCAGCGGAGGCTGCGAAGAGACAGGTCGTAGGAGATAAAGAAGTTGACTATGTCCTTACAGTAGGAAAGGCAGAGATTCAAGAGGAAGTAAGAAGCCTGCTCCAAGAAATAATGGATAGCTATGGAGCCGGTATACATATAGTTGCCGTCCAACTTCAAGATGTAGAACCACCCAAACCCGTTATCGGAGCTTTTAAAGACGTTGCAAGTGCAAAAGAGGATAGAGACAAATTCATCAACCAGGCTGAAGCTTATTGGAACGAGATAATCCCAACGGCACAAGGAGAGGCAAAAAAGCTTTGGAACGAGGCCGAGGCGTACAAGGCAGAGAAAGTAAACCGCGCTAAAGGTGAGGCAGATAGGTTTACAAAAATTCTAGACGAGACCAAAAAGAACGAGGGTGTTACGAGAAAAAGACTCTACCTTGAAACGATGGAATCCGTCCTTTCAGGCATGGATAAATTTATCATAGACTCAAAAAATAGCTCATCTTTAAATTTTCTTGAGCTTAGAGGAAAAACATCTGATGAGATTAAAAAAGAATTAGGTGAGTAGTTGCCACTAATGCACCAAACCACAAAGAAAATATACAAACTTTGTTTCTCTGTGACTATCTTTCATATAGAGGAGAATAATGATGGGGAGAGTTAGTGTATTACTAGTTATTGTGGTCATATTGATAGTTATATACATCTTTAAACCGCTTTATACAGTGGACGAAACAGAGCAGGCTGTTGTGCTAGAGTGGGGAGTAAATCCCGTAAAAGTTGTTAAAGAGGCTGGACTTCATTTCAAATGGCCATGGCCCTTCCAAAGTATATTGAAATTTGACGAGAGATTACTTGAATATGATGCACATCCAAGAGAGATTATAACTAAGGATAAAAAAACCCTTATACTCGATAATTACGCAAGATGGAGAATTAATGACCCGATTAAGCTTTTGCAAACAGTTAAGAACGAAAACGGAGCACAGACAAGGATTGATGATATAGTCTACTCAGAGCTAAGGGTAGAGACAGCAAGCCATGACCAGATAGATATAATAGCCGAGCAAAGAGAAAGCATAATGCAAAAGGTGACCGAAAGATGCAATGCAAAAGCCAAGGAATACGGAATAGAGATAGCAGATGTAAGAATAAAAAGTGCAGAATTGCCTAAAGAGAACGAGCAGTCAGTTTTTCAGAGGATGATAGCTGAAAGAGAAAGACAGGCAAAAAAATATAGGTCAGAGGGGCAAAGCGAAGCAACAAGGATAAGAGCAGAAGCCGATAAGGAAAGTAGAATAATAGTATCAGAGGCGTACAAGGAATCTCAAATAATAAAAGGACTGGGTGATGCGGAAGCGATAGGAATATATGGAGAGGCTTATAGAAAAGATCCAAACTTCTATTCTTTCATAAGAACCCTAGAGACATATCAGAAATCACTTACAGAAAAAACAACTGGTGTTTTTTCAACTGATTCAGAGATCTTCAGACTCTTTGAGCGCAAGGATTTGACTGAATGAAACTCCCCGTGGAAGAGCTACGTGACATTTAAAAATCAAAAATATTAGCCTACTTTCCGTCCTCCCAAAGTAGGGGCTGATGCCTTCATCGGGATCTGAGGTAGCGACCAAGAGGGAGGGTTTTTAGGGAACCGTAACCCTAAAAGCTCGTTCGGAGAACGAGCCCTACATTCCCTCTATAACTAAAACTGAATACGTTGTTAAAGTAGAACTACGGGGTATTCAACAGGTATGTTTAATAAAACCTAATATAGCTAATAATAAAATTAATCCTGAGTATTTCGTATACAAAAACCTCTATACTGAAAACCCAACCTTAGTCTGGCTTCTCTTCATTCTTATGGACCCTGGTACGAGAAGGCTGAGTAGTAACCATTTTTCTCTGACACCTCCCACTGAAACCCATGGTCACGATAACTTAACCGTTTGGATTTCGCGACCACTGCGGGGTATCCAGGAGCGACGCACACAGGGTGATTGCTGACCGTGACCTCGGCACCACCTTGACCGGCAAGAGCTTCGATCTCGGCTTCAGCCAGGTCCGGAATCCTCAGACTTCTCCGTTTTCCCTCTGCCCTGTAGTCAATCGCCACGCTCTTTACCCCCAGCACCTGGCCTACAAACGACGCCAACACCGCAGGATGCCCACCTACTTGGCCAGCGTAGATTTGGGTGAGGGCGTCCCTTTGAACCTGAGTGGCTCTCTCGTCCAAATAGAGGGCGACCCTCCACTTCACCTGCAGCATGTGTCCAGGGGAGTACACCGCGAGCATAACATTAAGCCCGTCCAGTGTGATATCCCCGAAGCTGCCACTGTCGATGTGCCAGCCGACGAGGCCTGTACATTCTCCCGTAGTAGGCGGACTCAGGAAGACGCAGGGGCAAGCAACCTCACAGTTGCAAGCCTCAAAATAGGTTCCCACAAGATTCCATTTTGAAGCCATAGTTATACCTCCTTTCATTGTCATCGCTAAAGCTATTTTATGCGTAAACCTTTTCTGTCAATATTATCTCACAAAGAGTGAACCATCGTCAAGAAAAAACGTTCTCTTCAACTGCCGATTCAACTTCTCTCATGTTATTATTAAAACTCATATTCAGGATTTCCTTCAGTCAGAGCGTTAATCAGAGGATAAAGTAATGAAGGAGAGAATCACGGTTGACTCAATCGAGCAGATAAAAGAGCGGATTTATAACCTCGTTTTAGACTCACAAAGGAGCCTTAAAAACTGTCATCACATAGATGTAAGGATAGAAGTAAGCGAATCAAAATTCGCAATGGCCCAAAAGGGCGCTCCTAAAGAAAGCGGAGAAGAATCCCGGATGTCCTTAGGTGTTAGAGTGATAGCCGGAGACGTATTCAGAGCAACTGGATATTTCGGTTCACATCTAGGTCTTTCTGATCTTAGAAATATAGAAAAGATCATACAAAAAGGGATTGAACACGCTTGGAGACGTGCATTAGCAAATGCCTCATGGAAAGCAGAGATGAAAAGGGTTTTAGATTCGATAGGCGAATCAATTCAAAGTACAAATCTCGCTCAAGTTGAAAATCATAAAGATATTGTTGTGCTTGGCTTTAAAGAAGACCCAAGGGTTATTCCCCTCCAGACGATAATCAAAGAGGCAGTCGGTGTATCAGAGTCGGTTGAAAAGCTCTACGAATCCCATGGCTACAATATGATTTATCTTTACACGACTTTTGTTAGAGAACTTTTTGCATCTTCCGAAGGAGCCTTAATTGATCAAACCTATCCTCTTACAGAGGGATTTGCTCATATCGTTGTTGGTGATGAATCCCATTACGATCATTTGGGTGCAAAATGCGGATGGGAGGCAATATATGGAGAAAATCCGTTTAATAAAACCTTTCGTGATTTTGCTATGGAGCTTGCAAAAGAAACTATAGAGCTATCAAAAGCAGAAGTGCTTCCATCTACCTCTAAGGAAGTTGTTGTCATTACGGACCCGCATTTTAATGCCCTTCTTGCACATGAGATTATAGGTCATCCTGTTGAGGCTGATAGAGCACTTAAGATGGAAACCGCCTATGCAGGAAGAAGCTGGTTATTTAAGAGATTTAATGAAAATCAAATCGGAAAAAGGGTTGCATCAGACCTAGTAACTGCTTATTCTGACGCCTCACTTACAGGATATGGGCAATATAAATACGACTCTGAAGGAGTGAGAGCAAAAAAGGTAGTCCATATAGATAGAGGAATCTTTCGAGGATTTTTAAATAGTCGTGAAACGGCAGCGATTCTCGGCGAAGAGCCAAACGGCTCTATGCGCGCGACCGACGCTTATCTCATCCCGCTTATCAGAATGACAAACACTGTAATCGCACCAGGCAATAGAAACCCAGAAGATATAATTAAAGAAATAGACGATGGATACTATCTTGCAAATCACCGCACGCCTTCAATCGGTGAATCACGTGAGAATTTTAGTATGTCTGCGAGGCGCGTATATAAGGTTAAAAACGGTGAGTTTGTAAAGCTTTATCGAAGCGGCGGAATAACATCTGATTCAAAAGACTATTTGATGAAAATAGATGCTGTAGGAAACGATTTTCAGATAATCCCTATGCCAAACTGTGGCAAAGGAAGTCCGATGCAGGCGCTTCGGGTAGGAAACGGAGGTCCAACCATGCGTAGCAGAGCAAAGCTTACAGGAGGGAAGTAAATTAGGGCAATATTAGCATTCCATAATTTAGTTTCACTCCTTCCACCCTTAGCGGGGGAAGGTTGGGATGGGGAGATGAATCCAAACCCCCACCGCAATCCTCCCCCCACAAGGGGGAGGAAATTTAAGTAATAACATAAGTTGTAGAAGAGGTCCCGATTCTTAATGCGGTTCATAATATGATATTACAGGATTCGATCCAATGGTTGCCATAGAAGATCTACGAAAATGTGTAAAAGATGGGCTTCAGTTTGTTAAATCTCAAAAGGATGTGAGAGATGCCGAAATCTTTGCCTCCTGGAATGATCAGTTGACAGTGAGAATCAATTACACATCGGATATTCCATGTAACGGTGTTCAGGAGCCAAAAAATATTTCCGGTTATGGAGTTGGAGTTTTGGTGGTGTTTGATACATCGGATGGAATAAAAATAGGATTTGGAAGCGATACAGGAGACTTGACCTTGGAAGGGTTAGAAAGGGCTTTAGATAAAGCAAGACGAGGTGCAGTGAATGACCCTGATTTTAAATCTCTCCCCTTTTCTTCAGACGAATCACCTAAGCTTATTTCATATCATGATAGACGAGTAATGGACTTAGAAGATGAAGAGATGGTTTCACTTGGTTGGCGCGCTCTAAAAGGGGCTCTTATGACATTTAAGGAATCGGGCTATAAAAGAAGCCTGATTGTAGGGGGCGATGTAACGATTCTAAAAGAGAAAATAGCGATAGCAAATACCCTAGGTATAGATAACTATGATGAATCAACAGCTCTAATGTCCTCAATAACCGCAATGGTTGAAGAAAAGGATGCAAAAGGTACTGGATGGGCTACCGCTACGCATATTGATAATTTCAAACCCGAAGAGTCAGGAGAGATGGCGGCAAGGAGTGCAATAAGCACAATAGGAGGAAAAAGAATAGAGTCTGGAAAATACAATGTAGTTTTTGGAAGGCAGGCTGTTGCTACGCTTTTTTCTGAGCTGATTGTTTCTTCTCTATCACTCAGCTCGATAGATTCAGGAAATTCACCCTTTGTAGGTAGACTTGGTGAAAGAGTAGCTTCTGATATAGTTTGCATCTACGATGACGGAGCGAGAGCAGGAGAGGTCAGCAGCAAAAAAATCACCTGTGAAGGGCTCCCTACAGGAAGAACGGATTTAATTGAGAAAGGAAGACTAGTTGGGTTTCTCGCTAATCACTACTATTCAAAGAAATATGAGAGCAATGTAAGAAAGTTTACACCAAGAAATGGATTTCGATTTGGGGGCGGAGGAAGAGACTTTCGGCACCCAGCTTCAATATCTGCTACAAATATTGTGATTGAAGGGACTAGAGAGGTAACTTCAGAAAAATTAATCTCCCGTATAAAGAACGGAATCTACATAGGAAGGCTCTGGTATCTTTATCCGGTTCATGGCCTTGCAAGAGCAGATTTTACAGGCACTGTGATAGGAGACTCATATATAATCAGAAACGGAAAATTAGTGGAGCCGCTTAAACCGAACACCGTAAGGATCAGTGACAACTTTGTAAAACTTCTCCAAAATATCACTGCAATATCCAAAGAGAAAAAATCCACAATCACATGGGGTTCCGAGGAAGTAGTAATTGCCCCAGAGCTTGCAGTAAAAGGTATAAACCTCGAAAACATTGCTGAGTTTGTTGAGGAGTTGTGAGTTTGTATTGGTCTTATTACATTCCTTTAATCCTTCTTGAAAAAGTTGGGTTAATTAAAGAAGGAATCAGATAGAAAAGACAGACTATTACTAAAGTTGCCGTTATCTTCAATTTGGGTTAAATTGGTTATATGAAACGTATTATTCAGTTTAAAATTTACAAGGGTGAAAATTACTATATTGGAGAATGTGTTGACCTGCCTATTGTAACCCAAGGTAAAACTCTTGATGAAGTAGTAGCCAATATTAAAGAGGCCTTAAGTCTTCATTTAGAAGGAGAAGACCTCTCCGATTTAGATCTGGCTCCCGATCCCTCGGTCTTGGTGAATTTTGAATTAGAAATGGCTCATGCCTAAACTAAGAACTCTTTCTGGATCTGAAGTTGTGAAAATTGTTAACAGCTTTGGATTTCAAATGGCTTCTCAAAAAGGGAGTCATATTAAGTTACAGAGAACCTTACCAGATGGTATTAAACAAACCCTGACCATCCCTCTTCATGATGAGTTAGATAAAGGAACAATCAAAGCAATTTATCGGCAAGCTCTTCGTTATATTCCCGAAAATGAACTAAGAGATCATTTTTACACATTATAGAAAAGATAAAAATAATAGCTTTATTCAACTAGATGCTATATACAATGCCATCTAAAGTTAAACTCCTACTATCAGTACTCCATACTATAACAACACTCACATGTATCCTCTCACTAAACACTTATGCCCTGGACAAGGAAAAGAAAAGGGGCTGGAAGGGACCATTATGTGGCAAAGCAACCTGCAAAGATGAGTTATTAATAGAGCTAAAAGAAGTTCAGAAATACATAAAGAAATTAGAGGCACTGAAAAAGGAATTTAAAATATTAAGGTAGCATCGAAAGAAAAAATCCACAATCACATGGGGGTCTGAAGAGGTAGTGATAGCCCCCGAGCTTGCCGTAAAAGGGGTGAACCTCGAAAATGTTGCAGAGTTTGTTGAGGAATTGTATTTGTGACTACTAATGAAATTTTATTTGCAAAAAATGTATAGAAAGATTAAAGTTAAGGAAAAATAACTCAACCAATAAAGCAAAAATAGAATGACACTTAAGATTGAAAGGAATAATAAATAAATTTATTGGAGATGAAGAAAATGAATGACACAATAATTGAAGTTAGGGGAGGAGTTGTAGTAGAAATCTATAGCGAGAACCCATCTTCGAGGTTCATCGTGATTGATTGGGACAATTACGAAGCCGATGAGAATGATTGTTCAACAACACCTATATATCAAACAGCCTCTTTTTCATCAATGTCTAAAGATACTACTAATAAATATGAAAAAATTGTAAAGAAGACAGGATAAGAAAATCGTACACATATGCCGGAAGAAAAATATCCTCAACCTTATAAGGTAGTTCAATTGCACATGAATTCGCAATTGGCCACGAACTACAAAAATCGATCGCAACAAGCCAGAGTGGTATCAGAGGACTGGGGATCTAAGAATCTGTACTGTTTAGCTTGTGATAAAGATTTTCTCGAGCAACGTCCGAACAACACTCGGGTCTTCGACTATGTATGTAATAAATGCAGTTCTTCCTACCAGCTCAAGAGTAGTATACATTGGAGTGAAACGCGAATACCTGACGCAGCCTATGAGACGATGATTCATGCGATCAAAACTGATTCCACACCTAATCTTTTTGTCATGCAATATTGTGTAAATTGGATGGTGAGAAACCTTCTTTTAATTCCTTCTTTTTTCTTCACAGTTTCTGCTATTGAGAAGAGAAAACCACTAAGTATTAATGCTAGACGTGCAGGCTGGGTTGGGTGCAATATATTGCTTATGAATATTGCTCCCGAAGGAAAGATTAAATTGGTAGATGAGGGACGTGTTATAGATTTTAAGTCCGTTCGAAATAGTTATAATCTTGTCCGACCCTTTTCAGAACTTAGTTCAAAGATGAGAGGCTGGACGCTTGATGTTTTCAGGATTTTACGCGGTCTTGGACAGCTAGAATTTTCACTAGATGATATTTATTCGTTCGAGCAAACTTTATCAGAACTATACCCAAACAACAAGTACATACGTGCTAAAATCCGCCAACAGCTTCAGGTTCTTCGGGATTTGGGTTTTGTGCAATTTTTAGGAAAAGGACGATATCTTCTGATAAAACAGTAAACATTCTAATCTAATAGAGTTCTTCATGTTTTTAATCTTAACACGAAATTGTTCGCACGTGGTTCACGAGAAGGATGGACACAGTGGGGAGATGAGGTTGAATCAGCTTATCAGGGAGTTCTATTTACGTATAACTATAGTTCCAAGCTATCAGCTTCCCCAAAAAATCGGTCTCGATAAGATTAATAACGAGAATTAATAAATAAAACTAAGGGTTATCTGGTAATACAAAGTCAAAGGTCAGGACTCCATCCATACCACCTTCTAAAAGCGGAATAAGGTAAGGCGCTACATCAAGATGTGGTCGTGCTTTGTCATAATGCCATCGAGCATTTTCATCAGCAAACACAACGTATAAGC
>Ga0209520_10001866_pt1 | contig 12072 bp, 9 predicted proteins | sample Rifsed16ft1_FD_184009 | JGI IMG/M metagenome (GOLD analysis project Ga0209520, IMG submission 184009) | Soil microbial communities from Rifle, Colorado, USA - sediment 16ft 1 (version 2) | ecosystem: Environmental > Terrestrial > Deep subsurface > Rock core/Sediment | place: Rifle, Colorado...
CATAGATCCTCCTTGCTTACGTTACCCTTTGCGGCCATCATCAATAATAACTGCAACTGCAACGCCCTGAGGTGGCGAGGAGAGGACCGAGTAGCCAAGGGACTGCCCTGGCTCGATCACACCACGATGAAAGAGGGAATAGTGCCGGTAGCGCGCCGGCATGTGGGAACCGACCGAGGCGATCCCAACGACTAGCAGGAGGAGGGCGACCCGCGCCTCCCAGAAGAAGGGGATCAGGAGCAGGAGGCCGAGCTTGACCAGCACCATGATCCCCTTCCCCAGGACCAGCCAGTACAGCCCGACGGCATAGACCTCCAGCGCGATCAGCCCCACGCCGCTCAGGATGGTAAGCCACAAGTACAGCAGGAGTCTGTCCGTGTGCAGTTCGAACGCATGTCCGCCGATCAGAATCCCGAACGCCGCCAGGTGCAGGGTGCGGAAGGCGATGGACATCGCCCGTGTCCCAGGCAGAAATCGCATCCGCTCGGGAAAAAACCAGCAACGTAGCGTTTCAACCATCACCTAAGCCTTGACCAGCTTCACCTGCGTGTCGTAGAAGACGGCGCTCCCGCCCGTGAGGTCCGACAGACACGTGTTCTTGAGTACCGGATCCACCCGCATGGCGGCGTTGGCATGAATCCCCTTGCTCCGGCGGGGATCCCCCTTGATGACCTTTCCGTCCACGACGACGTCAGAAGCCCCGTACGCCCAGTGGCCGTGGCCGAGGGAGAAGGCCACCACCCCCGGCCGGATCCCCTGGATTACCCGGAGCTTGCCGACCATGGGGCGCTTCCGGCCATTACCGAGGTCCCAGAGTCCCTCGGGGTTCGTGGCCGAAACAACCTTTACGGCTTCGCCGTCCTTGAGTCCCAGCCGCTTGGCGTCGCTCTCGTTGATGATCACCGAGTTCTCCGGGAGCAGGTGCAAGAGCCAGTAGTCGGCGACGGTCCGGGACTTGGTGTGGCTGATCTCCCGGAAGGTGATGAGGCGAAGGTCGTAGCCCGAATCTTCGATCGGCCGCCCCAGGCTGTCGAGCGGCGCCGGGATATACCTGGCGAGGCCCGGAAACGGCTTACCGGTCATCGCGTTCTTGGTCTTAGCGGTCTTCTCCTGGTAGAGATTGATGAGGGTGCCGTACTTGTTGGCGACTTTCTCGCTGTCGTAGGACTTCTCGTGATCCTGAAAGCGCCCGCCGCGATTCAGGACATAGATCGCCTTGCGCCACAGGGCGCTGCCGACGGTCCGCTCCCACCGGCCAGCATCGAAGACCGTCTTCGGGAGATGCCGCCGAGAGTTGAGGAAGAGCTTCACCTCCTCGTCGCTGGCATCCGGGACCTCGTCGCCGGACTTATCACCGAAGGCCACGTTCGCCACCATCCTGAGGTAGAGGTCCTCGGGACGCGTGAAGGGCTGACCTGGGCCAAAGCCGTCCGGCCCAAAGCCGGGCAGGCCGAGGCGCTCGGCGACGGCCAGCAGCAAGGCCTCGAGGGAGATCGGCATCTTCTCGCCGAAGACCGTGACGGTCTCGGGGATGGGCGCGATGACGGGCTGCCGGACCGGCTGGATCTTCGGCGCCACCGAGGGGTGGCTGCCGTGAAACTCCCAACGCTCGAGGTAGGAAAGGTCCGGGAAGATGTAGTCGGCGTACATGGAGGTCTCGCCGATCAGGATGTCGTTGGCGACGACCAGCGGGATCTTTTCGACGTCGGCGAGGATCGGGATATTGGTGTGCCCCGCTGGCAGGGCGTACACCGGCGAGCCCATGTAAAGAAAGAGGGCCTTGACCGGGTACGGGTAGGCATCGCCGATGGACGGGACGATCTCCTGATAGATGTCCGACGACAGCGGGAACCACGGGCGCTTCGCGGGATAACCGGCGAACAGCGTCGTCTCCTCATACTTCATGTCGTGACGGATTACGCTGATCCCGAAGGGGGCCATCTTTCCCGGCATCAGCGTGCCGATGGGGAAAGGCTGGCCTTCCCTGGCGCCGGCTGCGTTGTATGTAGTAGCCTTGATCATCCCCCCCTTCCAGTCATAGTTCCCGATGAGGAGGTTCAGCGAATACCAGGAGACAACATTGTAGTATCCGTTGGTGTGCTGGGAGACACCGCGGTGGATGTCGGCCGCGGCTTTCTTGCCGTGGCTCGTGAACTCCTGGGCCAGGTCTACCACGTCCCGCGGGCTGACCCCGGCGATCTCGGCCCATCCCTCGATCGTGTGGGCGTTGGCCGATTCGCGGAGGAGTTGCAGCCCGCTCTTCACCTTGATCCCCGCGAGCTCGGTGGTGACGAACAGGTCCCCCTCGACGGCGCTCGCCTCGTCGTACGGATCCACGGCGAGCGGCTTCCCGTCTTTCAGGACGACGAAGAGGTCTTTTTCGGAGAGCCCGAGGTCTTTGGCGCGCAGAAAGGCCCCCGGTGTACCATCCTTCTCCAGCTTGACGAGCCAGGTGGCGTTGGTCCAGGTCGGTTCCCCGTCCGCCTTGGCGGCCGCCTTGTTGGCATTGGCAAGGAACCTGGCGTCATAGCGCTGCTGGTCGAGCACCCAGCGGATCAGGCCGAGGGCCAGGGCGCCCTCGGTGCCAGGCTTATTGGGCAGCCAGCGCCAGGCTTTAGAGGCCGTCTTGGAAAAGCGGGGATCCACCACCGCAATCCGGAGGCGCCCGGAGGTCAGACCTTCCGTGATCTTCGGGATCCTGAGCGGCGGGCCGTAGTTGCCCTCGAGGGGCGAGGCCCCCACGAAGATGATGAACTCGGAATTGCCGGTGTCGGCCTGCCAGTAGAACTTGGCCCCGCCCGTCCACTTCCCCTCCTTGTACTGCTCGCTCATGGCCTTGCCGGAGAAGTAGAGGGAGCCCTGACAAACGGTAGTATGGCCATGGGCATTCACCGAGCCGAAGGCCTCCCGGGTGAAGCGGCTGATGAGGTCTCCGCGCCCCGCCTTGAGCCGCCCCCAGGCAAAGACGAACTGGTTGTTCCTCGGTCCCAGGTCGGGGTGCTCGGGATCGATAAGGAGGCCGAGGTGCTCGGCGTGCTTGGCCTTGAACTCGGCCACGGTCACCTTCTTCGACTGGACCGCCTTGGCATCCTCGGCGAGCGCCTTGGCGAGCTTGGGGTCGCGGAGGGCCCAGAGGTCCTTCAGGCCCTCGACCTTGCGCGTTTCCTCTCCAGGGACGTTCTTGAAGAGAACTCCGCCCTCCACGATCTCCTTGACTGCCTGGTCGAACGGGATCGACACCCACTTGTTCTCGCCCCGCTTGCCGGCCCGCTTCAGCACCTTGACGATTCGGTAGGGGTCATACGCGGTCTGGAGGCCCGCCTGGCCCTTCGGGCAGAGGATAGCATCGTAGGTGGCGGTGTCGAAGGGCGAGGTCTTGTACGGGAGATGCGGGGTCAGGTTCATCGGGTCGAAGGGATTGCCGTCGATCTTGACGACCACCCCGTCAACGATCTTGGCCTTGATGCCACATCCCGTGTTGCACTGGAGGCAGACGGAGTACAGGATGTTTTCCGGCCTGGCCAGGGGGTAGGCAAAGTCGGCGGCGAGGGCCTGGCTCTCGGCCGTACCCATCATTTCCATCACCCGCTGGAGCTGACCGGCGAAGAGGGCTGATCCTCCCAGGAACGCCCCGGTCTTCAGAAAGCTCCGGCGGTCCAGCCACCAGGCCTGGCCGCCGTTTGAGGTCTCGCGCTCGCTCTTCATTGCTGCATCCTCCCCTTATCGGTGGCAGGCCAGACAGGCCTTGAGACTGTCCGCCGCCTGGGTGTCGTCCACGAGATAGTAGACGCGCGGGCCGGTCTTGAGCGCGGCCTGCATCGTTATGCTCTGGTGCGTGCGCAGCAGCTTCGAGACCAGGCTCTCGGGATCGTTGAGGTCGCCGAAGAACATGACGCCCCCGTCGCACGTCGTGACGCAGGCCGGGAGCATTCCCGCGTTGAGGCGGTGCAGGCAGAAGTGACACTTGCGTGCTGTTCCGATGGGCAGAGCGCCCGTTGTCCTTACCCAGGCCTTCTCGTACTCGAACGTCGGCGCCTTTTCGTAGAGCTGGGGCGCCGGCGTCCCCTGGCTGTAGAAGCGGCCGTCGTCGAAGGAAAAGGCGTTGTACGGACACGCCTTCGAGACCCGTTCGAAGATCTCCTTTCCCTTGAGCTTGCCGTAATGCAGGGCCACGATGCCGTCGGGGCGCCTCGTGATGGCCCCCAACGGCGCAGCCTTCATGCACGGGGGGTTCTCACAGTGCATGCAGTTGGTCGGCATAAAGGTACGCGCCACCTGGGGGTATTCCCCCGATTCCACCTCGCCCACCCGCCGGTAGGCGACGCCAGGCGGCGAGCCGTTCTCGGCCATACAGGCCACGACGCAGGCATAACAGCCTGTGCACCGCTTGGTGTTGATGACCATGACCCAGCGGCGTTGCTCCACCGGTTTCTTAAGCGCCCGGCGGAGATCCTCGCGCATGCGGGTCAGCTCCTCTCCTCGCGTGGACATCGGGGTCGGCACAATCATCGTCCTCCCTCCACTCGGCTGGGCGTTTCCTGCTCCCACCACACGGCATTCCCGAACATGGAGCTGGCCCGGTTCCCTGGGGCGCCCGAGCCATCGGGCTGGCTAGAGGATCACTCCCCTAACCGTCGCGTCCATCCCGCCCACAGGGGATCGGGATGGCTCGGAGATTTCCCTTTGCTGTCAACCCCAGTGCTGCTCTTCCCGCGCGAGTCCTCACCCCAGAGATCAGAGCCTATCTCGATCCCGATCCCTTACCACGAGCGAAGCAATATGATCCCTGTCATATTTCTTCCTGTTGTGGTCCTGATTTTCATCACAACCTGCTGGATTTCGAAGCAAGGCAAATACCACACGGAGGCCACCGGACTCTTGATCCGCTAATTGACCAATTCTTCAGACAAATCGGACCATGGGGGTACAGGATCCGGGAAAGGCTCGTGAGACAGCGATGCCTCACCGGGGTCGGGAACGCCTACGTCGCAAGGTGAAGAAAGCCGCACTAGAAGAGCACACGAGCGGGATGGGGCAACTCTGCCCCATATGGCGAGGATGTCTCAAGCGTGGGGAAGAGTGTTGGGCAGAAGCTCGGGGGAGTGATCAGCCTAGAGCGAAAATCATCCCGCCGGCGAGAGGCAAGCGTCAACCAAGCCAGGGGACGCGGAGGATCCCGGGACTAGAACCGGTAAATGAGGCTCAGGGCAAAGATGTGCGCATGAAAATCCTGCTGCCGATCTCCCAGGAAAACGTCGTTGGATGGAGAAATCACCCCAGAGCCGTTGATGTTCGAGAAGGGCATGAAGGGGTCCAGCCCGTCCGTCTTGAAATTGTCCTGCAGGAAGACCTCGAACCGATACTCGAACTTGGCGGTAAGGTTTTTCAGGACGTGGTATCGGAGGGCCGCGGCGACGGTATGCAGGGTGTCTTTGATGTCCGGGTAGTCCACCGCGTTGCCGCCGTCACTGGCTGGGCTCGTCGCCCCGGGGCTGCCGCTCGCACTGGTCTGCCCCCTGGCCGCCTGCACGACGTAGGAGAGGCTCAGGTCCAAGAGATTCTTGATGAGGGCGATGTCCGCCCCGGCCCCCGCAGTATGGATCAAATCCTGGGAGGTGCTCACCCAGTCGTTCACCGGATCGTCCACGGCGACGCCACCGACCACGGACCGAAAGCGCTGGCTCTGGTTGAACTCGATCAACTCGAAGGTGTACCAGGTCGAGAGGGTGAGCCATTCCAGAGGAGTGTAGCTCACATCGAAGCCCGCACTCCACCGCTCGTCGTCGGTCAGTCCCAGGGTGGTATCGTGGTAATCACTCCGACCGTAGCCAGCGTTAAACGCCAGCGTAAGATCCTCGCGGGGGGTGAGCTGGGCAAGGAGGCTCACCTGGTGGCGGATGCGGTTCGCCTGATCGTACTTCCGGAGGAGGATGGATTGGGACGTCAACTCCGCAGCCGCGAGTTCCTCCTCTAGGACGGCGTGCGCCAGATGGGCAAAGGTGTTGTAGGAGCTGCCCTGCTTGAAGCCAACATTATAGCCCGCCCGCAACAGCGCCCAGTTGGCCGGACGATAATCCACCCCGAATTTTGCGATGTGCTCATTCGTGTGCTCCACCTCGCGGTGGCTGCTCCGGTCCCAGCGCTCAAATTCGTAGCCGGCTTTCACCGTGGTCGGTCGAGCCACCCGGTACGAGACGTCCACTCCCGCGTTGTGAACTGTGTGATCGCTCGGGGTCGTAAAGCGCGTATCCACGACGAGCGACTGGTCGTTGAGGACGTGGGCCGGGAAGGCGACGATACCAGTCTTGTCGGTATAGTCGTACATCCGGTAGCGGGTCGTCACGTTCCAGTCGGGGTGCGGCCGACCCGTAAGGAGCAGATTCGCCAAGATGGTATGCACCTCGCCGTCGAGGTCGTTCTGGGGAAGAGCCAAAAGGGGGCTGACGATGGCCGAATTGATGGTATGAGGCAGGAACCCGTCGTCCTGGAACCGCAAGCCGTACGAGAACGTCCCCGCGAAGCGGGCCGGGAAACCAACCGGAAGCGTCGTCGCGCCGGAGAGCCGGAAGGTGTGGGCCGAGCTATCCGGGGCCGTGGATGTCCGACCGCGACTCGTAGCGGTGGCAATATCCGTCGCCCGCAAGGGGTTGTCGACCGTGATTGACTCGAGCTCATCGTTATAGAAAGACCCGATGTAGTCCAGTCGGATATTCCAGGTGTCTCGGGCCAGCTCGACCCCCGCCGTGACCTCGTGCGTCTGGTCATCAATCGGCGCAGCTACGTTGACGAACGTGCCTCCGGGACTGCCAAAAACCATGCCGAACGGTCGCGTCCCGTCCTTGTCCTGGATCCGGTAGCCGGCGTTCAACTCGACGTCGGCGAGCGGCCGGTAAAAGAATTCCGCCCGGCCCGACTTCTGCTCGAACTCAAGGGGGACCGTCTGCGCCCCGGAGAGCGCCCCCCCGAGGATAGCAGCTCGGGCCGCCGCAGTCGCGGCCCCTTGAAGCGCCGCCTGTGTGGCGTCGGGGAAATCCAGGACGCTTCCTGTCCGCGTGTAGAGCGACCTCGCCGTGTTGCTGAACTGGTGAGGCATTTCGTCGTACTCCAGCTCCAGACGATACCGGCCGTAGCGACCGATCCGAGCCTCGTAGTGCTGGTCTCCCTCGGCGATGTCGGTCGCCGAACCCGAGAAGAAGTACTTCCCCTCCTTCCCCTCGATGAGGAAGTTGACGCTTCCGAAGAACCCCGTGTCGAGGTCCCGGTACGTTTCGAATTTTGAGGAACTGGTGTCCCCGGTGACCAGCCGCCCCCCGAATTCAGCCTCCCCGCTCAGCGTCGCAGTGCCCAGGTCCATCTCTGCCTGCGCCACGAAGGGGCCTGCGAGCAGCAGGCCCGAAACCGCAGCCAAGTGAAGGCCCGCAAGAAATCCTCTCAGCACCCTCTGAGATGCTTTCATGGCAGCCTCCTTACCGGGTGAAGGCGAATCCGGACGGGTGGTTGGAGCCGTGGATGTTCGCGTGACACTGGACACAGGCCCGGCCGATGACAAGCTTGTTGGTCGGCAGCCGGGCCTCGGTCGGGTGGCGACTTTCGATGTGGCACTGCTGGCAGAGGCGCGGCAGCGAGAGCTTCAGCATCTTTTCCCGGACTCCGCCGTGCGGGTCATGGCAGTTCGCGCAGCTCTCGAGGACCGGCGGGTGCTCCCACAAGAATGGGCCCCGCTTGTCGGCGTGGCACTTATAACAGTTGTCGTTGATGGAATTCTCCGGCAGGAGCGATTTCGTGATAGTCCCGTGTGGGTTGTGGCACGAGGTGCAGGTCATCTTCCCCTCGCGCAGAGGCATATGGGCGTTACGGTAGATCTGCGAGCGCCGGACCAAGTGACACTGGGCACACACCTCTACCACTTCGGCCTTGGCCAGCTGGAAGCGGTCCGAGACCTTTTCCATCACCTTGTGGCAGTTCGTGCAGGCCACGTCCCGGCCTTCGTGGGGACTGCCCTGCCAGTAGGTACGCTTGCCCTTCTCATGACAGGTGAGGCAGACGGCGTTCTCCCTTTCAATGGCCTCGGGGGTCTCCCGCCGGAAGGCGACCAGATCGCCGACCCCCTTCCCCCCGCCGGCATCGGCGTGGACCTTGCCCGGACCATGGCAGGCCTCGCAGCCACGTAACATCAGGGGGGTCCGGGCGTTCGCCTCGGTGAAGACTTTCGCGTGAATGGTCTTATTGAATTTGTCCTTGACGTCGTGGCACTGCAGGCAGGTCTCGGAGCCGACGTAGGCGTTGCCGGTCTCGGGCGGCGACGCCTTGGCGGGGGGTTCGGCGGCGATGGAAACGGAAGGAGGGAGAGCAAGAGACGAAGGCCAGACTAAGAGAGCCAACGCAATCAGGGGACCTGCGGCGATCACCACGCGCGTCACTCTCACGGCGCCCCCGTTCGACGATGGGAGGTCATTTTAGTCTGGGCGACAATCCCCCCAGATGGGAGCGAACACAGCTCTGGCCTGATCTTGCACAGCAACCTATTCACGGATCGATGCGCGGTCAATGACGGCGATCATAGTAATTGCATGATCTTCGTCGCCTTCCTAGGCCGGTTGTCGGAAATAAGCCGTAAAATCAATAGATAACATGGGGTTCATGATGACTAACACAGTTCTATTTTTCGTGTCAAGCAATAGTATTCCGGCTACCCCGGCGGTTTTCCCATTAATTGCTATCGGAAGCTACGCTTAGAAGTCTTGCGGAAACTCCGACAGTTCGCCAATCCGCTTCAAGGAAAGGACCCCTTCGTAGCGCGCCCCTTTGATGAACCAGGTGGGGTAGACCTTGATGGCGAGTTGTTGGCAGCGGGCGGGGTCCGCACCCGGGATCTTGGGATCGCACTCGACATAGGGGATGAGATCCGCCGCGGGCCCGAACCGGGCCTTCTGTTCGCCGCAGGCGGGTCACCAATAGGCGCCGTACATGACGGCACCGCTTTTGGCCAGATGGCGAGCCAGCGCTTCCTGATACGCGGCGCTCCCCCCCGGGCCAGCGGCATAGTACCCGGCCCCCACGAGGACGGTGGCCACGGCCGCCACGGTCCCGAGCGTGGCGACCCGGGACGGACGGACGGCGGACCTCCGCCCCGGCACCGACCGTCGCCGGGAGAGGAGGACCGCGAGGAGGACCAAGATGATCAGCGCGGACATGACGCAGTACCCGCAGATGGCGTGGATCTCGAACAGCTCGAGATACGTGAGATAGGCGGAGAAGGACACCCCCACGACCGACAGGAGGAAGGCGGCCAGCCATCGCCCCGTATCAAGTCCCAAGAGGGCCAGCGCGCCGATGCCTGCATACACGAGGGCGCCCCAGAGAGCTGTCGGCACCCCGAAGAAGACGCCATACCGGCTGGCCTGGACGATGTCGCAGCCGCTTCCGGCCTCACAGAAGAGGGGACTCTCGGCGCCGAGCTTTGTCACCGTGAGATAGCCGGCGAGGAGGAATCCGAGAGCGGCCAGCCCCGCGACCACCCAGTCGCGCTGCACCGCCTCGTGATCTGTCTTTTCTTGAGACCGCGCCACGTCCTCCGCTCCTTTCCTTCAAGGCGCCGCAGCCCGGGCCATGGCCTCCTCGGCCTTCCGGCGAGCGACCTCGAGGAGCGCCTCCGCCGCGGTCGGGTTGTGGGCGCCCCGTGCGCCTTTGACCAGGTCGAGCGCGGCACGCGCCTCTTTCACCAGACCTTCTGCCGCCGGTCTCTTGGCTCCGGCACCACGGGCTTTCCCCAGGGCGGCCTCGGCCCGCTGAAGCACCTTGGCCGCCTCAGCGACGGCTGCATCAAGCCCGCTGGTCCACTCGTCCATGAACGCCAGGTAACCCGGGTCGTGGCACGCCAGGCACTTCTGGCCAACCACCTTCCGAGAGTGCTTCTTGGTGAAATCGTGACAGCCCGTGCAACTGACCGCCGCGGCCATGACGTTCGGCTCGACGGCCACGAGGTCCGTTTTCGTCTCGCCCCGATAGAAGGCCGCCTGGGCCCGGTGACAGGACTCGCACCGTTCGTTCTGCGGGCTGTGATGGCAGGACGTACACGTCGCCGGCGTCGCCGTGACCGCTTTGTGAACCTCGGCCGAGTGACAGTTCGTGCACACCGCACCGAACTCGGCCACATGCCGGCCGTGCGGGACTTTCTGTTTGGCGAAGCTGACCGTCTCCGGCAGCTTCACCCCAGCCTGCTCGTGGCACAGGACACCGCAGTAGCCTCCGCGGACGAGCGTATCATCGCCCGTGACCGGCGCCCCGCCGAGGAGGCGGACGGCGTCATCGAGCCAACCGTTTGCCACCTTGAGGAGGTCCGCCGCGTAGAAGACATTGTGCACGCCTTTCGCGAGGGCGACAAACTGGAGATTGTGCTCGGCGTCGTCGACGAGCTGTTGCGCCCGCGCCAACTGCGGGTGCTTCGGGTCGGCCTTCACCAGCGCCGCCCGCGCCCCTGCCAGTTTTGGGGCAAGGAGGTCCCGCATCTTGCTCAGGGTCTCCACCCATCGCGTGAGCATCCCGCGGTACTTCTCGCCGTGGCAGTTGAGGCACGCCTGCTCGGTCGGCCGGAACGTCTGACCCACGATCCCTGCCGCCGGTTCGGCTTCCTTCGGCACGATGTGGCAGGCGACGCACTCCACGCGGACCTGGAACATGTGGCTTGGGATCATCGGAGTCCCACGCCCCCCCGTGCCGAGATACATCTGGAGGACCCCGTGGTGTTTCCCCACGTGGCAGTTGCTGCAGTCCAGTTCCCCAGGGCGGTGTCGCTTCTCCGGCGGGGTCACCTCGCCTCGATCCGCCGGGGTGATGGGCTTGAGCCCAGGATGCTGGGATGCAAGCACGGGCCGTCCGAGGACTGGGGACGGCTCGACTGAGGCCTCGACGGTGAGCTCGGCCGAACCGCCCGCCGAAGCCTGAGGACTAAGGATGGATGAAATGGGGCGTGATTCCTCCGCGTAAACGGCTGGAACGGTAGCGCCGAACAGAAGCCCCAGCGCGGCGATGCGGATCCCCAGGGTCATCGGGCACCCTCCGTGGCCCGCACGACCAGGGAAGGCCGGTCCACGTCGCGGACCGCCCTCGGGATGCCGATCAGCGGCGGCAGCCGGTGCTTGATCTCGCTGTGGCAGCGGGCACACTCAATATTGTGCCCGGCGACGTGAAAGTCGTGGATGAATTCCGTGTCCCCGTAGCGCTCGAGCTTCTCCGGTTGATTATGGCACGTGAAGCAGCGGTCGCGCGGCGCCTCGCCGTCGCCCTCGATGACGTTCAGGTGGCACTTCGTACAGGCGACGCCTCGGCGCACCATCTCCTCATGGTTGAACCGTATCGAGCCGACCACGATGTCGCCCTGCGGCGCCCCATGACACCCGGTGCAGCCGGCGATGGGCTTCAGCTCCCGTCCGATCTTCATCCCCTTGAAGTGGCAGAGGAAGCAGGTGGATTCCGTCACCTCGATGTGGGTCCCCACGACGATCTGGGAGTGACAGCTCGTGCACCGGAGCTGCCGCCCGCGGCGGATCTCCTCGAGGTGGGGGCGGTGATCAAAGATGATCCCCCGTTTGAACACCACCTTGCCCTCTAAGAGTCGCCGCTCATGACAACCCGAGCGCAGGCAACTCGCATCCTCGATCTCGGCGAACGGCTTGGAGCTATACGTCTGCGTGGCCCACTTCGCCACCTGGGCCAGTGCCTGGTACTTGACCCAGAGCGAGTCCCGGAAACCCGGCGGGTAATGACACTCAACACACGACACCATGTTGTGCTTGGAGGTCCTCCACGCCTCCACGTACGGCGTCATGATGTGACAGGAGCTACAGAGCAGCGGGCTCGAGCTCACCTTGTAGAGGCCGACGAGGACGGCAAAGCCGACCACGAACAAGGTGGTGAGGCCGATCAGGAGGGCGCGCCGCCGCCCGGGACGCTTCGCTGGTTGTTCATTCACGTCGTCTCCTCCGCCCGTGCGTCACTCGCTCAAGAAGGCGAGAAGGGTCAGGCCGAGCAACAGGAAGCCGATCCCAATGGCGCTGAACCCGAGGATCCGCC
>Ga0209520_10001867_pt1 | contig 12070 bp, 9 predicted proteins | sample Rifsed16ft1_FD_184009 | JGI IMG/M metagenome (GOLD analysis project Ga0209520, IMG submission 184009) | Soil microbial communities from Rifle, Colorado, USA - sediment 16ft 1 (version 2) | ecosystem: Environmental > Terrestrial > Deep subsurface > Rock core/Sediment | place: Rifle, Colorado...
GGGAAAACACGGAAAGTTCCTGGGTTGTTCAGCATTTCCCAAATGTAAAAGCACGCTCCCTCTGGATGAAAAGGGTGAACCTGCCGCTCCTGAGACCACTGACCAGAAATGTGAAAAATGTGGCAGCGCTATGGTGGTCAGAGCCAGCCGTCATGGAAAATTTCTGGCATGTTCTGCATACCCAAACTGCAAAAACACAAAATCCCTTACCGGCGAAACAACCAAAGTTGAACCTACCAACGAAAAGTGTGAAAAATGCGGCAGCCCAATGGTTATTCGATTTAGCAAGAAATGCCGATTTATGGGCTGTTCAGCCTATCCAAAATGCAGAAATATCAAGTCTTTGCCTACAGGTGTAAAGTGCCCAAAAGAGGGTTGTGGCGGAGACCTGATACAACGTTGCTCGAAAAAGGGTGGTATCTTTTTCGGATGCAGTAAATATCCTGAATGCGATTATATTGCGAAAGAATTACCCGATACAACAACTGATACTGTAAAGGAAGAATAAATTAAATTAATTGCTTTATTTCAAAGTTACAAACCCTTTATTCTTTACAAAGACACTGACTGGACTATTTGTTTCTAAGAATTCATCCATGAGTGTCATAAATTCTATAACAGAATGCACCTCTTTTGTGCCTACTTTTGTTATTAGATCACCTGGCTTTATACCGGCACGCTCGGCGGGACTATTTACTTCTACATCGACAACCAAAACTCCTTTTTCACCTTCAAGTCCAAGTGATTTTGCAATATCTTGATTTAAATCGTTGACTACCAATCCCAAAGAGAATTTTGTTGGTTCATCCAGTTTTCGAATAGCTACATAGGTTTTACCAGCAAGATCTTCGGGCTGTCTTTCCACAAAGACATCCAGTGCACTTTCCACACCGTCTCGTATAACCTTTACAATGATTTTTGTATCTACTTTTGCATGCCGAATAGCATGCTGGAGATACGTTGTATTTTCGATTCTTTTCCCATCTATCTCTGAAATGATATCACCGGGACGGATACCTCCCTTCGCAGCGGGGGTCTCGCTCCACACCTCCAAAACAAATGCACCCATTTCTGTTGACAGGCCAAAACGAGAGATAATTTCTTTTTTATCTTTGAGACCAAGCGATACGGCTAAATCGTCATTAATATCGTGCGTTCCCACACCCAAGTATCCTCTTATAACTGTTCCTGTAACCATGATCTTTTCGGCAGTTTCTTTTGCAATAGAAGCAGAAATTGCAAATCCTACACCTTGGAAACCACCCGAACGAGTTGCAATAGCGGTGTTTACACCAATAACCTCACCCCTCAGATTGACAAGCGGGCCACCACTGTTTCCAGGATTGATGGCTGCGTCCGTCTGGAAAAAATCTTCGTAGACAAAAGGGAGTACGAACGGAATGACATGTGTCCTTCCTTTGGCGCTGATTATGCCGGTAGAAACGGTTTGTTGGTACCCAAAAGGGCTACCAATTGCGATAACCCAATCACCCACTTGCACTTCTTCTGAATCGCCGAATTCGGCAGGTAAGAAATTCTCTCCTTCTATTTTAATGACCGCAAGGTCGGTATTTGGATCAATGCCAACGATTTTGGAGTGTCTGTATTGTTCACCATTGTAAGTAACCACCGTGATTTCATCTTCAGAAAAACCGCTGATAACATGGTTATTGGTCAAGATATAGCCCAGTTCATCTATAATAATACCTGAGCCTAATCCCCTTTTTGGTATATTATCAGTAGGGTGATCACGTTTGGGTTGAAAATCTTGATAGGGTGGTAATGGTTCGGTATCTGTACTATTTTTTAAAGGTTCCTTTTTTTCTGTGCTTAAACTGACAACTGAGGGTCTGACGAGTTGTGAAACTTTTCGGAATGTTTCTATAAGCGGTTTGGTTATCTTTTCAAGTTCAAAGAGTTCTTGCTTTAATTTATCGATTTCGGCATTTCGCCCTGCAAAAGTAGGGCAGTTGTAGAGGAAGAATAAGGAAGTTACTATCAACGACAAAAATAATAATTTTGTGCATTTCATTTTTTATTTGTAGGAGCTTTCAATTTATAAACCAGATACCCACTACCAGCAAATATAAATACATCTACGAAAAATGTTAAAATAACTACCCTTTTCGCTAATTTGGGATTGTTTGTCCTGTGGACTTTTGCAATTGCACTAAAGGTAAAGTATACAATTAAAATATATGCAAAGCATACACCTATAATCAAGGGTATTTTTTTTGAAGTCTTCATTAATTAACAGCACAATGAACTTATAACCACCCCTTGATCCCCTCCTTCGCAAGGAGGGGATCAAGGGGTGGTCTTCCGCGGGTTATTTGCCATACTGGTTATGGTCACGAAACCCGCATGAATAAAATGAAAATTCCTATACAATTAAATTATATTTTAGATAGTGCTGTTTAAAAGTAGACTTAAGGAGTTGTTGGAGATACTGTCTTCTCTTTTACCTCCTCTTTTGTTCCCAACTTCATCATTTCCAGCCGATTAGACAATTCAATTTCAGCCTTCTGGATATCACCTATCCGTTTATTAAGGTTTTCTTCAGTAGTTTTATAATTAGCCTCAAAACCGCAAACATGCGCATCCAAATTTTTAATCATTGTTTCTCTCTCTTTGATCGTTTGTTGGATATCATTATTGCAGTTCTTTATGTCATCTATGTCGTTATGGAGACCATTCCCATCATTTACAATTAAAGAAATAGACCTGGATAAATCATCTAGTCGTTTTTCTAGCGTTTGAGTTATTTTAGAAATTTCAGCTACTCTACGATCTGTATCCTTCAGCCTTTCACTCGAAGTAGCACTACACCCGAACAGAGACATTGATAACATCCAGATACAAATATAGGTTACAAAATAATTTTTCATTTTCTAATTATAAATCAATTGTATATAAACACAAAAAAAATTTATTATAAATTGGAACTTTTTTTGAATTAAATATGTTTTTCCTATCAAATTGTTCTCCTTTTTTAAGCAAGCTGACTTTCGCTTTCCTCCTTTTCTACGAAAGTCGGCTTGCTGTTTTTTATATGTAGATATCTAAAAAGGAACCTAGCGGTTCTCTGCGGTTTCTTTTTTCTATAGTCAGAGGATCGGTAATTCCCTTCGTTTGAACATTCTTCGCTGTGTCTCCCTGTGTAACGTTTTTGACTTTCTGTGCAAAAATCTCACTTTTTTTCTGTATTTTTTCTACATTCTGCGAGTGGATACTTTTAGGTATATTTTCAATGTCACTCTTTTGAGCGTTTTTTACTTCATTTTTAAAATCAAGACTGTTAATTTCTTTTTTATTTGTTTGTGTGGATAATCGTTTAATCTGTTCAAGAAGTTTTGATACTACCGGAGTTACGTCATTTACCATATGCCTCCCCCCTAAAATAATTTGATGGGAACAATAATACAAGTGCAGATTTAAATGTGAGCGATTTTTGTACCTAATTCAATCAAGTCATTTAGAAAAATGCATACATTTAAGATAAAAAGATCATTCCGTATAAAGTATCACTAAAAAGATTGTGAAAATGTTTTTTCTTTGAGTAACAGATTCAATTGTTGTAACACTAATAGAATTAAGGTATTACATGTAAAATATATTTTTAGCAAGATCTTTATAAAATTTATTACCTATGCAAAGGGTGTTTTTAAAATTGTTTTCAACTTGCCATGCTATGAAAGAAATATAAATTTGTTTAGCAAAACCAGCTAATATTTAACTATAATCCATACTAATTTATACAAAAACTGTTGGAAAATTCAACCGTGTTATAAGTATTGTATTTTGTTGGATTGCATTTTTATGTGCTGAATGTTATAATTTTCTCGTAATTTATTTTAACATATTGTTATTTATAAAAGGGGGCGAAAGGATTCGACCGGACAGTTTGAGGTTTAGGTGGCGTATTGAGGTTGTCAGGCGGCCTCATTAAAAACCTGGCAAAATGATTTAAATGCCGAATATCCAATGGCACTGGCTGCTTAATTAACAGCCACGTTTCATTATTCTTACCTGCGAGGTTAATGAAACGACGATTAGCAGGTTAGTTCATTCCTTTTGCCCGGTGGGGAATGAACGAATTCTTAACTGAGCTGGTCTATGGAAACCCTGTCAGTTGGGGTTCCAGATGGCGAGACTTAAAAAATTGACTATATACGTAGAAGCCTATGCTGAAATGTCTAGGGACGCGGGTTCAATTCCCGCCGCCTCCACCATTTCAAGATTATTATTCAATGCAAACGCTTGTGCTTTTGACGAAAATATTTATCAAGTTTTCACTTGATAAATCAATGTTTTAACCTTTTCAATAGCGGCCTCTTTAGTGTTTAAATTGCCTTCGAGTTGTTCATCTTCAATTTTTGTCAAAATATCTTTAAATACAGGACCTGGTTTTAGTCCCATGTCGATAAGGTCGTGTCCGGTGATAAGGGGCTTTGGTTTGACCTCTTCATGACTCAGTTTACTGAACATCTCCTGACAGTAGTGGTAGTCAGATAGATCACCGCTGCTGGCAAGGGCATCGATTCTGCATAACTCTGCCAGTGCTGGATAACCCTCCTCTGCAAAAAGTCTTTTCAGTTTGCTCAGCCGCATCTTTTGGGCATCTTTAAAATACAGGTGTTTTAAAACGAGCCAGACAATGCGATCCTTTTCAGCATTAGACGTTTTTAACCGATCGCAGATTTTTGCCGTCATGTCAGCGCCCACCTTTTCGTGCAAATTGAACCGAATTCGGTCAGATTCCTCAAAGGTAATGGTCTTGCCGATGTCATGCAACAGTATTCCCATAGCGAACGTCCAGGAAGGTCTTTCCATCCCCTGTTCAGGGACAGGGGCAAGCTTGGACAGGCACAAAAGGGTATGCACGAAGACGTCCCCCTCAGGGTGAAAGTTTTCAGGCTGTCGCACGCCTTTCATGCTTGATACTTCTGGTAGTATCTCTTCCAAAAGACAGAGTTCATCTAATAGTTTAATACCGATATGTGGGTTCGTGCCCGTTAATATCTTTTCCAGTTCTTCCCGTATGCGTTCGGCGCTGACCACATGAATATTTTGGGCAAGCTGAATAATCGCCCGTCGTGTATCTTCATGGATGGGAAAATTAAAACGGCACGCAAAACGTGCGGCCCGTATCATGCGCAACTTGTCCTCCGTAAATCGTTCGGCAGGATTTCCGATGGTACGGATAATACCTTTGGAAATGTCTTCCTGTCCGCCAACATAGTCCAGTATCTCATTCTTTACGGGATCGTAGAGCAGCCCATTGATGGTGAAGTCCCGCCGTTTTACGTCATCTTCTGGGGTGCTGAAGGCTACATAATCAGGGTGACGTCCATCACTATAAGAACCTTCCGTGCGAAAGGTAGCCACCTCGAAGTTGTGACCATCTTTGACAACAATGACCACGCCAAACTGCACGCCAACAGGGATGGTCTTCCCAAAGAGGTTTATAATGTCCTGGGGAAGGGCGCTGGTGGCAATGTCGTAATCAATAGATACCTTCCCCATAATCATATCGCGTACACACCCACCGGCAAAGAAGGCTTTATAGCCGTGTTTTTGCAAGGTTTTTACGATTTCTATGGCGGTTTGTTTAACTGTCATGTTTGAGAAAGGTAAGAAAATATTCTGATCTAATACCACAGTGATGCGTCATTTGCACCGCGTTCGCGCTGCTAACGCTTGATATCACCGGCGGGCAATAGCCCGTCTGTTGGATTGACTTGTTAGATGCTTTTTTATCATTTGAGCTTTCAAAGGATATTTCTCAGGATTTTACAGGTTGTCAATTTCTAAATCAACATCCAACTCCGGCCAGTATAAATGATAGCCGTGAAGCAACTTAACATTCTGTATCGCTTTTAATATTTTGATTTATATTGATCCGTCTCAACTTCTTCCTGCAGCCTTTTAATTGCTGATTGGTAGAACAACGTGTCTATTTCAAAGCCAATGAAATGCCGTTTTATTTGTTTAGCTGCAACTGCTGTCGTTCCAGACCCCATAAAAGGATCTAATACTACTTGACCTTGTTTAGTCGTTAGTCTAATGAGAAACTCAATAAGGGGCAGTGGTTTCTGAGCCTCGTGAATTCGTTTTTCATTTATATTGTAATCAAACTCCAGCAAATTAGTAGGTGAACTACCGTTTATCAAGCACTCATCAATATTTATTGCTCCAACTTCATTTTCTAAGATATTATCAGTTATTGTACCTCCGATTTTGTATGGTTTTACAAACCATGCAATGGGTTCAAAAATAGGCGCTAAATTGCCAAGCCTCCATCCTTTCCATTTATGCGATTCCTCTTTCAACCCCCGCCGAGCAAAGACAATACTTACACGTTGAGCACGATGATGCGCAAATTGCTTTTTCCATGCCAATGTATCTTTAAGCAAGAATCCAATATTCTCAAACGCATTAATAACTTGATGTACGGTTCGTCTACCACTGAAAACAAAAAGGGATGCCCCCTTTTTCATTTTAGGATAAACAATCGCAACCCAGTTTTTACACCACTCTCTATATTCAGTGCCAATGTTTCTGTCCGACTGTGACCAGCCATTTATCGGTTTGCCACGTCTTTTAAACCCTGACTTCCCTATCTGTGCGGGAGATTGGCCAAGTAGAGCTGAATTTGTGTTGGAATGTAGAACATCCCATTCATCCAGACAAATTCCATAGGGAATATCGGATAAAAATAAATCTATAGATTCATTATCAAGATTGCCCAGGAAATTACGACAATCTCCAAGTGTAATTCTATTTATGTAATTTTCATTCATAACGTGGATGGATTAGTCCCCAAGTGCTTACAGATAGCCTCATTCCCAAGCACATGAAAACTATCATTTTTATCTTTATTCTACAATTATCAGCGTATTACCGGATAGCGTAATGGCGTTACCCTGCGCAACTCTTATCCGGCTTATTTTAATTTTCCGGTATCGACCGGTTCTTTTTTATTATGATAAATCACTCGAACATTTTTCAATTCATTTTTAATAAAATCGGTATAATGCTCAAAGCCGCTCTTCTTAAAATCCTGGTATACCTGCTCTTTGCTTTCCCAGACTTCTTCCATGTATTTGTCATAATTAGTCTTCATATTTATCCAGATAATTATTAAAAAATTCTTCTATGACTGTCTTGTATTCCAGTGCGTCGTCTGCAAGGAGAAAGTTGATCACGGAAGTATCCAGATATATCTTAAGTTTTCTCATCTTTACACCTCGCAATGACAACTTTCTTTTAGCGTTTACTATACGTCCTTACTTATCTACCCCGCAGTAAGCCCAGGTGCGGCTCTTTGAAGGAATAGAGGCTGTGGACGGTACCTTCTGACTGGGCAGATGGCGAGCGCATTTCAAAGCGGAGTGTGCCTTCGTATATTCCCTTATGAAGTTCTTGAATGCTTCTGCATCCAAGCTCTTGCAATGAATGGAGCAAGCTTTGCATCAGATATTGAACAAGATGGATAACCGATCCCTTATCTACAACCGTACCGGTAACGCCCTGCGCAACTTTTATCCGGTCTTCAACGGCGAGGTATCTCTTTCCTCCCCCTTTTTCCATGGCTTCATGAGATGCCATACCTCTGTATTTTTTAACGCGTACACCGCCTTCATAAAAATATTCGCCCGGGGACTCACTGGTACCGGCAAGTAAACCGCCCATCATAACGGCGCTGGCGCCCAGAGATAATGCCTTTACGATATGTCCTATATGGGCTATGCCGCCATCCGCCATGACGGGGATATTTGCGTATTCTTTAGAGAATTTTGCCGTGTGATAAATTGCAGAGCCTTGCGCCCTTCCAACAGAAAGGGTATCTTGTGTAATACAAATAGAACCGCTTCCCATACCAATACGAAGTGCATCAACGCCGGCATCGATCAATGATTTGCACTGTTTTGCGGTGACAACGTTTCCTCCTATTACTTCAAGGTGCGGGTATGTCTTTTTGATGTATTTGATCGTATTGATTTGGAAGATAGAATCACCCTGAGATGCATCGATCACGATAACATCCACGTCTGCCTTGGCCAGTTCTGCCAGACGTTCTTTATCTTCTTCTCGTGTGGAAAGCGCTGCTCCCACGAGCAGTTGTTTATCCTTGTTTTTAGAAGCAAATGGGAAGTCCTCATTCTTCAGCAAATCCGTACGACTCAGGAGAGATACGAGACGGCCTTGTTTATTGACAAGCGGAAGTTTCCCCTTTTTGCTTTCCTTGAGTATCTTATTCCCTTCTGACAGAGAAATTCCGGTTGGTGCGGTAATCAACTGGGTGGTCATCACCTCTCTTAATAATTTGGTACGGTCTTCCTCAAAATCAATATCCCTCTTTGTTACAATTCCTACAAGTTTCGAGTTTAATGTGCCGTCTTCGGTAATGGGGATACCTGAAAAACCGTGCGTTTCTTTAAGCATATCGACATCCCGAATAGTGTGGTTTGGGCTCAGCACGACAGGGTCAGTAATAAATCCATTTTCAAATCTCTTGACACGGCGTACCTCTTTCACCTGTTCATCAATGGTGTTATTGTAATGGATGATGCCAATACCTCCCAGCAGCGCCATACAGATCGCCATCTTTGATTCGGTCACAGTATCCATAGGAGAACTAACAAGAGGCCTTTTGATCTTTATATTGCGGGTAAGGTCGGTTTCAAGAGTGATTGCATCAAGCGCAAAATCGATGTGGCCTGGCAGCAGGATAAAATCATTATAGGTGATACCCCCCTGTCCTTCAAAAAATGTCTTTGCATCCAGTCCGTTGGGTGACATAACGTTTTAATTACCTCCAATTATTTATAAATTTCATGTAATTTTAAATCAGGTTGGGTTTTGCCTTTTAAAACCCAACCTGATTTAAAATAATTATAACATCATATAGGGATCAACATCAACTATTGCTTGTACACTTTTTGACGGTTTCAACATATCTGAAATCTTCTGGAGGGCATCATGAATGTGGCTGTGGTTCTGTGACCTTATCAGAAGATGCCACCTGAACATATCATTAATCTTCGTCACGGGTGCAGGTGACGGTCCGAGTATTTCCAGATTACCCCCATTTGTTTTTGTGATTTCTTTTAATTTTTCGGCAACGACAGAAGACTTTTCTCTGGCCTTATCTTCCTTTCGACTACGAAAGACTATTCTGGCCAATTTACCAAAAGGAGGATAATTTAATTGTTTTCTGTATTCCAGTTCTTTTTTTGCAAATCCATCATAATCATGGGCGGCAGCATACGTGATGCTGTAATGCCTTGGGTTAAACGACTGCACAACTACTCTACCCCCCTTTGGCCCTCTGCCCGTACGCCCCGCAACCTGTGAGATGAGTTGGAATGTACGTTCACTCGCCCGGAAATCAGGCAGGTTCAGTATCGTATCCGCCGAAATTACCCCAACTAGGGTAACGTTGGGAAAATCCAGTCCCTTCGCAATCATTTGCGTGCCGAGCAATATCTGGACATCACCCCGTTCGAATGCGGTCAGCGCCTTTTCGTGGGCATTTCGCGCACGCATAGAATCGCTGTCCATACGGAGAATTTTATAATTTGGGAACTTGGCTATAATTTCGTCCTCGATTTTTTCGGTGCCAAACCCGCGATAGTTAATATTGCCTGTCATGCAGTCCGGGCATGATTCCAGGGGATGAGCCTCTGCGTGGCAATAATGGCACAAGGCTGTATTTAATTTTTTGTGAAAGGTCATGGGAATGTCACATTTCCGGCATTTTAATACGAATCCGCACCGTTTGCAGTGAAGATACGGCGCAAATCCCCTGCGATTCAAAAACAGGATCACCTGTTCATTTCTGGCTAACGCTTGATTCATATAATATGCCAGCCGTTGAGAAATAATATGGTGACCTCTCCGTTTGCGAACCTCTTCGCTCATGTCTACGATCTCGATTGGAGGAAGTTGTTGATTACCGATTCTTTTGGAAAGGACGATCTTTTCATAGTGTCCGCTTATTGTGTTGTAATATGTTTCAAGGGAAGGGGTAGCCGTCCCCAATATCACCATGGCGTTTTCATACGCTGCCCTTAGGATTGCGACATCCCGTGCGTTATACCGAGGGCTATTTTCCTGTTTATAGGTGTTCTCATGTTCTTCATCGATAATGATCAATCCGACATTTTTCAAAGGTGCGAATATGGAAGATCGAGCGCCGATGACAATGTCTACCTTGTTTTCTTTAATATCATTCCACTGAGAATAATGGAAAGTACCCAGAAGGTGACTATGCAATATGGCCACATTATTAAATCTTGCCTTTATTCGTTGAATAGTTTGTGAGGTAAGAGATATTTCCGGAACAAGGAAAATAACCTTACGGCCCTGCTCAAGCACTTTCGCAATAGTTTGTAGGTAGACCTCTGTTTTCCCACTGCCGGTAATGCCGTGAAGTAAGACAACGCCCGGCTTGTGTGTAACATCGCACGGTAAAGCATCGTTTTTTCCATCAAATATGTTTATCTCCCTTCCCTCTCCCTCATGTGAAAGACCTTCCCCTTCCCCTCCTTGCGAAGGAGGGGAAGGGGTGGTTAAAGCGGGAGTAATCCAGTTACTATTATATAGTGCAATGAGTTTTTTGTTAATGATATCGAAGGCGTTTTGCTGCTCTTCGGTAAAAGTTAAATGTTGTTGCAATGGGCCGAAATCGCAAGTCGTATCGACAATGTGCTGGGGTTTATTTTGTATGGCAAGAAATCCCTTCTTTTCAAGCTGGCGAAGTCCGGGCATCTTGCAACCACTGATGTGAATGAGTTCCCTGGCGCTTATTTCCTGAAAATTTTCACTAAATAATTCAAGTACCTTCGCTTGTTTTGGAGCACGTGTTTTTATTTGCGAAAGGGTTTTCTGGTCAAGCGCTAACAGGGCGTCACGGCGCGTCACAAAAAAAGTCTCCTTTTCTTTTACGCCCCTGCGTGCAACCGGCGGGATTACGGCATTGATCGCCTCTCCCCAGCCGCAGTAATAATGGGATGACAGCCACTTCGTGATTTTAAGCATGACATCGTTGGCCAGCGGTGTCTTATCAATTACGTTAATAATGTCCTTTATTTTATATGGGGAAGGAGTATACGTAAATCCTACGCAAAAGCCTGTGGTTATTTTATTGCCGAAGGGTATTTTTACCCGCATACCTGCTGTAAGGCTGTCTCTTAAGTGTGGAGGAATGCTGTAATGGAATATCTTATTTAGGGGAATATTGACGACCACTTCTGCATATAATTTCTGGAATGGTTGATTCGCCTGCAAGGTTTGCTGTTCTGGTACAATCTCATTTGAGCATGGAGCAATGGGAGTCGAGATCTGATTTGTGAGGCTGGTATACATAGATTTATAGTAAAAATTTCAATCCCCGTTCCCAGTTTACACGAGGGCAAGTTTCACGAGGACAAGTTTCGCGTCTTTCGCGGGCAACCTGTCCTCGTGAAACTTGCCCTCGTGTAAACTGGGAACGGGGAACAGCGAAATCCCTTTCGTTTCTTTTTGTGTGTTTCGTGGGTAATACGCTACTACCGAAGGCCGCCTAGTTTAATGAGGGGATAGTAGCAAAATAATAGTGTGGTGTCAAGGTAGATACTCAAGCCAAAAATTGGGATTGGTAAAACAGTCCACAGAGATCACCGAGATCACGGCGGGAAAAATTAAGCCTTCGGAGACTTTTTACACCACTAAGACACAAAGCCACAAAGAAAAAACATAGACATGTAACTGGGTAGGAGCCGTCTCCTGACGGCGATTGGCAATTCACGTCGGTTTGCAATTGTCACAATGTAACCGTTAATGTAGAGACGCAATACATTGCGTCTTTCCGTTGATGCTGATTGTCGCCAACAGGAGTGGTTTCCTACAACGCACTAACGCGACTTTCAAGTCGCCTATTTTTGTTAATTACCTTCTTAGTCGCGTCAGGGGATAGTCTAAAAAAGGAGTAAATGTAGACATTCTATGTCAAGCTCTTTTTTTTCTTTTAGAAAAAAAGAGCTAAAAAGCATTTAAAAATCAGGGATTACAAAGTCATAGCCCA
>Ga0209520_10001878_pt1 | contig 12047 bp, 6 predicted proteins | sample Rifsed16ft1_FD_184009 | JGI IMG/M metagenome (GOLD analysis project Ga0209520, IMG submission 184009) | Soil microbial communities from Rifle, Colorado, USA - sediment 16ft 1 (version 2) | ecosystem: Environmental > Terrestrial > Deep subsurface > Rock core/Sediment | place: Rifle, Colorado...
GGCTGGTCAGCCAGTTCTTCCTGCCGATGGCCCTCGCGGTCACGTTCGCGCTGTTCGCGTCGCTCGGCGTCGCCCTGACGGTGGTGCCGGTGCTCGCCTACTTCTTCGTCGACCGCGTCCGGATCAACGTCGACGAGACCGGGGAGCCGCGCAACTCGCTCTGGGTGCGGGCCTACGTGCCCACGATCCGGCTGGCGCTGCGCAACCGCTGGACGAAGTGGGGGGTCGTGGCCACGGCGGCGCTGCTCTTCGCGGGCTCGCTGGCCCTGGTCCCGCTGCTGCCCACCCAGTTCATCAACACGGGCTCGGAGAAGATCCTCCAGGTGAGCATCGCCCCGCCGGGGGGGACCAGCTCGGAGGCGGTCCTCGAGCGGGCGACCCGTGCCGAGGAGATCCTCCTCGGCCGGGGCGAGGTCCACCTCGTTCAGACGAACATCCCCGGCGAGCAGGATGCGAGCTTCCAGACGATCCTCGCGGCGATGAGCGGGCGGCCCGCGAACAGCGCGGTCCTGACGGTCCGGCTCGATCCGGCGGTCGATCTGACGGCCGAGTCGAAGGCGCTCTCGGACATCCTCGCGACGGTCAAGACGGACGGGTACGACGTCAACGTGGCGCAGGCCGCCGGCTTCACCTCGAACGGGCTCAACGTGATCGTCAGCTCGGACGACGCCGCCCTCGTCGAGCCCGCGACCGAGACGATCCTGGCGTCCCTGGCCAGCCGGTCGGACCTCCTCAACCTCAAGAGCGACCTGGTCAAGGCGGCCCCCGAAGTGCAGGTGCTGGTCGACCCTCGCAAGGCCATCGGCGTCGGCTTGACCGCCGCCCAGGTCGGGGCCGAAGTCCGGTCGGCGCTGACCGGCCAGGTGGCGACCCGCCTGCAGCTCCCGGAGGTCGGCCTCGTCGACATCGTCGTGCGGCTCGACCCCGCCGGGGTCTCCTCGGTCGAGGCACTGCGGGGTCTCCCCGTCGGCACGGTGACGAAGGTGCCGCTTGCCGGGATCGCGACCGTCGAGCAGGTCGACGCGCGCGGCAGCATCACGCGCATCGATCAAGCGCCCGCGGCGTCGGTGACGGCCGAGATCAGCAGCGCCGACACGGGCGCCGTCTCGAACGACGTGCAGAGGACGATCGACGATCTGCGGGCCAGCGGGGAGATCCCGCCCGCGGTCCAGGTCCGACTGGCGGGCGTGACCGAACAGCAGCGCGAGGCCTTCGGCGGCCTGTACTACTCGATGGCCGTCGCCGTGCTCCTGGTCTACGTGATGATGGTGCTCGCCTTCGACTCCCTCATCACCCCGTTCGTCATCCTGCTCAGCCTGCCCCTCGCGACGGTCGGAGCGTTCCCGGCCCTCTACCTCACCGGGCGTCCCATCGGCGTGAGCTCCCTGATCGGGTTCCTCATGCTCATCGGCATCGTGGTCACCAACGCGATCGTGCTGCTCGACCTCGTCGAGCGGCTGCGCGCCGCGAACCACTCGACCAGGGACGCGTTGATCGAAGGGGGCAAGACTCGCGTCCGGCCGATCCTCATGACCGCCATCGCCACGATCCTGGCCCTCGTGCCGCTGGCGGCGGGCTTCAACCAGGGCTCGATCATCGCCGCCGAGCTCGGCACCGTGGTCATCGGCGGGCTGCTCTCGTCTACCTTCCTCACCCTCATCGTCGTTCCGGTCGTTTACTCCCTCGTCGACGGAGGCAAGTCGTCGATCCGCCGGCGACGCGAGAGCCCGGAGCCTGCGCTTGAGGTGGCTTCCGCGACGTGACGGTCGCCGTGTTCGCTGTCGGCCTGACGCCGCGATTGACGCCCGTCGGCCTAAATCCGATAATGACACTCGGATTTACGAATATCCCTGAGGTGGCCCGAGTCGGTCCCCCACCCCCGGCCGGGCCACCTCGACCACGAGGCCCTCGACCGACGCCAGTGATCGAAGCCGAAAGGATCTGATGGCCGCCACCCGCGAGCTCGTCTCCCAGGACTACTCGAAGTTCGACTTCCGCGACGACCTCGTCTACCTCAAGGAGACGAAGCGCGGCCTGACGCGCGAGACGGTCGAGGAGATCAGCGCCATCAAGGGCGAGCCCCAGTGGATGCTCGACTTCCGGCTGCGCGCCTACGACCACTTCCTGAAGCGCCCGATGCCGACGTGGGGCGGCTATCTCGGCGACATCGACTTCGACAAGATCGTCTACTACCGCAAGCCGTCGAAGGGTGAGGAGCGCTCCTGGGACGACGTCCCGGACCAGATCAAGCAAACGTTCGAGAAGCTCGGCATCCCCGAGGCGGAGCGCAAGTTCCTGGCCGGCGTCGGCGTGCAGTACGACTCGGAGGTCGTGTACCACTCGGTCAAGGAGGAGCTCTCGAAGCTCGGGGTCGTCTTCATGGGCACCGACCAGGGGCTCAAGGAGTACCCGGAGCTCTTCCGCAAGTACTTCGCCACGGTCATCCCGCCCGAGGACAACAAGTTCGCGGCCCTGAACAGCGCGGTCTGGTCGGGCGGTTCGTTCGTGTACGTGCCGCCGGGCGTCGACGTCCCGCTCCCCCTCCAGGCGTACTTCCGCATCAACGCCGAGAACACCGGCCAGTTCGAGCGGACACTAATAGTTGTCGATGAGGGAGCGAAAGTACACTATATAGAGGGCTGCACGGCCCCGATTTACTCGACAGATTCACTCCACGCAGCCGTTGTTGAGGTTATTGCACTTCCGAACTCCAACGTGCGCTACACAACGATCCAAAACTGGAGCCGGGATGTCTATAACCTCGTCACAAAGCGCGCCCACGCTCACGAGAACGCCCACGTGGAGTGGATCGACGCGAATACCGGATGTTTGACGGCCGAGACGCTGGTCTACAAGAACAACGACCTCGTCCCAATCTCTGAGATCAGGCAAGGCGATCGGTTGTACTCGCTATCTGCGAGCTTGGACATCGAGCGCCAACCGGTTATCACAACGCGCAAGAACCCTCCGGAACCCGTCTTTGACGTCGTGCTTCGGAACCACCGTCGCGTGCGTGGGACGGCCAACCATCCGTTCCTGGTCATGCGCAAGGAAGGTCGGACGCGCCGACTCGCTTGGCTCCCGATGGCATCGATCTTGCCGGGCGATGACTTGGCAGTTGCCGGGCAACTGCCCGACCACGGCGAACCGCGAAAGTTCGAGGTGGTCGAGCAGCGACTGCGACTGCGAGGCCCCTTCCAGCCGCCTCCTGAGAGCTCGGACGACCTCCTATGGCTCCTTGGGTTCTTCATCGGTGACGGCTACTTCGATGGCGCCAATCGGGTTTCGATCGCAGTTCCAGAAAGCGACTCTGCCGAGCCCCGAGTCCGAGAGCTCAGTACGCAGCTTTTCGGCGTCCGCTTGACAAGGAGTGGCGTCGTCCTTCGCGCGAACAACGGCGCCTGGGTCGATTGGCTTCGTGCCCAAGGCTTCGCCGGCGACGCGCATTCGAAGCGCGTTCCCGCTTGGGTCTTCCGGCTCCCGCACGGCCAGAAGCGTGCCTTCATCGACGGTTACATCGCTGCTGATGGCTACATGCGGAAGGGCCATCGGAACGTGTCGATCACGAGTGCAAGCCGGGAACTGCTCGAACAGGTGAGGCACCTGGCGATCGCTGCCGGGCTGAACCCGTCGAAGATCTCGACCTACCACCGGCGGACCAAGCTGCCGCTCGGCGCCGAGGAGAAGGACTACATCACCTACTTCCTCTACTTCTCGGATCAAGAGCTCGCCGGGCCCGTCCACTTCGTGCCCGTCGCGAACATCGAGTACGCGGGCGAGCAGGAGACCTACGACATCCAGGTCGAGGGCACCGAGAACTTCATCGCCAACGGCGTGTTCGTCCACAACAGCCGGCTCACGATGAAGTACCCGAGCATCTACCTGCGTGGTCGCGGCGCGACCGCGGAGATCATCAGCGTCGCGTTCGCCGGGCACGGGCAGCACCAGGACACCGGCGCCAAGGCGATCCACCTCGCACCGGACACGCGCAGCCGGATCATCTCCAAGTCGGTGTCGAAGGACGGCGGGCGGGCGACCTACCGGGGCAACCTCCGCGTCCAGCCCGGCGCGACCGGGGTCGTCGCCAGCGTCCGCTGCGACGCGCTCATGCTGGACGACCACTCGCGAAGCGACACGTACCCGTACATCGACATCCAGGAGAACGACACCACGATGTCGCACGAGGCGGTCGTCGGACGGATCAGCCAGGACCAGGTCTTCTACCTGATGAGCCGCGGGCTGACCGAGAACGAGGCGACCAACCTCATCGTGCAGGGCTTCCTCGAGGTCTTTACCAAGGAACTGCCGATGGAGTACGCGGTCGAGTTCAACCGACTCGTGAGGCTCGAGATGGAGGGCGCCCTCGGTTGAGTCTTCGACCGACGCCCATGCAGGCGCCGGTCCGGCGCGCTCCGACCGACCTGCCGATCACGTTCGCCGACGAGTCGTTCGTCCGAAGGGTCTCCACGGCGAACGCTGAGCCCGACTGGCGCCTGGCCGATCGGATCGACGGCCTGCGCCGCTTCGCCGAGCTGCCGGTCGAGACGAATCGGCTGTTCACGACCTACGTCGACTATCGGCCGGTCGAGCTGTCCAACCTTCGCCCGTACCACGTGGTCGCCCCGCCGGAGGCCGATGGGGCGCGTCTCCCGACCGGCGCATCGGCCTTCCTGCACATCCGCGAGGACCACGTGGTCGCCCGCGTGCTGTCTCCGCAGGCCCGGGACGGGGGCCTGTTCCTGGGCACCTTCGACGAAGCCACTGGGGCGGCCGCCGCGGCGCTCCGCCGCCGGCTGGAGGGCGACACGAGCCTCCCCGACGACGACAAGCTCGCCCAGCTGACCCGGGCGTCGTACGGCGTGGGGATCCTCTGCCACGTGCCCGCGGGCCTGGTGCTCGAGGAGCCGATCGTCATCCGCTGGAGCGTGGGGCGTGGGAACCGAGGCCTCCTGAGTCGCACCGTCGTCATCCTCGGGGAGGCGGCCCAGGCGAAGGTCCTCGAGGAGCTCGACGAATCGGGCCGCACGCAAGGGACTCCCCGCGCCAATGTCGCCGGGGCCGTTGGCGCACAAGCTCTCTGGACGGGCACGTCGGAGGTGACTCTCGGACCGGCGGCGGTGCTCGACATCGCCTCGCTCGGCGAGTTCGGTCCGCGCACGGTCGCCTTCGTGAACCGGCGCGCCGAGCTGACCGAGCAGGCCCAGCTGCGCTGGGCGATCGCGTCGGTCGGTGGGGCGTACGTGAAGAGCCGGATCGACAACAGGCTGGTCGGGCGGGGGAGTGGCGTGGGACAGGTCGAGATCGTCTTCGGCTCCGGCGAGCAGCACTTCGACCTGACCAGCTACACGCGCCACCTCGGGGAGGACACGACGAGCGACCTCCTCTCCAAGGGCGTGCTCCAGGAGCGCTCCCGCAACTTCCTCAAGGGCCTCATCACGATCGAGCGGTCGGCCCGCGGGAGCGACAGCTTCCTCGGCGAGTTCGGCATGCTGCTGGGCAAGAGGTCGCGCTCGGTGGCGATCCCGGCGCTCGAGATCGACCAGCCGAACGTGCGCCGCGCGTCGCACTCCTCGTCGGTCGGGCCGCTCGACGAGAACCAGCTCTTCTACCTCGAGAGCCGGGGCATCGAGCGCGAGACGGCGCGCAAGATGATCGTGCTCGCCTTCCTCGAGCCGGTCGTGGCTCGCATCCCCTTGCCCGAGGCGCAGGAGCGTCTGCGGGATCTACTCGATCGGAAGTGGCTGCCGGCCCCATCGGGCGAGGCCGCGGCGGAGGCGGCCGCAGCGGCCTCGGACACCGCCATACCGGCATGAGCCGCCGGGTCGACGTGGCCGCCGCCGACGAGGTGCCGGAAGGGACGATGCTCATGGTCCAGGTCGACGGCACGGGCGTCCTCCTCGTCCACACCGAGGGCCGCATCCGCGCCATGCAGGGCATCTGTACGCACGAGTACTTCGAGCTCGACAAGGGCTTCCTGACCGACGGCTCGCTGACCTGCGCGCTCCACCTTTCGCGCTTCGACCTCGAGACCGGGGAGCCACTCGACCCGCCTGCCGAGGTGCCCCTGGCGCTCTACCCGGTGTCGGTCGAAGACGGGCGGATCGTCCTGGAGTTGCCGGAGGGCGAGATCCCCGTCAACGGCTGAGTTCCGTGTACCATGCCGTCATGACGGATATGGACGTAGCGGACACGGCACACGCGCTCGGCGTCTCCGAACGCACCGTGCGCCGGTGGCTCCGCGAGGGCCGGCTAGCCGGCTATCGCGTCGGTAGGCGGATACGCATCCCGGAGAACGCGGTTCGGGAGGCGATCGCCCCGTACGGAGCGAACGCGCCTCACGGCCCGGCCGGCACTCCGTTAGATGCGGATCCCATCGCCATGTACCTCGCCGATCCCCGGCGACTCCGCGCGCGGCGCGAGGCGGCCGCGCGAGTGATGGACGCGATCGCTGCAAGCTCAGGCCCGGCGCTCACATCTGCCGACACGGCCGAGGGCCTCACCCGCGGCCTCCGCGATGACGAAGAGCACGGTTGGGACCAAGAGCTTGGCCGCGATCGTCCTTGATGCGAACGTCGTCCTGAAGTGGTTCCTGGCCGACGAAGAAGGCCGAGAACAGGCGGGACGCCTGCGGGATTCCGTCGTCGACGGCGACTTTCAGCCGTTCGCCCCGTCGCACCTGCCGCTTGAGCTCGCTGCTGGGCTCATCCGTGCCGCGCGGCGCGGCCGTCTCGCCAACGATGTCGTGCTGCCGGCACTGGATGCCTTCGCACAGATGCAGTTCGAACTCGTGGACGTGGCTTCGATCACGACCGAAGCCTCGGCGATGGCTCTTTCTCTTGGCTTATCCGTCTACGATGCCGCATACCTGGTCGTCGGCATGCACGTTGGCGCGCCCGTGGTGACGGCCGATGCGACGGTCCACCGCATCTCATCCGACGCCGGTCACGACGTGGTCCTGCTGGCCGAACTGCCTGCATTGACCTGAGATTCCGCTGGCCCAGCCGGGTCGGTCATGCGCTGCCGGCCGAGTGGCCTGCCGTGCGCATGCCGGGCCCAGGCTCGCGCGGTCCGATGCGGAATCGAGCGGCGGCGTCCCCCTCGAGCTCTTCGGGCGTGCGCCCCTCGATGAGGCCGACCACGTACGCCCCGATCGCCGGGCCGTGCTTGAAGCCGTGCCCTGAGCCACCCCCCGCGATCCACGCGTTCTCGAGTCCCGGATGCCGGTCGAGGATGAAGTGCGTGTCCGCGGTCGCCTCGTACTGGCAGACCCGAGTCTCAACCACGGGCGCCTCGGCGAGACCAGGGAAGCGAAGGCGCAGCTGGCGCCGCACCGCCTCGACCGAGGCCGGGTCGACGACGCGCTCGCCGGTCGTGGGGTCGAACGGCGGGCCGTAGACGTCGTGGGCGAGCTTGAAGCCGCGCTGATCGATGGCCGGGATGCCATAGGCGGGGGCGTCGAACTCGCACCACGCGGGGTGGTTCTCCGCCCGGTAGCGCGTGTCGCCTGACGCGGGGCCGACGAAGATGACGTCCTGCTTCGTCACGTTGAGCAGTCCGGCCATGAGGTCGGGGAAGAGGCCGGCCAGCCAGGGCCCGCAGGCGAAGACGAAGGCGTCGGCCGACCAGGAGCGCCCGTCGGCCGACTCGACCGTCTCCAGCCGTCCGCCCACCGACATCGCGGGTCGAACGTCGGCCAGCTCGAATCGGCCGCCCGCAGCCACCAGCGCTCGAACCGCGGCCTGCACGCCGCGCCGGGCCATGAGCGCGCCGGCCTCGGGCTCGAGGAGGGCGAAGGCCAGCCCCTCGCCGGAGATGCCCGGCCAGCGGCGAGGTACGTCGTCTGGGGAGAGGCGCTCGATCGGTACTCCGAGACGGCGGAGGGTCGGTTCGCTGGCCGCCTCGAAGCCGTCCGCGCGCCGCGCGAACCAGAGGCAGCCCGCCTGCACGAACAGTCGCTCGCCGACCTCGTCGCCGAGAGCCTTCCACTGGTCGAGGGCCCGCCGCGACCAGCGCGTGTACAGCTCGTCGGACCCGTGACTCGCGCGGGTGACGCGGGTCTCGTCGCCCGACGTAGCCCGCGGGTGGCCGACGCCCCACGCATCCAGGAGTGTCACAGCCCAGCCCGCACGGCGGGCGAGGAGCGCCGTCCAGACGCCCATCGTGCCGGCCCCGACCACCACGAGGCGGCTGGACGGAGTGGGAGCGTGGCTGATCGCTGGTGCTGGAGCGGGCTCCAGGGCGATCATCCGCGGGCCCCGGTTCCGCTCACGGGGCGAGGGTAAGGGTCTGCGTGGTCGCCTGCGTGACGGCCGAGTCGCTGAACGGGAAAGGCAGCAACTCCCCGGCGAGCCACGGGTCGATGAGGTCGGCGAAGTGCCCGTCCAGCGGGTGCTCGGACTGGCCGGTCGTGGTGACGATGCGCGCCGCGTCCCAGTCGCCCGTGTCGTAGACGCCTCTGTACGAGGGCGACACCCACGTCTCGAAGACGCCGAGGAGATCGGCCGGCCGGTAGTCCGGATCGTAGGGATCGGGATACACGACCGAGGGAGTCCAGACCGTGTCGTTGATCGCGTCGCCACTCCCGCCGACCGGCTTCGGGCCGCGGTCGAGGAGCCACTCCAGCGGCGGGATGCCGCTCGACCCGAGGGTCGGCTCCCGGTAGACCATCCGGTGAAGGCGCCCCCACGTCCACTGGTCGGGGTCCCCGAGCGCCGCGCGCAACTCCGCGCCGGCCTCGTCGAGGGCGCGGGCGACGATCTCGGCGGGTGCCTCGACGACCTCCTCCGTGCGCACGTCGTCCCACCAGCGGGACGGCGGGGCGCGACGGCGATCTGCGCGGCCGCCCCCCAGCTCCTCCAGGAGCCGGACGAGCACCCCGGCCGCCTGGTCGCTGCCCACGAACCTGCGCGCCAGGGCGTCCTTCTCGGTGCCGTCGCCCAGCTCGTCGTCGAAGACGTCGCGAACCAGGCGGTACGCGAAGACCTCGCCGGCCGCTGCGCCCAGGGAGTCCACCGGCGTGGTCCCGTCCCACTGGGCGACACGGGCCCGAACGATGCGGCCGTCCGCCGTTGTCGGGGCCGCGTCCGCCGCGACGGCGATGACCGAGTCGCCCCGGAGGAGCCGGTCGTCCAGCTGCATCTCCTGGAAGTCGTCGGGCGAGAAGCGCTTCTTCTCGGCCAGGAGCTGGCTGATCCGGGCGGCGCGGTACCCGGCGTCCCATTCGCGCCCCAGGAAATACGGGTAGTCCGCGCCGACCGGCGCGTTGTTGGCGGCCACGATCGCGCCGCTCGGCGGGTCGAGCAGGCGCGGCAGCTCGTCGAAGGGGACATAGCCGGTCCAGTCGGCCGTCCCGTCCCAGCCCGGCGCCGGCAGCGAGCCATCGCGGCCGCCCGCGCGGATGGGGATGCGGCCGGCGAGCTGGTAGGCGATGTGGCCCGCGTCGTCGGCGTACAGGAAGTTCTGGCTCGGGCCGCCGAAGTGGCGGAGGGCTTCCCGGAACTCGTCGTAGTCGCGGGCGCGATCGAGGCGGAGGAACGTGTCGAGGTTCCCCTCGGCGCCAACGAGGGCCGTCCAGCGCAGCGCGAGGACGAAGCCCGGCTCGCCGAGGCCGCCGCCGTCCTCGTCCACCGAGGCGAGCGGCTTGACGACGTCGTCGATCACCGGTCCGTGGACCGTGCTCCGGACGGTCAGCTCGACGTCCTTCCCGCCGGCCACGGCGATCGTCTCGCGGCGCGTCTCGAAGGGCAGCAGCTCGCCCTTGTACTCGTAGCGCGTCGGGTCGCCGGGGGCGAGCTTCTCGAGGAAGAGGTCCTGCGCGTCGGGACCGCTGTTCGTAGCTCCCCAGGCGATGTGACGGTTGTGCCCCAGGATGACCGCCGGGACGCTCGGGAAGCTCACCCCGGCGACGTCATAGGGACAGGCATCGGTGAGTGGGCGGCAGTGCAGCCCGACGACGAACCACACCGACGGCATGGAAACCGCCAGGTGGGGGTCGTTGGCGAGGAGGGCGAAGCCGGTGGTCGAGCGCGTGGGAGCGACGGCCCACTCGTTCGAGCCCGCGCCGCCCGGCCCGAGCGCCGCCCCGGCGGGCCTTCCGCCGAGCGCGCTGGTCACGCTGCCGGCGAGCGCCAGCAGCCGCGACAGGGCCTGCGGATCCGAAGCGGCGAGGGCGTCGCCCGGGATGCCGGCGGCACCACCCAGCGGATCCGAGGACGAGGGGTGGCCGCTCGATGCTGAGGACGCGCTCCGGTCGCCGACGATGGTCGGGTGGTCCGCCGGATAGGCCGCGCGCAACTCGTCGACCGCCTCCGGGTCGATCTTGCGGGCGAGCAGGAAGCGGAACAGCTCGCTGGAGAAGTTGCCGCTCAGCGTCCAGCCCTGGACCTTGGCGAAGACGGCCGAATCGGCAGGTGTCCACGGCTCCGGCCGGTAGCCGTCCGGGAAGCCGCCCTTCCCGGAGAGCAGCCCCGTGACCACGAACGGCAGCGAGAGGTAGCGGTTCTCGGCGAGCCAGGCGTTGACGCCCTCGCTGTACGCCTCGAGCACCTCGGCGACCTCCGGCGGAGAGGCGGCGATGTCCTCCTCCGCGGCGTGGCGCCAGCCGAGGGTCCTGATGAAGCGGTCCGTATCGAGCTGGTTTTCCCCGAAGAGCTCGGACAGGCGGCCAGCCCCGATGCGCCGGAAGATCTCCATCTGCCACATCCGCTCCGAGGCGTGCACGTAGCCCTGGGCGAGGAACAGGTCATGCGGGCTCGAGGCGTAAACGTGGACGAAGCCGTTGTCGTCCCGGCGGACCGTGACCGTGTCGGCGAGCCCGGTGACGTGAAGCGTGCCGGTCCGCTGTGGTTGGGCGCGCACGAGGATCCAGCCGGTCATGAGGGCGCCGCCCGCGCCGAGGGCGACGGCGGCGACGAGGAGCCACGAGACGAGCGCGCGGAACAGCTTCACTCCCCGGCCCTTCTCGGCGACCCGATCGTCAGCGCGGCAGGCGCTGGCCGCGCCCGTCGGCGATCGCGCGACGGACGACGGCGTCGCCGAAGACGACGTCGGCGAGGCCGATCCCTAGGGCCGTCGACACGATGCGTCCCGGCGGCCGATCCTGCCGGGACGCCCCCCGCACGATCGCCTGTCCGAGTGTCTCGGCCGGGTCGGGGTAGCCGTCGAAGTGTCCGAGCTCGCGGTAGTAGCGGAACTGCGGGTCGTCGTCGACGAGGAAGAGGGCCGCGCTCCGCGCGACCTCCGCCGAGCAGTACGTCGCAAAGTCGACAGGCACCACGAGCGCCCCGGGTGTGAGCCACTCCTCGGTCATGACCTGGCGGACAGGCCCGAAGGAGGCCATCGTGAGCACGACGTCCGCGCCGTCCACTGCTTCTCGGGCGGTCAATGCCGTGCGCGCCCGCCCCGCGCCGTCGAGCCCGCGGGCGCGCTCGGCGAGCCGTTCGGACCGTTCCGGGTGTTGGTCGTAGATGCACAGCTCGGCCCCCGGGAGGAGCCCCACGATCACGGGAAGATGCGAGCTCCCCTGCACCCCCGCGCCGATGAGTGCGACCCTGGACGCGTCGCGCGGCGCGAAGCGGCTGATCGCCACACCGCTGACCGCGGCCGTGCGCACGGAGGTGATGCGAGAGCCGTCCAGGACGGCCGTGGGGACGCCCGTGCCGGGGTCGTTCAGGATGATGAGGGCGTTGATCGCCGGCAGGCCCAGCCGGACGTTGTCCGGATAGCCCCCCGCGACCCACTTGATCCCCGCCAGCTCCCGCCCGCGCAGGTGGGCGGGCATGGCGTGGAGGAACGCGTCCGGACGGGGGTGGATGCCGATCTTGGGCGGCATCTCGGCGTCGCCGCGGGCGAGCGCGACGAGGGCTTCCTCGGCCAGCGCCAGCCGCTGGTCGAGCGGCGGCAGGGACGCCTCGACGTCGTCGGCCGAGAGGTATCGGATGGCCCCGTCCTCCAGCATCGCGCTAGGGTAGCCGAGACGGTGTGACGACTCCGGGACGTACAGTGAGAGCCCCGGGTCTTCTATCAGGGAGAACGTCCGCCGTGACCGA
>Ga0209520_10001912_pt1 | contig 11970 bp, 8 predicted proteins | sample Rifsed16ft1_FD_184009 | JGI IMG/M metagenome (GOLD analysis project Ga0209520, IMG submission 184009) | Soil microbial communities from Rifle, Colorado, USA - sediment 16ft 1 (version 2) | ecosystem: Environmental > Terrestrial > Deep subsurface > Rock core/Sediment | place: Rifle, Colorado...
AATTGCTCTTGAGGGATAAACCGGTCACCATTGAAAAACCAGGCGGCGGTGAACGATCATATATTTTCTGGGGATTCATCACCCAAATTGATCCCAAAGATGCGCCGGCTCTTCAGGCTCTTTCTTTAATTCTTGCTGAAGAAATAATTTTTGATATCCGCGAAAAGCAAGGAATGGCTTATAACATGAGCGCCGGTATTGAAGTGGTAAAAGATAAAGCACTTTTCTATGTTTCGCAGGGAACGCGTCCGCAGAACATAGATAAATTATCTCCCCAATACCCGAAGTTTTTCCGGATGGCTGTTCTTGATTCATTGACTCAAGATCAAGTTGAAAAATCAATTAACATGTACCTTGGAAGAATGATGTTCAGAAGACTTTCGAGCATTAACCAGGCTTTTTATTTGGGCAGCTCGCTTTATTTTAAAAACGACTTTAATTATGACAAGCAGTTTCTGGATGAATTTAAAAATATAAAATTAGCCTATGTAATAAATGTCGCTAAAAAATATATGAATGCAAAAAATCCGATGTCATTAATAGTTAGATAGTAATTAAGCAAAGGACATTACTTCTGAACATAAAGGAAATGAAAAATATATAATAAGAAACAAATAATAAAAAAGTAAACAAAGTTGAGTGAAGGTAATAAAAAATATGATTTAGAAGAGCGGTTGATCAAATTTACACTTCTGATAATTGACATCGTTGAAATGCTGTCAAATACTCGAACTGGAAATCACATTGCAGGACAATTGCTTCGTTCAGGCTCATCGCCTGCATTTAATTATGGTGAAGCGCAGGTTGCAGAATCACGTAATGATTTTATTCATAAGATGAAAATTTGTCTCAAGGAGTTGAAAGAAACACATGTTGCGTTACAGATTGTCAGCAGAAAGCCGCTTATTGAAGATTTTAAAATTGTGAATAAAAGTGTTAATGAATGTAAAGAATTAATTGCAATTTTTGTTAGTAGTATAGAAACTGCGCGAAAAAATAATTCGTAAAAATTACTTTGACATTTTTTGTTATGTGTTATTCATTATTAATAAGACGATTATAATAAAAATGCAAACATAAAACATTTAACTAAAAATGAAAAAGTTAATGCATAGGAGGTTCACTTAATCGTTTTTCATTTTTTGTTATGTGTTATTCATTAAAAATATTGTCATTTTCATTATCGGCCACATAAATTATAATCAATCGAATATCTTTTGGAGAAAATCATGTCTAGAAAAAGTATTTTTTTACTCGCATTCTTTTTATCAGCTTTTGCTGCATTCGCAAATCCGATTATCCATCATAAGATAGCGGTTACCATGGATCCGGCGAAACATCGGATTGATGCAACAGATCAAATTGTTATTCCTGCTGCTGATATTAAACCTGTTATTTATTTTCTGCTAAACAATAATCTTACGGTTACGTCCGAAACACCTGGTGTATTGCTCAAATTAGATCAAAGCGGTGTAAAGGCGGAAGATTTTGGAATGGATCGGGAAGATTTTAATCTTTCCCCGGAATTCAAACAAAATAAATATGCTTTGACTTTTGAAAATAAAATCGAAGGAGATGTTTCTTTCACTTTAAAAATTGGCGGAACAATTAATTATCCGATTAAACAATTGGGAGAGGAATATGCTAGAGGTTTCAGCCAAACACCGGGCATCATTGATGAAAAAGGTGTTTACTTAGCCGGTTCAACTTATTGGGTTCCTTGGTTTAATAATAACTGGATAAGTTTTGAATTGACGGCAACAGTTCCGCAGCCATGGAATGTAGTAAGCCAAGGTAAGCGAACACTTAACGAAGTAAAAGATGGTAATCATATTATTCGCTGGGATTCACCTGAACCAATGGAGGAAATATATTTCATTGCAGCACAATTTACAGAGTATTCTAAATCGGCAGGTGCAACAGATGTAATGGCTTTTCTGCGAATACCGGATGAAACTCTCGCAAATAAATATCTCGAAGCAACTGCGCAATATCTTGAAATGTACAGAAAGTTAGTTGGTCCCTACCCGTTTACAAAATTTGCGCTGGTCGAAAATTTTTGGGAAACCGGTTACGGAATGCCTTCGTTCACATTATTGGGTGAACAGATAATTCGTTTTCCGTTTATTCTTAATTCATCATATCCTCACGAACTTTTGCACAACTATTGGGGAAACAGCGCCTATGTTGATTTCAAAACGGGCAATTGGTGCGAAGGTTTAACTGCATATATGGCCGATCACCTTATTTCGGAGCAACGTGGACAAGGAGATGAATACCGCCGCTCAACTTTACAGAAGTACACCGATTATGTGAAATCATCCAATGATTTTCCATTAAAAGAATTTGGTTCACGTTACAATGCTTCTTCCGAAGCTATCGGATATGGAAAGAGCTTGATGATGTGGGATATGCTGCGTGAAATGGTGGGAGACGATCAATTTATTAAAGGATTTCAGAAATTTTATCGCAATAATAAATTTAAAGCCGCCTCATTTAATGATATTCGTTTATCATTCGAATCTGTAACCGGCAAAGATCTGAAACAGTTCTTTGATCAGTGGGTGAATCGTACAGGTGCGCCAGAGTTAAGCATTTCAAATGTTGCCGTAAAGAAAGAAAATGCTGAGTACAAACTTCAGTTCACCCTAAAGCAAATTCAAAGTGAAGATGTTTTTATCCTGGATGTACCAATTGCAGTTTCATTTGAGAAAACTGCTGACGTTAAAAAGGTAGCGATGACACAAAAAGAACAAAACTACGAAATGACTTTTACAGAAAATCCTTTATTAGTTCAAGTAGATCCACAGTTTAATTTATTCCGTAAACTTCATTACAATGAAATTCCTCCTTCCCTATCTAAAATATTCGGCTCTGAAGAATTGCAGATTCTCTTGCCTTCAAAGGCAGACAAAACAAGTTTGGAATATTATCAAGAGTTAGCCAACATATGGGCTGCCGATACCACTAAGAAAATCAAAGTGTCATTCGATAATGATGTTTCCAAATTGCCGATTGATAAAAGTATCTGGATTTTAGGTGTAGAAAATTTATATGCTGATCTGATTAAAGAAAACTTGAATGACTATGACGCTGAGTTAACTAATGAATCGGTGCGGTTTGGAAAATCTTCGTTCAAAAATAACAAAAACAGTTTTGTCATTTCAGTTCGGCATCCTAAAAACCCAACTTCAGTTCTTGTGTTGCTTTCTATCGATAATAAAGATGCCGTACAAGGACTTGCAAGAAAATTACCCCACTACGGAAAGTACAGCTATTTAGTTTTTGAAGGAACCGAACCCGCCAACATAGCAAAAGGCGAATGGCCATCCGCAAATTCTCCATTGATAGCTAAGGTTGGTTCGAATAGCACGACAACTCCAACATCAGTTTTTACAAATTTACCAAAGCGTAAAGCATTGGCAGAGCTGGCTCCTGTTTTTTCCGCTGAAAGGATGATGAAGTCTGTAGAATTTCTTGCAAGTAAAGAACTCGCCGGTCGTTCTCCCGGGACTGACGGCATTAAAAAAGCGGTTGATTACATTACGGAGAAATTTAAAAGTGCAGGATTACTTCCCGGATCAGATGATGGCACATATTTCCAAATTTGGGATGAAGTAATTGATGCTAAAGGAAATAAGGCGCCAGTAAAAAATATTATCGGAATAATACCCGGAACGAATCCAGATCTGAAAGATGAATCAGTAATAATTTGCGCTCACTATGATCACCTTGGTTTAGGATGGCCTAGGGCAAACAAAGGAAATGAAGGGAAGATACATCCCGGTGCCGATGATAATGCCAGCGGTGTTGCTGTTATGCTTGAATTAGCCGAATTACTTGGCAAAACTTTAAAGCCGCAGCGCACAGTTATTTTTATTGCGTTCACTACGGAAGAAAGCGGACTGCTCGGATCAAAGTATTATGTAAAGAATATGAAACGTTTTCCAGCTAAAAAAGTTATTGGTGTTTTAAACTTTGATACCGTCGGCAGACTTTTTAAAAATAAATTATTAGTTCTCAACAGCAACAGTGCAAGGGAATGGAAATTTATCTTTATGGGTGCAAGTTATGTTACAGGAGTTGAATCGGAAATGGTTACGCAGGATCTTGATGCAAGCGATCAGCGCAGCTTCTTAGAAATCGGCGTTCCTGCAGTGCAATTCTTTTCCGGCGCAAACGAAGATTACCACAAACCAACGGATACTCCGGATAAAATTGATGCAGCAGGTTTGGTTAAAGTTGCAACGTTCGCACGCGAAGGAATTCTTTACTTAGCCGACAGATTAGAACCGCTTACCTTTCAGGGACAAGTAACTGATGAAACGAAAAAGACTCAAGCTCCAACCGGTGAACGAAAAGTTTCAACGGGCAGTGTTCCGGATTTTGCATTCTCAGGAGAAGGTGTTCGCATTGCTGATCTATCGGCTGATTCTCCTGCCGCAAAAGCAGGACTGCAAAAAGGGGATATTATTAAAAAGCTTGGACAGTATAAAGTTATTAACTTAAAAGATTATTCGGACGCATTAAAGACTTTTAACCCAGGTGATTCTGTCGAGCTAATTTATTTACGTGAAGGAAAAGAAAATAAAACTGAAATTGAATTAATTGAGAGATAAAATCAGTTTTTAAATTTTTATATTTAAGTAAAAGGAAAGAAAAATGAAGAGAAAAAAAAACACTTTAAAATTATCTTTAATCATGCTGCTCCCAGCCATAATCTTTTTCATTTCTAATGAAAATTATTCTCAAAATCAAAAGCAAGAAGAATTTAAAGTTTGGAAGGTGCTAAATGTTGATAATGGTGCGGAGTTTTACTTTTCTCCCGATGGAATGAGCCTAATTGGCAATGCTAAGTTTGGCGATGACTCTGTGCATTTCGTGTACACAATGAAGATTGATGGAACCGATATCAAAAAAATTAATGATAAAGGCGAGGATGCCTGTTCATACTATTTCCCTTGTGGAACTAAATTGATCTGGACTTCAACTCGTGATAATCTTGATTTACCGAAAGGAATTTGGTCAGATCCAAGAAATTATCCCACCGGTGCCGAACTTTATATAAGTGACCTTAATGGAGAAAATGTTATCAGATTAACTCACAATAAATACTACGATGCAGAGGTAAGTGTATCACCTGATGGTAAAAAGATTTTATTTACTCGCTCAATAGATGGTAAATGTAATTTGTGGGTAATGGATGTAGACGGCACAAACGAACGTCAAATTACTTTTACCGATGAGTGGCAAGAAGGAGGGTCCTTCTATTTAAATGATAGTGAAACAATAATATACAGAGCGTGGGAACGGAAAAATGAAGGTCAGCGCGGAATGCCAATGACTATATTCACGATTAAGGATGATGGTACTGATCAAAAACAAATAACTCATGATAATGGAACAAATTGGGCACCTCACCCGGCTCCGGATGGAGATCACTTTGCATTTATAAGGGTGCTGCCACCATTTAATTTTGAGATATATATTATGAGTATTAGAACCGGACAACAAACCCGTCTTACATATAACGATGCATTTGATGGATTCCCAGTAATTTCTCCTGATGGAAAAACCTTGACTTTTTCATCAAATAGAGATGAACCTAAAGGAGTAAGAAAATTATCACCTTATTTGATGGATATTTCTTCATTGAATTTAGGTCTGAAAGAATAGTTTTATTTCTTAAACAGAATGATTAAAAAATCAAAATAAAAGAATGACATCTCCTAAAATTATTTCAGTGATTTATTTTCTTAGTTTATTATTCATTTCACATATAAATGCTCAAGAACAAAAGCCATTATTAAATGATAGTTTATCTCAGCATGCCAATCCTCATCAAAAAAATATTGACCCGAGGTATTCAGTATTCGGTCCTCCGCTACTCGCCCTCTGGAAATTTCAATTAGCACATATGAATAGCGATAATCAAGGAGTATCATCTTTCAATTTCTACAGAAAAGATCAAAGGGATAGAACACTTTTTCTTACAATGATAGACAATGGACTTGACAATACAACTCAATACAGAGTTCAGCAGATTTCAGGAGGAATAATTTTATTCCCTTTTAATGACGATGATAGATATCAATTCGATCTTGGAGGAACATTCGATAAGATTAAGGAAACAACCCTTAATAATGCCATATTCTTTTCCAGATTTACTTATAGACCGAATAGCGAACTTTGGATGCGGGTAGGATATGAATATTATGATGGTTATCAATTAGGGTATGGCGGGAATTTATATAGTAACTCAACATTGAATTCATATTATTTTGCAGCTAAATATAAAATGGGTTTTTTCTCTCCGATCGCTGTGATTGGCATAGGAAAGTCTAACACGAAAATTAATAACCGTTTTGGCGGGGGTGTATTCTTAAATGGACCAATGGAAACATATGCGTTTGGAGGTTATATAAAAAGCACAGATGAAATTGAAGACACGCGCACATTAGCCGTTGGACGATGGGCTCCATTCCGTCCTGACGGCTTGCCAAGTGGATTTTTTGTCTGGAAACATAAATCTGATTACGATTTTCAATTAGGTGGGATGTTCTTTGGAAGCAGAAATCGTTTTGTGCAGCCAGCAGCATTTGGAATGCTTACAGGAATGTTTATAAGCAGTATAACCCTTCGTGTTAATACTCAGTTAAGGCAGCGAAAATTAATGGCGATTACAGATGATTATGAAAACTCTGACTATTCTTTATTTTATGTTCACTTAAATCAAAAAGTCACTTCAACAAGTAATGTTGGATTTACAGTTTTGCAATTTTTTAAATTATTTACCGACGCAAAATTTTGGATAATCGGTGAACCTGTGATTGGAATTTTTTACAATGAGGAGACAAATCCAATATTTGATATAAAAACCTTTTCTCTTGTAGATAAAAAAGAAAACTATCTTTCATATCAAGTTGGCATTAAAATCATTAATAGTTTTTTAGTTGAAACAATTCACTCGCCCTCCAAGAAGGATTTCACGATTGCTGTGTCTTATTTATTACAATAGAGTATTTTCATACTCTCAAAACATTATTTATTTTTAATTACATCAATTTCTAACTTTCATTTAGTTAATAATTTTATTTTTTATTCATATAATGATTGGATGACTACATGGCAAAAGTTACTGTTGCTGGAATTGTTTTAGTTCAATTAGCGCTGCTTTTTTATACATTATTTTATCTAGTAGAGAATAAAAAACAGAAGACAACCAACACACTATTATTTCTTATAACGCTTGCAGTACTATTTGATATATCTGCAACCACATGTATGATGATGGGTACAACAAGAACTTATTTTACTTTTCATGGTATTATGGGTTATATAGGTTTATTATTAATGATAATTGATTTTGTTTTGCTCTGGAGATATAAATTAAAATTTGGAGATGAAATTTTAATAAGTAAATCGTTAAACTTATATTCTAAAATTGCCTATTACTGGTGGCTAATAGCTTTTTTCACCGGTGTTCTCGTTTCAATATTTAGGCATTGACAATATTCTCTCTTGCTGCTTTTAAACAGGTAATAGAATATTAATAATAGTATCGAAATTATTTATTAATTAGAAATACATGTAACGTCATTTAATGCTTAATCTAAGGTTGATTGGAATGAAAAAGCACTTCTTCTTTTTATTATTACTTCCTCTTTTGTTTTCATGCGCCCCGGAAAAAAATGAATTGATGCAAATAGTTGCAGGAACCGGTAAAGTAGGTTTTAAAGATGGAAAACAAGCGGAATTAAATAAGCCAATACGTTTAGCTCCTTATAAAGATAATTCAGTGATTTTTGCTGATATTAATAATCACGCAATTAGGATTGCCACATTTGATGGTGTGGTTACAACCATCGCCGGCGGCCCAAACAAAAAAGGTTATCAAGATGGACCTGCATCAGATGCAAAATTTAATTCTCCTCATGGAGTTGCTTATGATAAAGTTAACGATAGAATATATGTTGCTGAGGCTGGAAGTAATTTAATTAGAATGATAACAAAATCTGACGATGGTAATTTTACTGTTAGTACACTGGCTGGTATGAATAACGAAAAAGGATTTAAGGATGGACCAGCCGATTCGGCTAAATTTAACTCGCCTCATGCCGTTATATTAGCAAAAGAAGGTGGAGTATATGTAGTTGACATTGGTAACGCAAGAGTTCGTTTAATTAAGGATGGTGTTGTTTCAACAATTGCGGGTAATGGCAAATCTGGCAATGACGATGGAAAACCCGAAGCAGCCAGTTTTATATATGCTATTGATATAGTATCTAATGGAGAGAGCATTTTTGCAGCAGATGCTGGAAGCAATTTAATTCGAAAAATAATTCCGAATTTGAGTGTCACAACATTGAAATTAAAAGATACACTCGACACTCCTCATGGTATAGCTATAGATAAAAATAATAATCTATACATTGCCGATATGGGAACTCACAGAATTCTTAAGATAAATAATCAAGGTGATGTTACTTCTATTGCTGGCACAGGAACCAAAGGCACAAAAATAAATGAACTGAATAAACCTGCTGCTGTTTTGGTATACAACAATTATTTATGGATTGCTGATTTAGAAAATCACCAAATAAAAGCATTAAAATTAGATTGACTAAATATTTACTCAATTAGAAAAAGAAATGGAGATTAAATTGAAAATAAACATCATAGTATTCGCATTATTTCTTTCGATAACATCAAATATGGCTCAAGATTTTGATGCTGAACGATTGCCAATCGGTGACGTTAACCGCAAATATGATTTCTGCTCAGTAAAGCTTGATAAAATTTTCGATACTAAAGCAAGTAAGGAAGTGTCATTTAACCAAATGATAGCCGAACTTAAAAACTACCAAATTGTAATGGTGGGTGAATCGCACACTAATCAACTATATCACGATGTTGAGTTAGAAGTGATAAAAGGATTGGTAGAAGCAGGTAAACCAGTGGTTTTAGCACTCGAGATGTTCAACTCTAAACAAGATGAAGCTTTAGGTAAATGGAGCAGCGGTAATACTGACCCAAATACATTTATGGAACAAACTGATTTCTTAACTACATGGGGTCATAATTACAGGTATTATAAAGCAATATTTGATTATGCAAGAGATAAACATATTCCGATTTATGGAGCTAATATCGAAAAACAATATACTTCAAAAATTGGACGGAGTGGAGTTGGCAGTCTTACTGAAGAGGAAATAAAAGCTATTCCTGAAATTGATTCTGCTAACATCGAACATAAATTTTTAATTAAAGTTTTAATGCAGGGAATGGATGCAACAATGCCCGATCAATTTAATAACATGTATCCGGCTCAAAGTTTATGGGATGCGGCTATGGGTGAAGGCGCAATTAGGGCAGCAAAAAAACATCCTGAAGCAACTGTGGTTCTTTTAGCAGGCAGCGGCCATGTAATTTATAATATTGGGATTGGTAGAATTATCCACGACAGAAGTAATTTTTCTTTTGCGTCTGTTGTTCCAGTTGATATTCCTGCTAAAGTTAAAGATGAAGGAATGATGCAGATTAGAAAAGACATAAAAAAAGAAAAGGACACTAAAGCAGTTGAGAACAAACAAGAAATGCTTGATAAAAAAATTGAATCAACCTCAAAAGGAAATGTTACTGAGAAGGAAAAGCCGGCAAATCCCCATTCAATGATGATGATGGATGAAACTCCTCACAAAATAGTTGTGAAAAGTTATGCGGATTTTATCTTGGGAGTTAAAACGATGCAACAAGAACTATATCCTGCCTTTGGATTTAGCATCAAAGATGAATTGAATAATGGCGGATATTTAGTCGAACGAGTTTTGCCTCAGACAATTGCTTTCGAAAACGGATTGAAAAAGAATGATATCATTCTCGCAATCGATGGAAAGACTTTTAATAACTCGACTGAGTTTAAAAAACATTTACAATTTAAAAATTGGAATGAAGAAATATCTTTTTCGCTCCTACGGGGAGAAGAAAAAGTAAGCGTAAAGTTTGTAATTAAACCGGTTAAAACAGATGACTAATTTATTCTCTAAATATTAGATTATTTATTCCGTCTTATTATTTAAGATAATTCATCTATTCAAACTCAATATAGACTTCCTTATTAAGTTCCACCTTTATTCCTGGAATGCCTGAGACTAATTTCTTCACTTCTTCAAAAGAATTGGGATTAAATTTTTTAAACTCTTCAAGCTTCTCCTTGTCTGATATCAATTGCGCAAAATCAATATCAAATAATGTTACCGTGTTACCATCGACATGTGTTGCATTAGTATTGGTGATTTTACCGTCAACACGAATCTCAAACTTTGCTTTCATGTCTTTCATAAATTTGACCATGCTCTCGAGGTCTGATGAATCGGCTTCAACATTTGTCGCCGTTGTGTCATCGGTTTTTATTTGCTTGGTATTTTCTTCTTCTTTTTTAGTCTCATCGGGAAGTTTAAATACTATTCTATTAGGGTTACCTGTTATGAATTTAAAAAACACATATTCGTTTGTCTTTTCACTTCCTTCTTTGGGCTCGGCCATCGGCATTTCATCTGAAGGATCTTGGTTCACTTTAACCTTATTCAGATCTTTGAATTTATAAATTGCCTTGTACCCTTCCCTCTCATCTGTAACAATATTTTCCATCGAAACAAACTCAATTCCTTCACCATAATCAGAAGTCTTTGCTTTGATTTTTTCTTCTTCGAACAGATTAAATTCCTGTTGGGGCTGAGTGGAATCAGCAAATGCCGCTGCGAATTCTTTAAACATTTTAATTATTTCTTTGCCAATGAAAATATTTTCTTCAATTAAACCCGAACCATCTTTGTTTACAGTAATAACTGTGTGCATTTCAATACAGCCAGATAAGAAGATTCCAAATGCTGATAGGACTAACAATTTATATAGATACTTCATTTAAGCTTTCCTTTCTTTGTTTATAATTTTTATAAAAGGTTGCTCGCCAATTCTGCAAGCTCAGACCTTTCCCCTTTTTCAAGATTAACGTGAGCATAAAGATTCTCACCTTTAAAATGATCTATCAGATATGACAATCCGTTTGATTGGGAATCAAGATAAGGATGATCAATCTGATAAATATCGCCGGTGAAAACAATTTTAGTTCCTTCACCGACACGCGTAATTATTGTTTTTATTTCATGAGGAGTTAAGTTTTGTGCTTCATCCACAATAAAAAATATTCGCTGTAAACTTCTTCCTCGAATGTATGAGAGCGGCTCGATCACAAGCTTATCCTCCTTAACCAAATTATTTATCTGCTGATGCTGTTTATCGTTCTCGTTAAATTGATCTTCAATCACACGAAGATTATCCCACAAAGGCTGCATGTATGGTTCAATTTTGCTTTGAACATCACCGGGTAAAAATCCTATGTCTTTATTGCTGAGTGGAATGATAGGGCGCACAATAAATATTTGTCTGAAACTTTTTCTTACTTGAAGTGCGCTTGCAAGTGCCAAAAGAGTTTTCCCTGTTCCGGCTTTTCCTGTCATCGATACAAGCGGAACGTTGTTATTTGTGAGTGCATCAACCGCAAATGTTTGTTCAGCATTTCTTGGTTTTATACCATAGATAACATTCTTATCGATCTTTCTAAATTTTTCTTTTTCCTGATCTATACAAGCAAGAACCGACCGCATTTTATTTCTAAAGATGTAATATTTATTCGGAAGAATTTCGCCTTTTAATTTTTTTGTTATTTCTTTAGCATTGACATCAAAAGGCGGCTGGAAAAATTTTATTAGAATGTCATCATTAAAATCTTCAACTATTTCTTTTCCGCTGTAAAGATCTTCGATGTTAGTAATTCTATCAGTTGTATAGTCCTCAGCGGGAATACCAAGCGCTTTTGCCTTCATTCTGAGGTTAACATCCTTCGTAACAAGAATGACAGCGGAACCATTTTTTCTTTGATTGAGGTCGAAGGCAACGCTTAATATCCTG
>Ga0209520_10001921_pt1 | contig 11937 bp, 12 predicted proteins | sample Rifsed16ft1_FD_184009 | JGI IMG/M metagenome (GOLD analysis project Ga0209520, IMG submission 184009) | Soil microbial communities from Rifle, Colorado, USA - sediment 16ft 1 (version 2) | ecosystem: Environmental > Terrestrial > Deep subsurface > Rock core/Sediment | place: Rifle, Colorado...
TCTTTGGAGAGAGGTTGAATATCCCGCCGACAATAGGTGCTACTAAAGATGGGAGCATGTTGCTCTTTCAGGTTGTTGGAGGAACTGCATTTGCAAATACATTTCATGGCGCTATAGGAAACCCAGTACCAGGAGCTCTTATGGCATTCGGACTTCCCGAAAAAATTGCTCATTCTATTGAAAATGAACCTGCGGAGGAAGATGTTAAAGAAATTCCAAAAGAAACTTCTGCAGGTGCCATTAGTGAAACTAGTACAATTATCTATGTCGCTGTAGTTATAGTGGCTATAGTGGCATTATCAGCTTTATTGATTGGGAGGCGTAAGTAGCCGGATCTTAACTTGGTGATAGCATTGTCTTGACATTCCTGATTAATATGCAATGTTGTGTCATACATTCCATAATGGACAAAGAGCAGCTGGGTCATCTTCTAACCGAATGGCGTAAGGACGGGGAGAACGCGATATCATGTTTTGATGATAGCAATGGACTGGCAGCAGGTAAGGTAAGAAGCTTGATTACGCTATGGCTCTCGGAGAACGAGCTCAAACTGCTATATGGCTTGATATCAAAGAAGGAATATGACAAGAGAGTTTTACAGATAAACTATGAAATATTCAAGATGACCACTGGAAGATCTGATAAGATAAGAAACATTCCTTTGGTTAGAGCGATCAAATAAAATTAGAGTATTTCTTATACCAAGCGTGGCATGCGGGATTCGAACAAGGAGAAAGCAGTGAGTTAATTGTACCGAAGCAGAAGTTTTAAGATTCTTATGAGCAGGAGAAATATAAGGCCTCTAAATAGGAATTCTATCCTTTCCTCTTCGCAACCCCTATGGCAGCTATCGTGGCTCCGATTACAGCTCCTATAACTACATACCTTATATCTGAATACGTGATTGATCCTAACGTTCCTAATGTCAGAGCCTCCGTCTCAGTTCTTGTGCCCTCTTTTGATACTTCTTTACCCTCTTTCGGCACTTCCTTAATGACCTCGTTTGGCACTTCTTTGATTACTTCTTTAGGTACCTCTTTGATCACTTCCTTAATGACCTCTTTCGGCACTTCCTTAATGACTTCCTTGATAACCTCAACAGGCACCTCTTTTACAACTTCCTTGACAATGACTTGAGGTTGAGGGAACTGGGCTGGTGCTTGGTTAGGTGCGGGAACTTGACCAAACGCAGGTAGTGGAGGCGGTGCTGGAGGAGGGCTTTGAGGAATCAATCTAGGAATCTTCCAAATCATACCGCCTTTGAAATCGTTGTAATACAAATCTCCTGCTTGATCAATTGTAAGCAAGTGTCGCGAAGTTCCATCGCTCGCCAGCTTTGCAGATGTCCCAGTCCCTTTTGGAATCACACGTACAGCGGTATCATATTCTATGAAGAAGACATTGCCATCATTGTCTGCGGCTACTCCGCTGGTAAAACCGTAGCCAGAGGCTAGAATCTCTGGATTGGAAGATGCTCTGGGTAGTTTTTCAACGGTACCAACTCCGCATGTGGTATAGTACAAATCGCCTGATGGATGTATGAAGACTCCACCGAAGCCTCGGTTTAGATCTCTAGAGCCTGACGCTGTCAGAATTACAAAAAGCGTTCGTGAATAACGATCAAACTTGACAATTTTGTCACCGCAAATTTCGCCAGTTATGAAATAGATGTTCCCCAGCGTATCAACGGATAGGTAGCTCGGAAAGCTCAGGTTTGCAATTAATACTATTGGTTGACTTGAGCCCTTTGGAAGTATGCTAATTGTTCCACGCGTGTACTCAGAAAAATACAGGTTGCCAGATGAATCGGCTACTAAACCCTTCGGAGTATTGAGATCCTTTAGGATAACTGCGGCTGAGGATGTCACCTTGATCAATGCTCGTATCTGGCCTGAGGTACCATCTATCCAGTATACAGTGCCGTTTCCGTCGACTGCGATGCCTAGGGGTGATGACTGTTTATCAATTAGAAGCTGAGGAGGATTGTAGTCGGGTATTGCGTATGCTTGCTCTGCTCCAAGGATCAATAATGCTAGCAGAAGGCTGAGTGATAACCCAACTATCCTCTTCATTTATGAAGACTTGCATTTGCTAATTCTGAGGATGTATAAGACGCTTGTGAATTCAAGGTCTATATTGCTCGTCTTCTGTGTTTTATTTGATGTTATGCTCATTTTAGGTAATCTAATCAGCAAAGGATGCGGCATGCGGGATTCGAACCCGCGACCTTCAGCTTGGGAAGCTGACGTCCTGCCAGGCTGGACTAATGCCGCTCAAGCAGCACTACAGCTATTGGAGATTAAAGATTTGCCAGCTATGAAATGCATTTTTACCAGATATTTTTCTTACTTTATCATCACTGTTTTCTATCTCAAGCTTCATCGCTTACCCCCGTCTATAGTTTAACATGGGGCCTGTTTTCTTAGTAACTCTTACTCTACTATTGTTTCTTTATATTGTAACCCTCCTCCCCAGTAGCTATACTCAGGGCCTTGTACACTATACGATAATGCAGGTGTGGGCTCAGCCTACGCTAGCCCAAATCTAAAAGTCTAGGCTCTTTTCTTCAACGCTTCCGCGATGACGGGAGCAACGCTGACGAAACTTATCGGGCCTGGGAATGTGTCAGTTCCAACGACGGCTTCTATTCCAGCAGCGTACATCTTTGCCAGAGCATTCCCACTTAATACTGGATGTGTACATCCAACGTATATCCTGTTGGCGCCTGCCTTCTTCACCAGTTGAGCAGCCTCTATGATTGTATTGCCAGTGCTGATAATATCATCAATAATTATAGCGTCCCTTCCCTGCACGTTAAGTGCCTCTCCTCCTCTGGCCCTTATCTTAACGTCTGTAGCACTGAACCTTGTCTTCTCCAATACGGCATAATCGGTCTTTATCTTCGCAGCAGCCACTTTAGCCCACTGCTCGGACTCCATGTCTGGCCCTATTACAGCAGCATTCTTTGGACTGTAAATCTTGGAAATGTAATCTGCAATGTATGGAACCGCTGTTAAGTTATGCGCAGGTATCTTGAATATCTCACCCATGTCAGTAATCCTTTGCAGGTGCAAATCTATTGTGTAAACTTTGTTAGTTCCGATTTGTTCGATGAGCCTTGTCATAAGGTGGAAGCTCAAAGGCTCGCCAGGGTTGAACCTTGCGTCCTGCCTTGCATAGGCAAAGTACGGAAAAACAGCACTAATTGATTTTGGAGCCATATCCTTTATCGTGTCAACTAGCATAAGATATTCAATTATCAGCTCGTCTGGCCTTCCTCCAGTAGGATGGATAATAACTACGTCATCTCCTTTGACATCGTCAAGCACTCTACAGTACTTCTCTCCGTCAGGGAACCTCTTTTGATCAATCTTGCCAAGTTTTGCACCTGCAAGGTTTGCGACTCTTACCGCTAGCGCTTCCCCTGCTGATCCTCCGAAGATTATCATTTTGCTCTCCAACTTACCCGATACGCTTGCCTATGAACCTATCTCAAAACTTTGCCATGTAGATAGTTATGCATGCAATGCGTATGAATCCCATGAACGTGGTTGCTAGCCCATCATATCTGGTATCGATCCTATTGAACACCTTGATCCATCCAAAGAATCTTTCAACCGTGTACCTTGTCTTCTTCAGCGCGCGCTACACTGTCTAGGATCCCACACCTATAAATAACAATCGATAGGAGTTCGACCGGTGAGCGTCGAACTCTTCTGGGATCATGCAGGATTTCCGCCAAAGGATGTACTTGACTTGGCTCGTGGCCTTGTTCCAAGAATAAATGAACTGAATACGATAGTAGAGGAGAGGGATTACGAGGACGAAGCTGCTTCCCTGATACTCCCCAGAGAGGCACGCTTCGCAGCACAATCGAAATCCCTTGCGCATGAGTTCTCTGAAACACGATTGGTAGTAGTTGTCGGTGTGGGAGGCTCAAATTTAGGTACGATGGCCGTGCAAGAGGCTGTGTTAGGGAAATCCTATGATATAGATCATCCCGAGAAACAGATACTCTATGCAGACACGGTGGACTCCGACTCGATAGACTCGATAGTAAGAATCCTGCAAAGGACAAAAGGAAAGGTACTTGTCAACGCTGTATCCAAGTCCGGAGATACGACAGAGACGGCAGCTAATCTCGAAGTATTACTAAGCAAATTATCTGACAACCTAAGCTCCGCGGTCATCACGACCGATGAAGGTTCTAGATTCGAGAAGTTAGCCAAGAGCATGGGCCTTAAGATGTTAACCATCCCTAAGAAGATCGGTGGCCGCTACTCCGTCTTCTCGTCTGTCGGCCTATTTCCGCTCTCGGTCATGGGTGTAAATATAGCGAGGTTGCTTGACGGGGCCAGAGCTATGCTAGACAATTGCCTGAACGCATCTGTAGAGCACAACCCTGCTGCTATCATAGCATCACTCCTTTTCCTAAACCTCAAGAGGGGTATTTCGATACATGATCATTTTATCTTCTCCAATGATCTTGAATCTATGGGTAAGTGGTACAGGCAGCTGATGGCTGAAAGCATAGGCAAAGAGTGGAATAATGATGGCACCAAAAGAGTGATTGTCGGAATAACGCCAACCGTCTCAATCGGCTCCACAGACCTTCATTCGATGGCCCAGCTCTATTTGGGAGGACCTAGGGACAAGTTCTTCCGATTTGTCAGTATCGCTAAGAACCGTGCATCGGTACGGGTTCCATTGATGCCTGGGTTCGAAACGATAGTCGAAAATATCCAAGGAATAGAGTTAACCGATATCATGGAAGCTATCCGTAAGGGGGTGCAAAAGGCGTTCATCAAAGCGGAGAGGCCGTTCATAGAGGTTAGGCTCCCCAACAAGTCAGAGTACTCAGTCGGCCAGCTCCTCCAAATGGAGATGGTCGAAATCGTACTTCTAGCAAACCTCCTAGACGTAAATCCATTCGACCAGCCGGCGGTCGAAGATTACAAGAGAGAAACGAGGGAAATACTTAAGGCGCGTCAGAAGGAGATTTAGTGCTTTGAGGGTCCACGATGTCTCCCTAGAGATTTCTGAGGGGATGCTGGTCTATCCGAACAACACACTTCCGAGAATTAGGTTCACCCGCCTTATGCCCGAGGGAAATTCGAATCTCTCCGAAATAAGTCTCGGCTCTCACACCGGAACGCATGTAGACTCCCTTCTTCACGTGAAAAATGGTGAGGCTGGGGTCGAGAGTATGCCAACCAACTCATTCATCGGTCCATCAAGGGTGCTCGATCTGACCAAAGTTGAGGCGAGCATCAAGGAAGATGATTTGACTTTTCATAAGATCAGAAAAGGCGAAATAATTCTACTTAGGACCAGAAACTCGCTTAGAGGTTATAGGAGCTTTTGCAAGGATTTCATCCACATAACGGAGGGAGCGGCTGAGTACCTTGTCGAGAGGAAGGTGAAGACTCTTGGATTTGACTACATTGCAATCCAGAAGTTCAGGTCAGGTAATGTTAACGTGCACAGAATCCTATTGGAGGGAGGGGTAACGATCTTCGAGGGTCTAGATCTCAGCAAGATCACACCGGGCCGGTACTGGTTCGTTGGGCTTCCACTCAGGGTTAGGGCCGAAGCCTCTCCCGCAAGAGTTCTCCTCCTCGAAGAGGTGATCATAGGGAGATAGAGAGCCTCTGAACGACGCGATGTTTTTAAGATAAAATCCGACGCTTGCACCAGCATCAAAAACTATTAGGGGTCTCGTAGAAAGAAAGGATGAATCTTTGGTCATTTAAGCTTCCTCATAGTCGGGAATCTCTTCTAAATAAAAAACCCAAGCATATCTTGACAACACTAACGACACAGAAGCTACGGATTTATAGGCCGTTGTGTGGAAGAAGACATATGAGCTCCCCCTCTCCTTACTCTGAAGGGTTCGATGAGCCAACAATTCTCTCGGTCAGAGATGCGATGACTGCACAGCTCATCACTGCCACTCCCGAGACCAACCTCATGGAGGCCGTAATGGTAATGAACAACCACAGAATCGGAAGCTTGGTTGTGATCCGGGCGGGAAAGCCTGTAGGTATAGTAACGGAGAGGGATATAATGACCAAGGTTGTTGGACGTGCGGTGAGTGCATTGGATCTCAGGGTTGCCGATGTAATGTCAACCCAGGTCACCAGCATAATTGAAGATGGGACGCTCAAGGACGCTGCAAGGCTCATGACCAGGTATGGCATAAGAAGGCTGCCGGTTGTTAACAAGCAAGGAGACCTTGTAGGAATTATATCATCGATGGATATTATTAGGGAATTCCCGGATCTTATGAGTATTCTTTCTAGGCCTGTCAGACTTGCCCAGCTCTAGTCTGAGTTCAACCGCGGATAACATAACTATGGAATATACTTCGGGGTGTTTGATGACTGAAGGCCATCTGTGTATATCCCGGTAAGCCTAACTCGATCAGAATCCTAGATGCGGAAGTCCCAAAACCAAAGCCAAATGAGGTCCTACTGAGGACTCTCCGGGTAGGGATTTGCGGAACGGATAGGGAGATAAATTACGGCTTATACGGTGAAGCTCCTGCGGGCTCGGATTGCCTGATTCTGGGGCATGAAGCACTAGCTAGGGTGGAGGACGTAGGAGAAGAGGTAACCTGGCTATCGAAGGGGGACCTGGTCGTCCCGACGGTTAGGAGGCCGTGTTTGGAGCTATGCGAGAATTGTAGCAAGGGAGAGACTGATAGATGCCTCTCAGGGAGATACTCCTCACACGGGATTCACGGCCTTCACGGATTCTGCTCTGAATTCTCCGTCTCTGATGCTCGCTTTCTCGTGAAGGTGCCGCAAGAATTAGCTGATCTTGGGGTCCTCTTGGAACCATTGAGCGTAGTCGAGAAAGCCATCAATGAGTCGATAGCAATCCAGAAGACAAGGCGCGTCAAGATTACAAGAGGGCTAGTAATCGGGGCTGGCCCCTTAGGGCTTTTGGCTACCTCCCTACTCACATTGATGGGAATAAGGACTACAACTGTTGCCAAGAGGGAAGAAAGCTCGCTGAAAGCTATCATTGCAAAGGAGCTTGGTGCGGAGTATGTCAATGTGAGGGAAAGACGGCTTGGAGATCTCGGTCCGTTCGACTTCATAATTGAGGCATCTGGTAGCCTTGCCCCAGTCGGAGAAGCTCTCGATACATTGGCTCCAACAGCTATCATGTGTGTGCTTGGGATATTCGAGGTACCTCAGGCTCATAGTGGGCTTGGAAGAAGGTTCCGGGATATAGTGAGATACAATAAGGTTCTCCTCGGATCCGTAAGTGCTAACAAGACCCACTTTGAATTAGGGATGCAACATCTACACGAAATCGAGAGTAGAAGACCCGGCGTTCTTGGGAAGATGATAACCTCGACCGTCCAGATGGAAGATTTCAGTAAGTTTTTTTTCCAACCTGACCAAGAGGAGATTAAATCAGTCATCCAGATTGGGTAGGGTCGCAATTTACTTTCAGTGTACGTAACGGAGCAGCGCCTTTGTCAAGTCAGTCAGACATCCTTTTCCACAGACAAAAACTGAATAGAGCCTTTAGCAACACTCTACCAGATTATGATCAGATCACGTCCCATGGGGCAAGAGAATTGTGACAACTGACAAAAAATATTCAGGGGAATATTTATCTGATCGTTCAAGACGGCAAACCGTCCTAATACGGTTCTTGCCTTTTATTAATCAAACATTCCTGAAAGCGCAGGACTATGTAGAGTTCACGAGGAAGCTGAACGAAATAGCATCTATGTATAGGGACAAGAAAGAGAGCTACTACAAAGTGTCGATGAATGCCCTGATCCTTGATCTGAAATCTGTCCTATAAGGCCTTGCTCAGGGGGAGCAACCCAACTTGTTCTATCTTTTTTGTGGAGGGAACATAGAAGAATCTACCATAGCTAGATCGCGCTACGGCCTCTGTCGTAACGGCTTCTCCGTTTGGATCTATCTGCTTTATTCGTGGTTCCCATCTCTTCTCTTTACTTCGTGCCCCCCGAACTGATTGCGCATGGCCGCCAACAATTTCGCAGCATAGCTATCTTCTTGCCTGCTCACAAAGCGCATTAGTAGGGATAACGTGATGACCGGTGCGGGGACCTCACGTTCGATCGCCTCAGCCACTGTCCAACGCCCCTCTCCGGAATCGGTGACCCAGCCTTTGATATCGCTCAAGTCTTGATTTTCAGACAACGAGGCTGCAATCAGGTCCAGCAACCAAGAGCGGACCACACTGCCATAACGCCAGATTTCTGCGATTTGGTGAAGGTCAAGTTCAAAATCATTCTTGGCTTTCATAATCTCGAAACCCTCTGCGAAGGCCTCCATTAGACCATATTCTATGCCATTGTGTACCATCTTGACAAAATGGCCGGCACCGGTGGGACCGACCCGTCCCCAACCTTTCTCCGGGTTCGAAGCCAAAGTCTCAAAGATAGGGCGCAACCGCTCCACTATTACCTTCTCCCCGCCAACCATCATACTGTAACCCTCCGTCAACCCCCAGATTCCGCCGCTCGTACCTACGTCCAAAAAGTGAAGCCCTTTGGCTCTAATTTTAATTGCCCGATTGATAGTGTCTCTGTAGTACGAATTGCCGCCGTCAATGATTGTATCATCTACGGCCAATAAATCCAAAAGATTACCTATCGTTTGCTCCGTAGCATCACCAGCGGGGACCATGACCCACATAGCACGAGGAGGGGAAAGTTGCTTGGCCAAGTCGGTTAGAGATCCTACGGCAACCACGTTTGGCTCTTCCTTCGCGAGCGCGTAGGCTTTCTGGGGAGTACGGTTGTAAGCTACCACTTGATGGCCGCCACGTGCGAGCCTGCGCGCCATGTTGGCGCCCATCTTCCCTAAACCTATGATACCCAGTTCCATAACATTATCCCTCTTCCTTTGTGATTAATACGCCTGTGCAGCGGGCTAACTTGTAGCCCGATGCGAATAACATGAATAAATGCTCCAGGACAAGATTTAGGTAGAGCGTCCGCTTCCCATATATTTGGAAACCTCCCCACAATAATATTGCTCTTCTGAAGTATATTAAGGAGCGCACCTCTTTTTGGCCCATTCGTTTCTCATGTTGGCAACCAGTTAAGTTTTCGTATATATGAGGCCTCTCCTTCCTCATACTTTGCACTATGCGTTTCGCACGCTTCCAATATGGAGACGGGTTGAACAAATCAAAGAACAAATCTCGATCTATAATCCCTCTTTTCAGGATTGCACCTGACAGTTCAAAGAATCCGCAGACAGAGGTAAAATAAGCCCTCTCTATTTCTAGTGATAATTCTTCCTATATTCGTCGTAACTTGAAGCATCCATGCCCTGAAGGAACCACAGCAGCGCGACACGATGGCTATCGTAGAGGCGGTAGAGTTTGATCAACTTGTCAAAATCATTCCTGACGGCTTTGGCCAAAAAGGTCTATCGGATAATTAGAGCCACCGATATATATGGGCCATATGTTTTGGGTCGTTATTTTCGCAGGACTTCCAGACTTGTCGAATTTGGAAACGTCCTAACAGATAATGTGCAAAAACAACAAAAAAATCAACGCCTTGGCGAGGTCACCGAAACCTGCAACGCGCGCCTTTAACTTCGTCTAGCACCCTGCAGTATTTCTCGCCATCAGAGAATCTCTTCTGGTCAATCTTGCCGAGTCTCGATCCCATAAGGTTAGCTACTCTTACTGCGAGCGCTTTTCCTGCTAATCCTCCGAGGATTATCATCTCACTCGCCAGCCCCTAGGCTTTTACCTATATTGATAGAGCTCATCCATCACTGCTAGTATACCTCCAGGGGGAGCGATACCCTTCTCTGTGATGTAGAAGTCTATGTATTCTGGAGGAGTAACGTCGAAGACTGGGTTGTTGAATTTTACTTTCGGATTCTGAGATATCCATTCCTTTGGAGCGATTTCCGTCGAATCGCGCTCTTCGATGTCGACCAATTCGCCCATTAGGGTCTTAAAGTCTATCTTGTAAGTTTCGGCCCCGACCATAAAGTTCACTCTAGCTTCATGTGCGAGGACAGCAACCTGAGAGGTCCCGACTTTGTTTACCAGTGCCCCGTTAACCGTGATTGCGTCGCATCCTACTATTACTTTGTCAGCTTTGTCCATGAATAGCCTGCAAGCAGAGTCGCATATCAAAGTGGTATCTATTCCGTAAGCTGCAAGCGTAGCAGCTGTTTTGTGTCCTTGGAATTTTGGCCTGGTTTCGTCGCAGAAGACCTTGATACCTTTACCCATATCATGTGCTTTCTTCATTACGCTGATGGCGCATTCACTATTACAATGAGTAATGATTGTATCGCCATTCTTGACGCGCCTAGCTCCGATTTCTCCAATGAGCCTGACCGCGTCCAAGCTGGAAGTTATAAAGTCATTCGCCGAGTTTATCGTTGCATTTCTTACATCTTCAACCGAGCCCCCTGACTCGAACGAAGTCCTCCCTCCATACAATACGTAATTGACGCCGTTTGGAAGCGATACAGCGGTAGGCCTTGCAGACTTTAGTTTCTCTCCTGCCTTCAGGACAAGGTTCCAGTATTCCTTCGAATTGCGTGTTTTTGCCTCTTTCGCATAATCCCTTAGTGCCTGTGCAGCAAACCTTGCAATTCTACCTGCACCATGAACGCGCATCTCTCGAAGCGTTGTAAATGCTTCATCGACGCTCACTAGTGTGAATTCCTGTTTCGGCTCCTTTGCAACTTTTAGAGTTTCCACTTCCAATAACCCTTTGAGAGTAATAGAGCATCGATCTTACTTAAGAGTTCGGAACTTATTGCCTATACCCTTATTGATTGGCCTATGTTATACATAGGCCGGGACAGAAAATACGTATTGTAATGACCTTATATGGTAATTAACTAACAAAAGGGCTAATAATTCATATAAGCTTGACGTTCATCAATTATGTAAATGAATACCGAACGCGTTATCGGTTTTGCAGTAATATGCAAAGCCATAAAAGAGGTATGACGGATATAGGAGCAGAGGAACATGCAAGTAACAGTTGATCAGGCAAAGATTGAAAAGCTAAAGTCGATGTGTAAGAAAATACGCATCGACATAATAAAGATGCTTGCCGAGGCGGGCTCAGGACATCCCGGAGGTTCGCTCTCCTTGGTCGAAATCCTTGTAGGGTTGTTCTTCTACAAGATGCGCCACGATCCCAAAAATCCAAAATGGGAAGACAGGGACAGATTTGTGCTGTCGAAGGGACATGGCGTCCCAGCATTGTATGCAACTCTTGCTGAGGCAGGGTATTTCCCTCTTGAAGAATTAATGACTCTCCGAAAATATGGTAGCAGGCTCCAGGGACACTCCGACAGCGTCACAGCACCATTTATCGAAGTTTCTACAGGTTCATTAGGTCAGGGACTATCCCTTGCCAACGGCATGGGCTTGGCCGCAAAGCTTCAGGGCAAGAAATGGAGGACGTATGTTGTACTTGGAGACGGAGAACTTGAAGAAGGTCAGATATGGGAAGCGGCTTCAACAGCATCCTACTACAAGATCGATAATGTCACTGCAATAGTTGACAGGAATGGCTTGCAACAGAACGGCCCGACAGAGCAGATAAAGTCGATGGAGCCTATTGCTGACAAGTTCAGAGCTTTCGGATACCACGTCATCGAGATAAACGGACATGATGTAGCTCAAGTGGTTAAAGCGCTTGACGAAGCTGAAACGATCAAAGGGAAGCCTGCAATCATAATAGCAAAGACCGTCAAAGGAAAGGGAGTCAGCTTCATGGAGAATGTGCCAGGGTTCCATGGCAAGGCCCCTACAAAGGAACAAGCTGTGCAGGCCCTAAAGGAGTTGGGAGCATGATAGACCTCGGCAAACTTTCAAGTCTTCCAACTAAGGCTTTGAGGGACGGATACGGAGAAACGCTAGTTAAACTGGGGAAAGAGGATCCAAAGA
>Ga0209520_10001931_pt1 | contig 11888 bp, 11 predicted proteins | sample Rifsed16ft1_FD_184009 | JGI IMG/M metagenome (GOLD analysis project Ga0209520, IMG submission 184009) | Soil microbial communities from Rifle, Colorado, USA - sediment 16ft 1 (version 2) | ecosystem: Environmental > Terrestrial > Deep subsurface > Rock core/Sediment | place: Rifle, Colorado...
GTAGAGATCGCTCCGGCCGTCAAGCCGGAGAACATCCTGCTCCACGAGGGCTCCGCGATGGTCGCCGACTTCGGCATCGGCAAGGCGCTCTCCGGCGGAAAGTCCATCACGCAGACCGGCATGGCGGTCGGCACTCCCGCGTACATGAGCCCGGAGCAGTCCGGCGGCGAGGGCGACGTGGACGGCCGGAGCGATCTCTACAGCCTGGGCTGCGTGCTGTACGAGATGTTGAGCGGCGAGCCGCCCTTCACCGGTCCCACGGCACAGGCGATCATCGCGAAGCGCTACGTGTCGCCCGTGCCCAGGGTGCGCACCACCCGCGACGTGCCCGAGGCGGTGGACGACGCCGTGAGCCGCGCGCTGGCCCGCACGCCGGTGGACCGCTACCGCACCGGCGCGGAGTTCGCCGACGCGCTCCGCGCCATCCTCCGCGACGGCGAGAGCGGCACGAAGCGGACGCCGCCCGAGGTCAAGAGCGCGCCCGCCCCCAAGGCGATCGCCGTGCTGCCGCTGACCAACATGAGCGCCGACCCGGAGAACGAGTATTTCTCGGACGGGATGACCGAGGAGATCATCAACGCGCTCGCGAAGGTGCCCGGGTTGCAGGTCGCGTCGCGCAGCTCCTGCTTCGCGTTCAAGGGCAAGGAAGTGGACGTCCATCAGGTGGGCGAGAAGCTCGGCGTCGGCTCGGTGCTCGAGGGGAGCGTGCGCAAGGTCGGAAACCGCATCCGCATCACGGCGCAACTGGTAAACGTCGAGAACGGGTACCATCTCTGGTCGGAGACGTACGACCGGCAGCTCGAGGACGTCTTCGCGATCCAGGACGAGATCTCCCGCGCGATCGTGGAGGCGCTCCGCCTCCGGCTCGCGAGCGACACGGGACAGCTCGTCGTGCCGACGAAGAACCTCGAGGCGTACAATCTCTACCTGAAGGGGCGCTTCTTCTTCGCGCGATTCACCGAGAGCGGGTTGCGGAAGAGCATCGAGTTCTTCCAGCACGTGCTCCTGCAGGATCCCGGCTACGCGCGCGCGTACGCCGGCATGGCGGACTGCTGGTGCAGCCTGGCCGACGACTGGGTGGCGCCCGACGACGCCTACCCGAGGGCGAAGGCCGCGGCCACGCGGGCCCTCCAGCACGATCCCGAGCTTGCGGAGGCGATGACCTCGCTCGGCAAGGTGCTCTGCTGGTACGAGTGGGATTTCGCCGGCGCGGAGAAGCAGCTGCGCCAGGCCGTGACGCTGAATCCCAACTATGCCGAGGCGCACTGGGCGTTCGGGAGCGCGCTTCCCGCGGTCGGTCTCCTGGGCGAGGCGATCGGCGAGATGCGCAAGGCGCTCACGCTCGATCCGCTCTACCCGCAATACAGCCGCTGGCTCGGCCGCTTCCTGCTCTACGCGAAGGAGTATGAAGCCGCGATCGCGCAGAGCCACCAGACGATGGAACTGAACGCGGAGTACTTCCAGGCCTACCTCGACATCGGCTCGGCGTGTCTCGCGCAAGGCAGGCCGGAACAGGCGCTCGAGTGGTATCGCCGCGGGCAGGGCCTCGAGTCCAGCGTGCGCTCCTACGACGCCTTCATCGTCCGGGCGCTTGCGCCGCTCGGGCGGCGCGACGAAGCGGAGGAGATCCTCGCGCGGCTGGCCGATGAGTCCCGGCAGCGGTACGTGCGCGCCGAGGCCCTGGCGATGGGGTATGCCGCCGTGGGCGACCTCGAACGCGCCTTCGCGTCACTCGAGCGCGCGTTCCAGGCGCGATCGGGCGGGCTGATCTACCTGCATCTCGATCCGGGGTACGAGCCGCTTCGCGGAGATCCGCGCTACGCCGAGCTGGTGAGGCGGATCGGGGTGCGGTGACGGCGCGCCGGTCAGGACTTGGCTTGTGCCGGCGGCCGGCCCGGCCGGGAAAAACGGAAACGGGGTTCCGGCGGCCGTGCGCGCACGACCAGGAGGTTCTCGTAGTAGGCCGTGATGCGCGCCCGGACCGAGCCCTGCGTGTCACCGGCGGCCACCTCGAAGGGCGCGTAGCGCTGCTGGTCCCTGGAGACGGCGAACCACCACCACCACCCCGCCGGCGGCGCGGTACGCCGCTCCACCGTGCAGTCGTAGGTGCGGCCGTCGTGCTCGAACGTGAAGCCCTGCATCATCAGCTCGTCTCCGCGGGAGAGTGAGGCCAATCGGGGGTCGGCGCCGGATGTCGCGGGCGTCAGACCTCCGTACGACGCTCCTTTCGGCTTCGCCGGCGCGCGCTCGCCGACTTGAGAGCGCGCGCTTCGCTCGGCTTGACGTAGTGTCGCCGCCGACGGAGTTCCTTCAGCAGCCCCGACTTCATCACCTTTTTCTTGAACGTCTTGAGCGCCCAGTCAATGCGGTCGCCGTCGTCGAGCCGGACTTCAGTCATTGGGGGATGCCGGTGAAGGACCCGTAGCGAACCGCGGGGGAAACACGACGGGCCGGCCCTTCGCCTGACCGAGCCGGCCCGTCGCGGGAAGGCCAGCGGCTACTGTGCGAGCTTCGTCACGTTCTCGGCGGCAGGACCCTTCTGGCCCTGAACCACGTCGAACTCGACCTTTTCACCCTCGGCGAGCGACTTGAAGCCGGTGCCTTGGATGGCTGAGTGATGCACAAAGCAATCCTTGGTACCGTCCGCGGGCGTGATGAAACCGAACCCCTTCGCATCGTTGAACCACTTGACCGTGCCGGTCGTACGCATTGCGAACTCCTGATGGTGTTAAGTCTTCGGAGTCCGGGCAAGCCGTACGTCCGCAGACGCCTGACCAACGAAAAGGGGCACCGCAAGAGCGAGGCCCCAGAGGTCAGTCGGGCAGATGCGCCCTGTGCGCAAATGCCCTGGCCTCAATACTAACGGGTCCGGGGCGGAAAAGCGAGCCACGACCCCACGCGTGTCGCGCCCCCCCTGCCCCCCCCTGCGCCAGCATCCGCAGGTTCGCGAGTGGAGCGGCGTCTGACCGCGCCGCGGAGGACTTGCCTCGGAGCCAGGTCACGCCCATACTCGCGTGTCGTCATCATCTGCATGGGAGAACACGCGTGACCGAGTCCGCGATCCAGCACGCCGAGGAGCAGGCGCCGCTCGAGGGCGTCATCAAGGGCGAAGTGCTCCGGATGTACCAGGAGGTCGCCGACCATCCGGAAGAGGAGTTCCACTTCTTCCACGGCCGGCAGGCCGCCGAAATGTTCGGCTACGAGCGCGACTGGCTCGACCGTGCGCCGAGCGGCGCCGTGGCGTCATTCGCGGGCGTCGGGAACCCGCACGTCCGGAGCGGGCTCAGCGCCGGAGAGACGGTACTCGACCTGGGGAGCGGCGCCGGCCTCGACAGCATCATCGCGGGCTGGCAGGTCGGGCCGAGCGGCCGGGTCGTCGGCGTGGATCTCAACCCCAACATGTGCGCCAAGGCCGAGGCGCACGCCGCGCTGTCGGGAACGAAGACGGAGTGCCACCAGGGCACGATGGAAGACATCCCGCTCGCGGACGCGAGCGTGGACGTCGTGCTCTCGAACGGCGTCATCAACCTCTCGTTCCGCAAGCGGCGCGTGATTCGCGAGCTCTATCGGGTGTTGAGGGCGGGCGGCCGGTTCTCGATCACCGACATCGTGAGCGCGAAGCAGCTCTCGCAGTCCATCGTCAACGACGCGAAGCTCTGGGCGAGCTGAATCGGCGGCGCTCTCCCGGAGGGAGAGCTCTTTACGCTGTTCGAGGACGCCGGCTTCAAGAAGGTGAAATCGGTGATCGTTCCCGGCTTCCGATTCCGCAGGCCGTCCACGCAGCACGAGGCCGAGCTGTTCGGCGTCAAGGCGGTGCTCTTCACGGGCGTGAAGCCGGAGGCGAAGCCCTCGGCCTGACGGTGCGCGGAGGCTGATCGTCGCTCGCGCGTTCCGGTGATCGCCGAGCGAGCAGGTGGGAAAGTGGGCCTGGGTAGAGTTGAACTACCGACCTCACGCTTATCAGGCGTGCGCTCTAACCACCTGAGCTACAGGCCCCGCTTCGAAGAGGGAAATAAAGCTGGCGGCGCCCGAAGGGTCAATCAGCGAGCGTCGCCGCGCACATCACGGCCGGGCGTGCGCATGCGGAGCCCGAGCGAGACCTCCGGCTACTCGTCAAACCGCGGATGCCCCGGATGCGGCCGGTCACCCTCATCCAGGTCGTCGTACTCGTCGTCGAGGTCAATCAGCTCCTCGTCCAGCTCCGGATAGTCCTCGTCCTCGTCGTCGAGATCGTCGTCATCCAGGTCGTCATCCTCCGCTTCGTCCTCGTCGAGCTCGTCGTCGAGCTCGGGGTCGCGCTCGGGGTCGTCGCGGTCCTTCTTCCCGCCCGCCATGTGCCGTGCCTCTCCGTGGCGCAAAAGGGGGATCCCTGACGTTGACGTGCCGTTCCCGTCTTCCACGCGGTCCGCTCAGCCCGCCGCGCGCTCCTTCTTCGCTACCCGCGATACGCGCCTTCGTTCGCCCGCGCTGAGCGTCCGCTTGCGCAGGCGGATGGCGTGCGGAGTGACCTCGATCAGCTCGTCGTCCTCGATATACTCCAGCGCGCTTTCCAGCGTCAATAGCCGGGGGGGCTCGAGCACGATGTGTTCGTCGGCCGACTTCGTGCGGATGTTCGTGAGCTTCTTCTCCCTGGTCGGGTTCACGTCCATGTCGCCGGGCCGCGAGTTCTCGCCGATGACCATGCCCTCGTACACCGGCTCGCCCGGCGCGACGAAGAGCACCGAGCGCTCCTGCAGGGTGTTGAGCGCGAAGGCCACGATCGTCCCGCCCTCCATGGACACGAGCACGCCGCGGTTGCGTCCGGCGAGCGGACCCGCCCAGGGGCCGTACTCGAGAAAGCGGTGGTGCAGGATCCCCGTGCCGCGCGTGTCGGTGAGGAACTCCGAGCGGTAGCCGAAGAGCCCGCGTGCCGGAATCCTGTACAGGAGGCGCACGAGCCCCTGCCCGGGGTTCTTCATCTCGATCATCGTCGCCTTGCGCGGCCCCAGCTCCTCGATCACGACTCCCATGAACTCCTCGGGGACGTCGATCGCGAGTTCTTCGTAGGGCTCGAGCTTCTCGCCCCCGGGCCCGGTGCGCGTGATCACCCGCGGCCGTGAGACCTGGAACTCGTACCCCTCGCGCCGCATGGTCTCCATCAGGATCGAGAGGTGCAACTCCCCGCGGCCGCTCACCGTCCACGTGTCGGTGCTGCCGGTCTCCTCGACGCGCAGCGCGACGTTCTTCTCCAGCTCGCGCTGGAGGCGCTCGAAGAGCTGCCGCGACGTGACGAACTTCCCGTCGCGCCCCGCGAAGGGCGAGTTGTTCACGAGGAAGTCCACGGAGATCGTGGGTTCCTCGACCGCGATCCCCGCCATTCGCTCGGGATGCCCGGGGTCGGTGAGGGTGAGGCCGATCTCGATGCCCTCGAGTCCCGCGAGCGCCACGATCTCGCCGGCGTTCGCGTGCTCGACCTCCGTGCGTTCGAGCGCCTCGAAGGTGTAGACCTTCGTCACCCGCGCGGTGCTCGGCTTCGCGGCCGCGCCGAGCGGCAGCAGCGCCACGGTGTCGCCCACGCGCACCGCGCCGCGCTCGATCCGCCCGATCGCGAGGCGGCCCAGGTACGGCGAGTAGTCAATCGTGGAGACGAGCATCTGGAACGGCCCGCGTTCGTCCGACGACGGCGGCGGCACGTACGCGACGATCGTCTCGAAGAGCGGCTCGAGCGTCGTCGGCTCGTCGGCGAGGTCGAGCGTGGAGATGCCCAGGCGGCCGGAGGCGTAGACGTACGGCGCGTCGAGCTGCTCGTTCGTCGCCTCGAGCTCGATCAGGAGATCCATCACTTCCTCGTGCGCGCGCATCGGGTCGGCGCCCACGCGGTCAATCTTGTTGATGACGATGATCGGCCGGCGCCCCAGCGCGAGCGCCTTCCGGAGCACGAAACGGGTCTGCGGCATCGGGCCGTCGAAGGCGTCCACGACGAGCAGCACGCCGTCCACCATCCGGAGGATGCGCTCCACCTCGCCGCCGAAGTCGGCGTGCCCCGGCGTGTCCACGATGTTGATCTTCGTGCCGCGCCACCGGACGCTCGTGTTCTTCGCGAGAATGGTAATCCCGCGCTCGCGCTCGAGCGGATTCGAGTCCATCACGCGCTCGGCGACGACCTGGTTCTCGCGGAAGGCGCCGGACTGGCGGAGCATCTGGTCCACGAGCGTGGTCTTCCCGTGGTCCACGTGCGCGATGATGGCGATGTTGCGAATCTGCATGGCGACTGAAGTATAACCGCACTCCGGCGGGTCACGGCCGCCGGCGGCCGCGTCCGCGCTAGCGTTTCACGCTGCCGGGGCCGGGCTTTCCCGCACCCGCCGGACCGACGCCGGGTTTCGCCCCGGGCCCGCCCGCGGGTTGCGCGCCGCCGGAGCCCGCCGGCGCCGCCAGCGGATCCGCCTCGATGAAACTCACGTCGTGCCCCTTCACCTTGAGGTTGGCCAGAAACGAGGCCTTGTCCACCGACTTCATGTAGGCCTCCTTCGGCTCCACGATCTTCTGCTCCACGAGGTCGAGCAGCGTGTCGTTCATCGGCATCATCCCGATCCGCTTCGACGTCTGCATCATGCTCGGAATCTGAAAGGTCTTCCCCTCGCGGATCAGGTTCGAGATGGCCGGCGTGACGAGCAGGATCTCGCGCGCGGCGACGCGCCCGCCGCCGATCTTCTTGCAGAGCACCTGGGACACGACACCCTTGAGCGACTCCGAGAGCATCGTGCGCACCTGCTCCTGCCGGTCGGCGGAGAACTGGTCAATGAGACGGTCAATCGTGCTCGCGGCCGTGGTCGTGTGCAGCGTGCCGAACACCAGGTGGCCCGTCTCCGCCGTCTCGATCGCGATCGCCACCGTCTCCAGGTCGCGGAGTTCACCCACGAGGATGATGTCGGGATCCTCCCGGAGCGCAGCGCGCAGCGCGCTCTTGAAGGAGTCGGTGTGCACGCCCACCTGCCGCTGCGTGATGATGCAGCTCTTGTTCTCGTGCACGAACTCGATCGGGTCCTCGATCGTGATCACGTGATCGGAGCGCGAGCGGTTCACGAGGTCAATGAGCGCGCACAGCGTGGTGGACTTCCCGGAGCCCGTGGGTCCGGTGACGAGCACCAGTCCCTTGGTGAGGTAGCAGAGGTTCTGCACTTCCTGCGAGACGCCGAGCTGGTCGGCGGTGACAATGGTGCTCGGGATCACGCGGAAGACCGCCGCCATTCCCTTGCGGTCCTTGAGCGCGTTCGCGCGAAAGCGCGCGATGCCCTCGATCTCGTACGCGAAGTCGGTGTCGGCGTGCTCCTTGAACTCCTTCCTGTTCCGGTCCGGCATGATCGAGAAGAGCAGCGACTCCATCTCCTCGTTCGCGAGCTTGTCCTGTCCCTCGATGCGCATCATCTCGCCGTGCTTGCGCAGGATCGGCGGCTCCGTGACGCGCAGGTGCAGGTCGGACGCGCCTTCGCTCACGAGGGTCCGGAGGAGCGTCTCCATCGCCTGCTTCGCCCGGTCGGCGCTCTGCGCGGAGATCTTCACGCTCTTGCGGGGCGCGCTCGGAGCGGCGGTTTCCTCAGGCGGGAGGGTCACCTTCGTGAACATCCCCGTGCGCCGCGCAAAGTCGCCCTTCTCGTCCACCACGATCGAGATGTTCCATTTGCCGCCCTGGAGCATCGCGCGGATCGCGAAGACGCCGTCGGGGCCCGCGTACTGGAACTTGGTGGGCGCGCGCGCGTCGAGGTTCTGCGCGGCCTGCGGCGACGCGACTTCCTTGAGGAGCGCGATCATCTGCGGGCCCGTGAGCGCCTTGGTGACGGGCTTCTCGGCGCCGTCCACCCTGAGGGACGCGCCCTCGTCCTCCTTGAGCAGGAGTTCCTCGGCGCGGTTGGAGATCATCGCGTTCAACAGGCGATCAAGCTGGGACATGTGCGCACTCGTCCAGGGTTCGGCCTTCGAGCTGAATCGTGACGTGGTGGATCCCCTGCTCCGCGAGCGTCCGGGTCATCGCCTCGAGCACGCCCTGGTGGCGCGCGGGGTCGTGGACGACCGCGTGCGCGCTCATCGCGACGACGCCGGAGGTGAGCGTCCAGACGTGGAGGTCGTGCACCGACTCGACGTCGCCGACGGCCTCGAGCGCGCGGCGCACGACCGGGACGTCAATGTGCGCCGGCGTGGCCTCGAGGAGCACGTCCACGCTCTCCTTCACGAGCCGCCAGCTGCCGCGCACGATGAGCACCGTCATCACGACGGACGCGATCGGATCGGCGATCGTCCATCCCTGGAAGCGCGCGAGCAGGGCGGCCACGACCGCGGCCACCGAGCCGAGCAGGTCGCCCACGACGTGCAGGTAGGCCCCGCGCACGTTGAGCGAATGCTCGGCGCCCTGGTGCAGCAGGCGCGCCGCGACGGCATTCACCACGAGGCCGGTCGCCGCCACCGCGAGCATGATCCCCGTCTGCACGGGCTCCGGCGCGCGCAGGCGCAGCACCGCCTCCCAGACGATGGCGACGGAGATGGCGAGGAGCGTCGCGCCGTTCAGCAGCGCCGCGAGGATCTCCCACCGAAGGTAGCCGTAGGTCTTCTGCGGGGTGGAGGGCTGGCGTGCGAGCCAGGCGACGAAGAGCGAGAAGGCGAGCGCGCCCACGTCGGTGAGCATGTGCCCCGCGTCGGCGAGGAGGGTCAGCGAGTTGGAGACGAACCCGCCCACCACCTCGGCCACGAGGAAGAGCGCCGTGAGCACGAGCGCGCCGCGCAGGCCGCGCGAGCCCCCGCGCTGGCGGGGCGCCGGACAGTCGTCGTAACTTGGCTGCGTGTTGGCGCGGCTCGGGCTCATCGTCGTCCTGCTCGTCCTCAACGGCTACTTCGTGGCGGTGGAGTTCGCCCTCGTGCGCTCCCGCCGCACGCGGCTGCAGGCGATGGTGCGCGCGGGCGACCGCATCGCCCGCTACGCGCTCAGCGCCTCCGGCAATCTCGCCCGCGTCCTTTCCGCGAGCCAGCTCGGGATCACCGCGGCATCCCTCGGCCTGGGCTGGGCGGCGGAAAGCACGCTGGGAAACGCGTTCGAGGCGTTCTTCGCGGGCCTCCCCTGGGCCCTTGAACAATCGCTCCGCGTGACGATCGGCGCCATAGTCGCGCTCTCCGTCATCACCTACCTGCACGTGGTCTTCGGCGAGCTGGCCCCGCGCGCGGTCGCGCTGAACCACCCGGAGCGCTTCGCCAAGTGGCTCGCGCCGCCCCTGCTCGCGTTCGCCTGGCTGATGACCCCGTTCATCGCCGTGCTCAATGCCTCGGCCTCCACGGTCCTGCGGGTCTTCGGCCAGCGCGTGGACATCGGCCACGAGGCGGTGCACTCGCCCGACGAGCTGCGCATGCTCGTGGACCAGAGCGAGGAGCAGGGCGCGCTCGAGGCCACGGACGCCGAGATGCTCCACGCCGTGTTCGAGTTCTCGGAGAAGAACGCGCGCGAGGTGATGACCCCGCGCACCGCGATGGTGGCGATGAGCGCGCGTTCGTCGCTCGATGACGCGCTCGAGGTGGTGGAGGAGGCCCGTTTCTCGCGCTACCCCGTGTACGACGGCTCGCTCGACCAGATCGTCGGCATGGTCCACGCCAAGGACCTCCTCGGGGTGCTGCACGAGAAGCTGGACGAATGGGTCGTGCGCGACGTGATGCGCCCGATCCACGTGGTGCCCGGCTCGCGCGAGGTCGAGGAGGTCCTGAGCGACTTCAAGCGGCTGAAGGAGCACATGGCGATCGTGCTGGACGAGTACGGCGGCACCGCCGGGCTCGTCACGATGGAGGACCTGCTCGAGGAGCTGGTGGGCGAGATTCTCGACGAGTACGACGAGACCGCGGAGCTGCGCGCCGTGCGCGCACCGGGCGGCGAGACGCTCGTGAGCGGCTCCCTGAATATCCGCGACGTGAACGCGCAGTACGACCTGACCGTGCCGGAGGAGGACTACACGACGATCGCCGGGTTCGTGTTCGGGGCGCTCGGACGGCTGCCGGTGGTGGGCGACCGGGCGACGGGCGGCGGGGCGCGGTTCACCGTGCGCGCGATGGACGGGAGGAGGATCGAGACGCTCGCGTTGGAAAAGGACAAGAGCGAGTAGACGCTAGACCGCAGACCGTTCACGAACAGCCCGCACGTGACCGGCGAGCCGCCAGCGGTCAGCTTTCAGCTGTCGGCTGTCCACTGACGGCTGACAGCTGACGGCTGTCAGCTCTCAGCTGTCAGTTCTCAGCCGTCAGCGCTGCGCACCGTCAAGGCCAACGCCGCGCACATCAGCATCGCCTCGATCATCGAGGTCGGATCCGCACGCCCCTCACCCGCGATGTCCATCGCCGTCCCGTGGTCCGGCGACGTGCGCGGGAAGGGCAGGCCCAGTGTGACGTTCACCGCGTGGCCGAAGCTCGCGACCTTGATCGCCGTCATCCCGACGTCGTGGTAGGGCGCGATCACGGCGTCGAACTCGCCCCGGAGCGCGCGCACGAAGACCGTGTCGGCCGGGAACGGGCCGGCGAGTCCCTCCGCGCGCGCGGCGGGCGCCAGGACGCGGTCGTCCTCGTCGCCGAACCGGCCGCCGTCGCCCGCGTGCGGATTGAGCGCGCAGAGCGCCAGCCGGGGCTCCGCGACGCCAAACCACGCGCGAAGCCCGCTCCGCGTGAGTCGCGCCGCGTCTCGCGCATGTCGGGCTCGACTCGCGATTCAGCCGTTTTGGAATGTCGTGACGTTCGTTAAAGGGAACCTCGAAACCTGTAAGACGGTCCAGACGTTTATCCCGCGTCGCCACGCGGCGGCGGTGGTTTCTCGACCCCGGTCGGCGTGAGCAGCCATGTCTGAGAAACAGTTTGTCACGCCGGAGGAGGCGGTGCAGTATCTAAAAAAACTAAGAGGCATTGTTATGTATCTTGGAATATGCGATGGAAACATGGAGGAGGGAAGTTTCAGATGCGATGCAAATATTTCCGTAAGGCCCCGCGGTGATGTCAAACTGGGAGTTAAAACCGAATTAAAAAACATTAATTCTTTTAAATTCATTGAACGTGCGCTGATCTATGAGATTGAGAGACAAATAGAGACATTAAAAAAAGGGGAAAGAATCACGCAGGACACAAGGCTCTTTGATTCAAAGAAAGGGGTAACCTACTCTATGCGCACAAAGGAATATGCTCATGATTACCGCTATTTCCCGGAACCGGACCTTTTGCCGCTTATAATGGATGAAAAATGGATAGAGGAGATAAAATCAACCCTTCCGGAGCTTCCAGATGATAAATACGGGAGGTTTATAAAGGAGTACCAGTTGCCGGATTATGATGTGGGCATTATTACTTCAACGAGGGTTCTTGCCGATTATTTTGAGGAGTGTGTAAAATTATTCCCAAAACCCAAAATGGTCTCCAACTGGATTATGACCGAGGTTTTAAGGGTAGCTAAAAAAGAAAATGATATCGGTGAAATTTCGATTGAGCCTCGGGATCTTATTGAACTATTTAAACTTATAGACAATGGCGCGATAAGTTTAAATATGGCAAAAGAGGTTTTTGAGGAAGCGTACAATACCGGAACGAAACCATTGCAGATTGTGGAGCGGAAGGGCGTTTCGCAGATTTCCGACGCGGACTCATTAAAGACAATAATTGCAGAAGTGGTAAAGAACCATCCGGATCAGGTAAATCAATATCTTTCCGGAAAAGATAAAGTTCTAGGATTTCTTGTAGGCCGGGTAATGAAGGCTTCTGGCGGCAGGGCTAACCCGCAAAAGGTCAACGAACTGTTACAGAAATATCTAAAAGGAGGGCAGCAGGCATGAATGTAAAAAAGATTGCTCTTTATACTGTATTACCCATTTTTCTTGTAATTCTTTTACTCGTTGTAGTGC
>Ga0209520_10001932_pt1 | contig 11887 bp, 14 predicted proteins | sample Rifsed16ft1_FD_184009 | JGI IMG/M metagenome (GOLD analysis project Ga0209520, IMG submission 184009) | Soil microbial communities from Rifle, Colorado, USA - sediment 16ft 1 (version 2) | ecosystem: Environmental > Terrestrial > Deep subsurface > Rock core/Sediment | place: Rifle, Colorado...
ATGGTCTCGGAAAGAGGCGAGGGCCTTCGGGAAGTCCATGATGTAGCAGAATTCGAAGAGCGCATCGCCGGAGTGGTCGGCCAGAGCCGACCAGGTGTCCGGGTGGAGCATCCCCTGGACGATCGATCCGTATCCGCCGGAGGACTTCCCCCAGACGCCGCGCCGCGAGACCCGATACTTCGATTCGACGAGGGGCACGATCTCCTTACGGAGGTAGTCGTCGTAGCGCCCGGTCGCACTCGAGTTGATGTACTGATTGCCCCCGACCTTCGTGAAGCAATCGACGAGGGGGACGATCATCGGCCCCATCGTGCCCGTCCGGATGAGGCGGTCCAGCCTCGACTTCAGGTCCTCTCCGAGCGGATCGATCGCGAGGAGGGACTTCCCCGTCCCCGTGTACCCGACGATCCCGTAGGCCGCCGGGTATCGCTTCTGTGGGTCGTACCGCGGGGGCAGATAGATCGCCACGTCCCTCCGGGTCCGGTCCCCGAGCGGATTCCCCTTGAGGATCTTCGAATCGAACGTCTCGACGACGACCTCGCCACCCGCCATGACTGCCCGTTAACCCTCGGCTACCATGTCAAGCTTGCGGGGCAAGGCCCCGCTCACGCGGGCAAGAGATCGGCTTCGCGAGATCCCTCCGCCGCCTCCGAGACCGTCTGCGTGGTTCGTTCCGTGGCCTACTGCTTGTATTCTACGAGGGTATAGACGTTGTCATCCGGGTCGAGGAACGTGGCCTGGATGCCTCCCCACGGCCGGACCTCGGCCTTCTTCTGGAACCGGACGCCCTTCGCCATGAGCTGGTCCTGGACCCGATAGATCTCGGTCGTCGTGAAGCCGATCGACGTGTCCTCTCCGAGGTGCGCCATGTCGGAGTCGTAGTCCGCGGGATTGTCGTACATCTCCTTCGTCGGGGTGAAGGGCATGATGCCCGTTCCCTTCGGGGAGAGCTGGTACTGCACGAATCCCTCCTCGCCCTCCTCTCCCGGCGCCCGACGGGGCCGCATGCCGAGCGACTTCCGGAAGAACTCCCCGGACCTCTTCGCGTCGCGCGAGACGACCGTCACGAACACAAGGGACGAGAGTCCCTTCCGGCGGATCTTCGGTTTCGTGGGCTGAACGAGGAACAGGACGTTTTCATCCGGGTCCGTGAAGCGTCCGAAGGTCCCCCCCTCCCTGTCGACCTCCGCCTTGACGCCTTTTTTCTTCAGGTCCGCTAGGGTACCCTTCATGTCGTTCGTGAGGAGCCCGATCCCTGTGACTCCGCCAATCATCTTCATGCGTCTCTCGTAGTCCTCCTGGCCCCACTCCGGGGTGGGCTGCCACGGGTTCAAGGCCGCGTCCTCGCCACCCTTCGTCGCGCCGAGGGCCAGGTAGCCCCACTTCGGCAGATACGACCGCTCCTTGAGACCGATCTTCTTCTCGTAGAACTTGCGCGCCGCCTTCAGGTCCTTCACGTAGATTCCGATGTCCGTCAACTGCAGTTTTGCCATGGGCTCACTCCCCGCCGCGGCCCCCATGGCGTTCGCGTCGGATAAAGGAGTCGAATCTCAGGGGAATGTGACGACGCAGTCCTCAGGCCGCTTGTCCTCCCGCAGGCGGGAGAAGGACGGTGCGCGCATATGACGGTCCTTCGACCACTCGAGGAAGTGGACCTCCGCGACGAGGGCCGGTCGCGTCCAGAAGGCCACGTGGGCGTCCGGGATCTCGGGTTCCTCGGGGAACGGGCATGGGCCCTGAAGGGCTCGGAGCTGTTGCACGATCGCGAGGCGACCCGCCTCCGAGAACCCCGTGCCGACGCGGCCGACATGGACGAGGATGCCGTCGTGGTACGCGCCGAGGACGAGGGACCCGAACGTGTCCGTCCGCTCCCCCTCCCCCGCCGTGATGCCGCAGATCACGCAGTCCTGGGTGGCCTTCTTCTTGATCTTCGTCCAGTCCTTCGACCGCTTCCCAGGGTAGTACCGGCTCGTCTTGTGCTTCGCGATGATCCCCTCGAGGCCCCTCGCGATGACGGCGTTGTAGTAGTCGACGCCCCGCGCCTCGACGTAGTCGCTCAGGACGATGCGCTCGTCCTCCTCGACGACCTCCCGCAGGAGGGCCTTCCGCTCCATCTGGGGGCGGGACATGACCTCCTCGCGGCCGATGTACAGGATGTCGAACACGACGTACGTCGCGGGGAGGGTCCTCGCGAGGTACTCGATCCGGATCTTCGCGCTCGCGTGCTCCCGCTCCTGGAGCTTCTCGAAGCTCGGGAGGCCGTCCGACATGACGACGACCTCACCGTCGAGGATCGCGTCCCCTCGCGTTCGGGGCGAGAGGTCCGGGTACCGCTGCTCGATGTAGGAGAGGCGGCGGTTCTGGAGGCGATGGCGTCCGCCCTGCACGAAGGCGATCGCCCGCGTGCCGTCCCACTTGAGTTCGAAGATGTGATCCTTCGAGTCGAAGGGCGTCTCGCGGCTCTCCGCGAGCATGGGCTTGATCACGTGGAGGTACGGATCGATTCGAATCATCCCCAGTTCTGCAGACCTCGGAGACCGGTGAGCGCTCGCATAAAGGATTCGCAGCGACGCGGCACGTGCCCTAGGGGAGCCGGGAAAATCCCGCCTGCTCGAAGTTCCGATCGAAGGAGAAAGCCTTGGTGATTTCCAGCTCCCGCATGACGACAAAGCTCGTGCAGTCCGTGAAGCTCCACCGTTTGTCCGGGTGTTGCGCGAGCATCTCGATTCCCGCGGAGAAGTGATCGGGGCCGATCCAGATGACCGTCGCGCTCGGTCGGTTGAGGACCCCCCGCACGAGCCGGACCGCAGTATCCGCGTCGGTCTCCATCCTCACCAGGGTCGCGGCCTCATCGAGGACAAAGTCCGTCGTCACCACCGCCCCGTGGATGCCCCGAGCGACTTTCGCCTGGAGGGTCCGTGCCGTGGCCGCGTTCCGGTCTCCGGGCACGGAGAGGGCGTACCAGGCGCCCGTGTCGAAGAAAATCATTCGTCCCCGCCGTAGAGGTAGACATCGTGCCTCTCCGACGCATCCGCGTGCCGACCCTTCTTGCGGGTGAGAGGGAACATCCTGAAGAAAGGGTCCTCGGGATCGATCGTGTCCGACAGGGTGAGCCTCCGGATGGCCACCCGAACGGCCTCCTTGATCGTGGTCTTGCGGGACTTCGCGTATGCCTCGAGAAGGGAGTACTCCGTGTCCGAGAGCCGCGTTTGGACGACCTTCATCGCATGCTACATGCAGCATCTAATATTAGGCATCTTGCATGTAACGGTCGCACCCTCGGCACGATCTTCGAGGACCCAGGATCGACGAAGAGGATCTCAGCCGGCCTTCGCGGCCTCGAGGCTCGCCTTCAGCGCCGCCATGAGGTCCTGCGTGGGCTTCGCCTCGACCTTGACGATGGCCGGGAGTTCCTTCCCCTCGACCTTCGCCTGGATGATCTCCATGAGCGCCTCGCGGTAGCGGTCCTTGAAGCGGGAGAGGTCGAATTCCATCGTCAGGGTCTTGATGAGCTGGAGGGCGAGGTCGATCTCCGCTTCGCTGATGACCACGGGCTTCGTCGCGGGCAGGTCCGGAAGCGGCTTCCGCTCGTCCTCGTACATGAGGGTCGTCAACGCGAGGCCCCCATCGAGGGGCGTGACCGCCACAAGCTGCTCCTTCTTCCATAAAACGGCCCGGGCGACCGCGACCTTCCCCGTCCGGAGGAGCGCCTGGCGGAACAGCTCGAACGGCTTGAGGCTGATCTCCTCCGGGCCGAGGTAGTAGTTCCGCTCCCGCAGGATCGGGGAGACCTCCTCCGCGTCGACGAACCCGACGACCTCGATCGCCTTGCTCGATTCGAGCGGGATCGCGTCGAAGTCCTCGTCCTTGAGGATCACATACTGCCCTTTCGCGTACTCGTAGCCCTTCACCATCTCCTTCGAGTCGACGGGGACGTTGTCCTTCGGGCACACGTAGGGTCGCTTGAGGGGGGTCATGCACGTCGCGTGGAGGGTCGTGAAGGAGAGGTCCTTGCTCTCCGTGGCCGCGAAGAGCTTCACGGGGATGTTCACGAGGCCGAACGCGATCGCGCCGCTCCATAGGGCACGGGCCATGGTCTGCCGGTCCTCCGGACCTCGAAGGAGGGGCCGTCGGGCACTTAACGGTTTGGCCATCGCGTTAACCTTAAACAAGGTTAACGGAGCCCGACGGGTCGGAGACCTCCCACGGTCTCTTCGGATCCCCGCGGGGCCCTGGCTCGAGGCCGCGCCTCGAAACGTAAGGACGAAACCGATTGGCCAAGGGGGGACCTCTCCGTGGACGATGGCTCAACCGCCCTCGACGCCACCCCCTGGATCGCCAGCAGGACCTCCGCCACCGTATCCGTATTACCCGCCGTACCCGTACTACCCGCCGCCGAAACGCGACAACCTCCCCTTGATCCTCGTCATCGTCGTGATCGCGATCGTCATCATCCCGATCGTCGTCGCCGCGGCCTTGTACGTGATGGTATCCGGCCTCCTGATCGGTCCGGGAACCCAACCCGTCATCGCCTTCGGCCCCGTCGACGAGTCCGCGGGGAACGCGACGATCTCCATCGGCTACAGCTCGGCCCTCGTGAATCCCTTCTCGCTCCTGTTCCTGCTTCAGGCGAACTACTCGTACCCGCAGGCGTCCGGCCTGCCTCCACCCGATGGCTCCGTCCTCGTCGAGACGTACGGACAGACGTTCCGCGTCTATTGGCTCGACGAGGACCGCGCACTCGTCGGGACGGGAGATACGTTCAGGGTCGCAGGGGATGGGTCGCCGCTTCCGCGGGCGACGATCTTCACGTTCACGCTGCAGAGCCCGTCCAGGGCGAACCTCGCGGCCGTCGAGCGGTCCACCTAATCCGCCCGCGGACGGAGGCGCGCCGGGACAGCCCTTATCCGGGGAACCGGGATTACGGGGATCGGGTCGTCCCATGGCGAAGATCCCCTTGGGCATGCGAATCCTCATGGCCCTCGTGATCGGGGTGAGCGTTCCGGAGGGGCTCGCCCTCCTCTTCGGGCCGCCGGAGTGGTACACGGTGATCTGGGGCTGGGGCCTCACGTCGATGACCGCTCGGTTCACCGCAGGGTTGTACCTGACGGTCGCCCTGGGATTCGTGATGACGTGGCGGGACAACACGTGGGAGAGCGGCCGCATCCCGCTCGCGATGCTGTGGGTCTTCGCCTCGATCGCCCTCGGGAGTGCTGCGTTTCTCCTTGCGACCGGGAATGGCGGCACGGGCGGGCCGATCATCTTCCTGGACCGACCGTTCACGTGGGTGTGGTTCGTCCTGTACATCGCATCCGCCGTCGGTGGGTTCTACTACCACGTGGTCCACCCGCGAATGATCCGGAAGAAGGAAGCCGCGCCGGGGTGACGGCGCCCGCGCGGACATAGGTCCCGCGGCGGGCCATAGGACCTCAGGCTCCTCCCCTCCGACCGGGTACGTGATGGACGAGGTGGCTGCGAAGCGGGCGGCGCGTTTCCTCATGTGGGGCAGCGTGGTCCTCCTCAGCATCGCGCCGTTCGCGTGGGGCGCGGCTTACTTCTGCGCTCCCCTGTGGCTCGCCCTCAGTCTATACGTCGTCGAATCGTACTTCCTCTGGCGCGCGATTCGGGACGGGGATCCACGCCTCGATCGGAGGTCCCGTTCCGCGCTTTTGGGAGGCTTCCTGGGATCCGTCCTCGGGTTCGGCTTGGGCTTGGCAGCCCTTCCCGTCGCGGTCCCCGGAGGGACGTGGTGGTTGCCCGTCTGGGTGATGATCTTGGTCACGGGCTGGTTTGCGTTCGTGCCGAGCGTCTATGGTCCCGTCGTAGCGGGCCAGGCCTTCCTCTTCCTCGCCGGGGCCCGCGTGGTCCGAGTTCGCCGGGCAAAGGGCCTTATCGTTTCGGGGAGCGGAGTCCTCCTCGCCCTTGCCGCCATCGGGATTGTCCTTCAGGTCGCCACGGCCGGGGCCCCCGAATTCTTCAGGATCGTCCCTTTCGTCGCCGGGTTTACGTCTGCCGGGTATGCCGCGATCGCCCACGGGTGGCGGCTTGCCGCACGGGCGAGAGGTCGCGAAGACTCGCGGTCCAGGATCGAACCCGTCGGCGGGGCATGCGGATGATCGGGAGTGCAGTCGTGCGGGCGGCCTTCAGGCCGCGAGCCGCCCTTCCTCCACGATCGGCTTGCCGTCGATCGTGACGGTTGCGTGGCTGTTGTACGCGTTGAAGCCGTAGCTGCTCGTGTTCGCGCCGCCGAAGCTCTGGTTGTCCCCGATCCCGATCGACACGGTTCCTCGGGCATAGAAGGAATCGAGGTATCCGGGCACGATCTTCCGGTTCAGGCCGATCCCGAACGCCCCGAACATGTCCTTCGCGCCGGTACCCGCCGCGTAGTTCAGCTGCGCGTTCTGCAGGTTCCGCTTCGCGGCGAAGTCCACGACCCGGCCGTCCCGGAACGTCCACGCGAGCCCTTCGATCAGCGTGCCGACCTGAGGAATCCGCACGTCCGAGACAACCGTCCCTTTCGCGCTGTCCTCGACCGGGGCGACGTAGACCGCGCCCGCAGGCAGGGAGGTCGTCGTGTTGCCGACCGCGAGGTCCTCGTCCCCGATGATCCCGTCGTCCACGAAGGGTGTCCTCGACTCCCCCGCGAGCCGGAACCGCAGGTCCGTGCCGTTGTCCGCGCGGACGCGCACCTCGGCGGGGCGCTGGAACAGGCCCGAGAGCACGCCTCCCGTTCGACGAATCGACGGATAGTCCGTCGCGATCGCCTCCTCGACCATGCGCTTCCACTTCGCGAACGTGAATCCGTATGTCTTTGCGCGCGCCCGCGTGACGGCGCCCAGAGCGACGTTCACCTGCTTCTGCTTCTTCTCGAGGTTCTTGCGGTAATGGGCCTCCTCCCCCTGGAACATGGCGGACCACTTGTTCTTCGGCACGCGCCGCATCGGCGCCGGGTTCTCCACGCCGCCGATCCACACGTAGGATTGCGCGTAATCGGCGATGCCGAGGCAGTGCGCCGATGTCTTTCGCAGCTGGTCCTCGGTGAGGTGCTTGAACTGGCCGTAGAAGTATTCGTCGCTCTCGTACAGGATCGCCGGGTCCGCGCCGACCTTGAAGGCCTCCAGGGCGACCTGGGTCGCGAGGTCCACCGTATGCTTCCCGGCCTGGATCATGATCGCCTCGTCCGGCTTCGCTCGAAGACTATCCCGAATGACGGTTCGCGCAATGTTCGCCATGCTCTCCCCGGTCCGGGTATGGCGCGCGAGGATATACGCGTTCGGTCACGGGAGGCGCGCTCGGTCCGACGAGCGAACCCTTATCGCCGTACACGCCCTCCCGGCGATGGGGGTTCTGGATGCGGAGGGCGGCCATCGCCGTTCTGGCGTTCATCGTGGGGATCGTGGTCGTGACCGTCTCCTTGTCGAGCGTCATCGGCGCCCGGCAGGCGTTCTCTGTTCCGATCCAGATCGGATTCGAGCGCGGGGACGACTGGGAGCCCGACGTCGCGGCAGACGGAAGGGGGAACGTGTACGTGGCCTGGGCCCACTTCGGGGAGGTCCGCGGCTGCGACGAATGCCCGAGCCCCGTCGCGATGATCCAGGTCTCCCACAACGGAGGCCGGACGTTCGGGACGCCCAGGCCCCTGAATCCTGCTCCCGTAGGGTACCAGATCGACCTGCAGGTCGCCGTGAATGGGGCCGGGAGCGCCTTCGTCGCGTACCTTCAAGACAAAGACACGGTCGTGCAGCGATCGGACGACTTCGGGGAGACGTGGTCCGCCGCGGTGCCCGCGAACGTGGACATCAAGGAATCGTGGACGGACAAGGTCGGGCTCGCGGTCCAGGGGGAGCGTGTCTACGTGTCCTTCAGCATCGCCCAACGCTTCTACGTCTCCGCGAGCGAGGACGGCGGACGGACCTTCGCGACGGTCCAGGTGAACAGCCGCTCGAAGGACACCGGATGGAGCCTCACCTCAGGAGGCGCGGTGGACTCGAAGGGGAACGTCTACTTCAGCTGGGTCGGCGTCCATCAGTCCGGAAACGCGCTCGGTCCCCAGGAAGTCTTCCTCACGAAATCGATCGACCGCGGGCAGACGTGGTCGTTCATCACCCTGGCGGAGGACCTCCCGCCGGGCCCGGACTGCAGCGAGTTCGCCTGCGCATGGGACTTCTGGGGCCCCCAGATGGTCGTCTCCGTCGACGCCGCGGACACGGTCTATGTCGCATTCAATGCGGGCGTCGTGGATCGCGGCGCTCCCTCCGTCTGGTTCCAAACTTCCCGCGACGGCGGCCGGACGTGGACCGCGCGGACGACCGTCCACGCGGATGGCGAGAGCGATGCCTTCCACTTGTTCCCCGCCATCGAAGGAGGCGGGCGGAACCAGGTCCACGTCTCGTGGATGGACAACCGCCTCGGGAGGTTCAACGTGTACTACCGCACGTCTTCCGACGGAGGCTCCACATGGTCCGCCGAGACGATCCTCAACGCAGACCTCGGCTTCCGCTACCAAGAGGCGAACGGATTCGACTTCACCTACGGGGACTACTACGGCCTCGCGCGTGATACCCGCGGCGGGGTCCATGTGGCATGGGGCGAAGGTCCCGACTACATCGGACCCGGAAACGTGTTCTACACCTCGAGGTCGTGACGCACGAATCCGCTGCGACCTGGCAAGCAGGGGACGAGAAACTTCTTAAGAGCCCCGTGGTTACGCGGGTCCCGGCGGCCGAATGAAACGTTCCTCGCGTGCCTGGAAGAAGCGCGGCAAGATGCGCTGGAAGTGGCGCAAGAAGCGGATGCGCCGGCGCAAGCGGGAACAGAAGATGCGGCAGCGTTGAGCCATTTCGGCGAAAGTACTTTTACGGTCGGCGTGGTACGACGTGGCATGGGCGGGGACCGGTGGACCCCCGGCTTCGCCTTCATGTTGGCGGGGCTCGGCCTGCTCGCGGTCAGCGCGGCGTTCGAGGCGGAGCTCGTCCTGTCGGGACTCGAGGGCGGCGGCACGGACTTCGCCCGCCTCTCTGCGGTGCCGTGGGCGCTGGGGCTGCTGTTCTTCGGGTATGCCCTGGACCATCCCGAAGTGCTGTGGGACGAGAAGCGGGGCCGACGGATCCTCGCCGCGTATCTGCTCTTCGCGGACGGAGGGATCCACATCCTCGCGATCGGGGAGCACATCGATCGAATCGCGGTCACGTTCTTCCTCGTCCTCGCGCCCCTCGAACTCCTGAGCGGCTTCTACCTCCTCCGCGCGAGCCGACCCCTGCTCTGGGGATGGCTCCTCGCGGGACTCGGGCTCATCGGCCTCTACGTCGGCTCACGCCTTGTCGTCCTGCCGGTCGTGAGCCAGGACTATGCGTTCGGCCCGCTGGGCCTCGTGTCGAAGGCGATCGAGTTGCTCCTCGTCATCGCGATCGCGGCGGAACTCTGGGCGACCTCGGCCGCGCGTCGGCCGGCCGGACCACGGATCGCGACGCAAAGCTAGATATGACCGTGGTTCTTCCGCGACACCGACAACCCCATGGGGACGTAGTTTAGCCTGGTAGAATTACGGGCTCCAGTCATGGGCTTGATTGCGAACGGGTTTGCTGATCCGGTGATGACAGACTGGAGCGCGGACCCATGATTCGCAAGACCCGCGGTGGTCGCACCCCGCGTGGGAGAAACCCGTCGATCAGGGTTCAAATCCCTGCGTCCCCATGCCTCTCTCCCGCCGTGAGTGGGAAGACCGCAGCCCTATCGAGCCCGCAAGCGAAGACGAGACCGACTCCGACTCGGGGAACATCCGCGCCCTCTTCATCCGGGCATCCTCGTTATCAGAAAAGCATCTCACATGCGACGTTTCAAGCCCGTATGGAATCATGGATCCCGCTCTCATGGCGGGGGAATCGATCCTCGGGCGGTACGCGAGAATCGTCGTGGACCAAGGCACTGCGCCACTCCAGGAAGGCCTCAAGTTCGCGTGCCGAATCACAGGCCTGACAACGGATGCACCTGCGATGCGGAAATCGTCCCTGCGGGGCGAGGTCGTGTCGAACGACGTCGACGGCCCGCTGGATCCGAGCCTGATCGAGGGCTCCCTCATCATCTCCCCGGAGGACCCGGAGGTCTCCGAGGGAAGCCTCCTGCGGGGCGGCTCGTGCCGTGCGAACCTCAGCCTTCTGTCGATCGACGGGGAGATCGTCGCCCACGGCCAAGGTGCGCTCACGCGGCTCTCCGAGGAAGTCCCGTTCGAGAGCGTCTGTCCCGATTGCCAAGGTTGGAAAATCTGCGAGGACTGTGGCGCGACGGGCGGCGGCCCCAGCGCCGTCTGCGCGTACTGCCGCGGCACGGGCCAGTGCCATCGCTGTGCCGGTCGCGGCATGGTCACGGAATCCGGATAGCGGCCCGACGCGACGCCCGCCGAACCGGACAGTCATGAAACCCGCGGTCCGTACGGACAGAACGTTTATTGTTTCGCGCCACCTCGACGCGGCAGAGGGCAGCGATGGCCACGAAGAAGTGTCCTGTCTGCGAGGTGCCCGTGAAGCTCGAGAACCTCGAGCGTCATGTCCGGAATCAGCATCCTCGCGCGGCGGTCGACCTCAAGACCCTCCTGACCGACGAGGAGCGCGAAGAGACCGCGCAAGCGAGGCGGGCGTCGGCCCGTCCCGCCGTCACCCGCAAAGGGGCGACCATCATCGCCGTGGTCGCGGTCGTCCTCGCGGCCCTCCTCGTCCTCGTGATCTTCAATCCTCTCGGCAACGTGGGCCCCGGGATCGGGCAGGTCGCCCCGAACTTCTCCGTGCGCTCGACGACGGGAACCACCGTGAGCCTGAGCTCGTACCGCGGGTCCATCGTCCTGCTGGAGTTCATGGACGTGGACTGCCCCGCGTGTAACGACGAAGTGCCCACGCTCGTCTCCCTCCACCAGAACTACAGCGCCACCGTTCGCTTCTTGAGCATCGACGTGAACTTTGTCGATGAATTGGACACGGACGTGAAGATCGACGCCTGGGCGAGCTCCCACGGCGCGAACTGGCCGTACGCTCTGGATGTCGGCGGTACGGTGCGGAGGATGTATGGCGTGACGAGCACGCCGACCGTATTCGTCCTCGATGCCGACGGGGTCGTGCGAGCCCTTGTGCAACCGCCCTCCAACTCGTACGCTCATTTCGTGGCGGCGATCGCGGCGGCCTCGGGGGCTTGATGTGGCCAAGGAGCGGATGTCCCCGGGGGACCTCCTCCTCCTGACCGCCACCCTCGCCGTCTTCGGGATCGCGGCGTCCGCGTACCTCACATGGCAGTGGTACGAGGCCGCGAACCGAACATGGTGTGATCTCGACGCGTTCTTCAGCTGCACGAGGGTCCGTGAGAGCCCCTTCTCGGCGGTCGCGGGCCTCCCGACCGCCTTCGTGGGCGTGGCGGGCTTCGGAATCCTCCTGGCCTTCTCGGTGTCTGCATTGCGGGGCATCGAGCGCGTCGGCCCCTTCACGACGACGCGATGGCTCTGGATCTTCGCGTCTGTCGGCGCCCTCGTCGGCATCGGATTGACCTTCATCGAGATCTTCGTGATCCAGGCGATCTGCCTGCTGTGCGCGATCGGATTTGCGCTGGACCTCGGCATCCTTGCCGTCCTCCTCGTCCTGCCACGAGGCGCCGCGCATACGTAGCAAGTCTTTATGGAGGTGGAGAGGCTCCCGCGTCGGGACGCCCATGGCCGTCGACCGGCGCCGCTTCTTCCGGGTCGTCGTGATCTTTGCCGCCGTCTTCGCGTACTCGACGATCGTCGTCGGCGGGACCGTCCGCTCGATGGGCGCGGGCCTCGCCTGCCCGGACTGGCCCCTGTGCCACGGGGCAATCGTGCCGAACCTCGCGGACCCGCACATTGCGATCGAGTACACGCACCGGCTCG
>Ga0209520_10001933_pt1 | contig 11883 bp, 25 predicted proteins | sample Rifsed16ft1_FD_184009 | JGI IMG/M metagenome (GOLD analysis project Ga0209520, IMG submission 184009) | Soil microbial communities from Rifle, Colorado, USA - sediment 16ft 1 (version 2) | ecosystem: Environmental > Terrestrial > Deep subsurface > Rock core/Sediment | place: Rifle, Colorado...
TTGATCCTACTGATTCTGGCCCGCCTGCCCATGCGTAAAGACCTTCTGCTAAAATTCCGTTAGTAGCAGTAGCCCCTACATCAGTTGTCTTTAATCTGTCCCAAGTAGCTCCATCCCATCCCATCAAGAATGATTGTGAAGGAACTGCATTCACAGGATTAGCAAAATTGTCTGAGGGAGTATTTGCTCCTGTTGCGGTAACAGTCCCATCAATTGTAAGACTTCCCCCATTATCATCAACTGATAAAACCCCTGTGCTATCATTGGCTATAGTAACTCGTAGAGCAGTAGCTTCCACCCCTCCCCCGACTACTGAAAGAGTAGAGTTGTCTACTGTAAGACTGCCTCCGCCATCTCCTACGATTTGAGTATCTGCGGGTTTAGTTCTTGTAGATAAAGCTACATCAATATTGTCTGTTTTAGCTTTTATCAAAGCAAGTGTCGCTTCTGTTGATATCGTAGATAGTGCTACATTAAGATTATCTGTATTAGTTTTAATAAGAGCTAATGTTGTTTCTGTAGAAGCACCTGTTGGGAGCGGTAAACTTGCAGCATCAATTGTGATACTATTCCCACCATCTTGTATAAAAATACCGCTTGCATTTCCTCTCATTGCGAATGCTGTACCTGGGATAGTATCAGTAACCATCAGAAGTGTCCCCTGACTAGTTGTATCTATCACATCCCCATCGTCAAATTCTGTTCCTCCACCACCCCCGCCACCAGTAATAACATCTACTTGAAGTCTACCAGCATTAGCAACACTAACTCTATCCCATGTTGCGCCATTCCATCCCAGTAAAAAACTACCTACACTTGGTATAGTAGGATTGGCTGTACCATCAGCTAATGCAACAGCAACAGGAAGTTCTGTATCAACTATCAAATTGCCATTTGTATCTGTTTTAATTTTTCTATTAATTGTTCCATCAAAACCATAAACTAAAACATCATCATCAGCATTATCTAAATCTACAGATAATGTTGCTATTCCACCAACAATATTTACATCTTGTGTGCCAGAAGGAATATTTCTAACTATCTCGCCACTATCGGCTGCTTCTGGATTACTTTTTCGTCTCATTTATTTCTTCAACTCCTTCAACATCTTTACTCAATTGTTCAACATCAATAACCTGTCCATCAATCTGTTTCATATTTTTATCTTGATTTATTCCACTGACTAATTCAAGTAATTCTTTAGTCAATTCTTCTTCTTCTGGACTTTTATCAGTTTTAACTTTCAATTCAGCTATAAATCCAAAAATCTTTTCTCCTACATTTTTCCAATAATTAAATCTATCAGGATCATTACTATTCATCCGTTTAAGCCCTATTGATATCCATTCGCTCCGGTACTGCTCTATCCCTCTAAGAAAAGCCTTATTCCACCATACTACAAACCCAGGATTACTGAGCCAATAATACCAACTATTTCTATTCAGTCCAGCAGCCCTGAACCATTCCCTGATAGAATCACCATGATCTAGGCTGAGTGCTATGGCCAAGATTTGTAATTGTGATACAGAAGGTATAAAACCAGGATGAATATCTTTTAAACTTTCAACATCTTTTTCACTAACAAGAACAGGAAGATTATCAGGATTGTCTTTCAAGATGTTTCCAAACTTTGTTTCTCTATTTCTATTACGAGTGTTAAGACTCGCTTCCATAGCTTTTTTTCTTGTCTCTGGATTATTAAACCCGCCCATTATTTCCTCTTCAAAATATTTTTTACATGAACTCTTTTAATATAAAATTTAAAATCAAGTTTACAATATTCTGCTGTTAGGTTTACAATCTTGGTTATTTGCCATTTCTTAGCTTTCTTTGTGAAAAAAAATTCTAACCCAAGTATTTCTCTTTCATCCAGTTGTGGGAACAAGCTATGAAGTAATTCATGGATTAAAACTCCTGGTAATTCTGCCAATCTAATTCTTGGATCAATCAAAATCTCATCAGGTTTTCTATGTCCTTCATTATTCCTACCAAGAACCCCCCCACATTTTGTGATATTAACTATAGGGCCAGATTTAATTACCTTGATCAATTCATTGAATAATTTTTGTGTGGTAAACTCTTTTTTTATTTTATCAAATAAAATATTTGATTCAAATTTTTTAGTAGTAGCGTAAGGGATATCAAAAATATATCTATACAAAACCAACTCCAATCATTTTTTATTTTACCAATAAATAAACTTGATTAATGTAAGAATACCAGTAAGTAAATATAATACTGGATAGAATATAAATACGATCAATATAATATATAATATTAAATCAATAAAATTAAAAGAATATATATTATTATATATATAACATAATTTATTATTTATTTTATTATTAATATAAAGAATTGTATTTAATATTATATGCATAAGAATACTCCTAATAATATTATGTTATGTTATATGGAGGTTTTTTATTATATATATTATATTATATTATATTATATTATTATACAGGAGGTTTTTTATATAGATAGAAAGGTATGATTAAAGTATATACTATAATTATAACATATTGAAAGTGCCAAAGTCAAGTATTTTAGTCAAAAGTCAGGATAAAAGTATCACAACCTTGTGGGATGTTATATTATTTTTAGTGTTGTAAAATTGCATAATATGTTCCTATGCAAAAGTATGTAGAAATTTCAGTCCCCAGTTCTACCTCCTCCCCCCCCATTGGGATGGGCTACCCTTGGGCAAGGGCATTATAGCATAGCACTATAGCGCTACACTATAGCATAGCATAAGTTATCCACAGGTTATCAACAAGTAGTAGAATGTTATAGTAGCACACTACAATACCCCTGCTTGGGGACACACTTCCATCTATTACACTATACTATTACATTCATTCAGTCTTAATACTATAGCATAGCATAGTATAGATAGCATTATAAATGATGTAGTAATGTAATGTCTATAGTGTCAATTATTGGCATAACATTGTGTACTTTACTTCTCATTTACTCAATATAACATGGTGTGTGATTATCACATCATTAATGTTATCAACATGTTGTATGTTAAAATGGTATGGCACAGTCTATGCATTACTATGGGCGTATGAATCAAACAATAATGGGAGTATAACAATGTATTTAACGCAAACAGAATTTAACTACATCTTATCACAAGCTGAGTATCACAGCATATCTCTCGTTACATCACTTGAAGCGTATTTAAAGGAAGTTAATCAGATTGAAAACCAGATTGAATCACTATAAAAGAATCGGAGGATAAAATGAATATGTATATCCTAACATGCGAACGTTGTGGTGAAGATTTCAACGTACAATTTTCAGAATCAGACCTACTATGTCAAGGTTGTATAGACTTGATTGAAAGTCGTGATAGTGAAATAGCAGCTAACCTAAACGATAGGAGAATATAAAATGACAAAAAAAGACTACATGAAATTGGCGGATGTTATCGCAGATAGTATTTTCGATGTCAAAATTCATGGGGAATTAGATGGAGTGGCGTCTGTTTATGATAAACTGCTAACTTGCCTTGCGAATGATAACGCAAGATTTAATGAAAATGAATTTAGGGAATATGTTAGTAAACAGTTAAAAGAAAAGGGAATATAATGAAGCTATTAAACATTGACAGTAATTATAAGACTGTCAAGGGACAAGCAAAGGGATATATGACAGCAATCCTTTACCTATCCCCTGCTAACACGAGCGGACATCAAGTATGCCCGTTCGCTAGTCCCGGGTGTATTGATACGTGCTTGAATACTGCCGGACGTGGACAATTTAACAGTATTCAAGAGGCCCGTAAGCGAAAAACTGAATACTTCTTTAAAGACCGGGTAGGTTTTATCAGTCAATTGAAACATGAGATTAAAAACTTTGAGAAGTACGCACACAAAAAGGGATTTATCCCTGTGGTAAGATTGAATGGAACCTCTGACCTAACAATAGAAACGTATGGGGTTATAGAAACATTCCCTGAGATACAATTCTATGACTATACGAAAAACTATCAAAGGATGGTTAAATTTCTTGATGGGGGACTGCCTGAAAACTATCACCTAACCTTTTCACGATCTGAAACTAATGAAATCCAGTCCCTAGACATTCTAAAAAGGCATGGGAATGTAGCAGTCTTATTTGAAAGTATGCCTAACGAATGGCATGGATATGACGTGGTTAGTGGTGATGATAGCGATTTAAGGTTTTTAGATAAGGCAGGGACTATCATCGGATTAAAACCCAAAGGCAAGGCACGGAAGGATATTAGCGGTTTTGTGGTTAGAACAATATAAAAGGATAAAACTATGCATAAGCACAAAATAACATGGTATCACTTTTCAGAAATAACATTAAAAGGAATATGTTTAATCTGTCAATGTATCTTTTACAAGGAAAGAGAGGGATAAAATCATGATGGGAATATACGGGTTTAAAACAAAAAAAGAATTGAAACAAGCAATCGGGAAGGAACCTAGTTTTATAGAAACCAGTCTATTTGGGCCTGAATTTAAAGGTGATGGTAAATACGCTGTAGTGGGGCCTTGTCCTTATACTAAAAGGACATGGTATGCCACAATCATAGTTAAAAACGGATTGATAGACAAGGTAAGCTAATGCGACATATCAAACAAAAACCTAACCAATGCTGGTTGGCATCAATTTGTATGGTCGAAAATCTTGACTACAAACATTGGTCGAGATACTATCCTACAAAAAGAGGTAATATCTATACTGTCGAGTGGCAACATAAACTGCTATCATCCCTTGCGGTATGGTATGATACCGAAAAATTTAGAGGGAAATATGGTAATACTCCATCGGATGATAGTCCTATAGATTTATCAGGGAAGGGTATAATAATAGTTGGTGATAGGTTCGGAAACCACGCTATAGCCTTTGAAAATGGGTTAATATACAATCCAAATCAAGACAAACCTTGCACCTGGAAAGAGTTCATGACGCATTCAAGAAGAATGGGGAGACGATGGCTTGTAAAAGATATTCAAAGGAAACCATAAGGGAACCTTAAGGAAAACTAATGCGATACCGTGATCTCGAAAAATTGCTTGTCAATCGTGGGTGTGAGATTAGATATTGTAAAGGTTCGCATGTCATGGTTAAATATCAATCCTTGACATTCACCTTGACAAGACATAACTCTCATGATATAATCCAAAGTAAAGAATTAAACAGACTGGTCAGAGCTAATCTGATAGAAAGAGAATAAGATGTATAAGGAAATAGGATTAAAAGTATTCAACAAAAAAACTGCGGAAGAGTGCAGAGTATTTCAAGGAACAGCAAGGGAAAGATGGAGCAAGCCAGGGGATTTTCTATTAGAACATCAAAAGAAAGGTAACTTTAAAGTTTTTGTTACTTGGTCGTTTTTATGCGACAGCAGTTTTTTCACAAGAGTGATAGATTTTCTTGACTGGGAATTAAAATGTCCCTATTGTGGAACGTGGTACACTTTCGAGTATTTTAAACAGTTACACACGATATGCGATCTATGTTTTAAAACTGGGAGGTTAGGATAAAATGAAAGTATCTGATTTGTATTTCATCATGGAAGTATTCGTATGCAGATTGTGTTTGCTCAACTTTGATTATGTAACAGACTTTGAAGATCACCTTAGAAATAAACACGAAGTAAAAAACTTAGAAAGATAGGTGAAAAATGAAGCTAACAGATTTTCAAGCTCTATCAAAAAAAGAAGCATTCAAGTTAGTGGAGTCGAAGATCAAGTTATCACCTAAGATCACTCCCCTTGACAGATTGTCAAGGATAGTGTATAATAAACTAATAGAAGGTTAACAAGTGTTAACCAATTAAGGGGAATAAAAATGACATTCACACACATCGAGTTATTCAGACTTAAACAGGCACAAGAGATATTGAATCGAGCATTGAAGCAAACAGTGATAGATAGTGGGATGGAAAGTGATCTAGTGTCAGCGTTAAAATCACTTCAGACTTTGATAGATGATGTCAAGGTTAAACAAGATACGATAAGGAAAGGATAATATGAAAAGTAAAACTGTGCAGTTTGTTTGTGTGAAGTGTAATGAACCGGTCTATAGGTTAGGGGTGAAAGTCAATTTTGGTTTAAAACTTTGTGGGTATTGTAGTAAATTAAAGAAAAAGGGTAAGGTAGTCGATCAGGATGGGCCAGTAAAGGCCACCAAGTTACCCTCAGTTGAGACTTTTCCGACTAACCCTGATAAGATAACGGTGGATGATGTATTTAAGACACCGAACCCCTCAATGAGCATACCGGAAACGGGGGATAATACTAAGGATATAGTAGAAAGGATCAATCAATACCACAGTATATTGAGCAGAGTTATTGAATCACTTCTTGAGTTAAAACCGGATCATGATGAAACATTCTTGAGTCTGTGGACTAAGGCAAAGCAAGATTTAATAAGTTAAATCAATTATTGTGAAAAGACACAATAATAAAAGGGGAAAACTATGAAAAAGATAATAGGTATGATTAAACAACACGGGAAAGCTGTAGGTAAAATTGTGAAGGACGACAAGAAAGGATTCACAATGGTAGAATTACTGGTAGTGATTGCCGGGTTCGGGCTGATATTTGTTCTACTTGTACTCCCGGCCTTACAAGGTTTTGTGAAAGCGGAAACAAGATTGACATTACTTTCGCTTGACATGACGCTAGCAGAATATTACGGGGATAAAAGGAACACTCCCACAACATTGAGTGTACTTGTACCTGGTTTTATCAGTTCGGTTCCAACCGATGCCTGGGAACAGGATTTTGAGTTTACCAGACTGTCAAAAACTCAGTACACTCTATATTCAATTGGATTAGATGGGATAGATGATTTAGGACTTGGGGATGATATTAAGAGCAAAGGATCACAATAAGGGTACAAAATGGATATCAAACTGAAAAAAGATTTTTGTATCAAGTGCGGGTGTGAGAAGTTTGTATATCAATTCAATATAGGGATAGGATGTAGAAATATATGTGAAAAATGTATCGTAGAATTAGTGAGGGCATGGCATGACAAAAAAGAACAATAGACAAAAGATGGAAACGTACCGGAACATCTTGACAAAAGTGGTGAAGGATGCTAATATTAAACCAATGGACACTTTAAAGCGTATAAGGAAGGATAACTCTCTAGACAGCACAGAATGGGAAAGAAAAATAAAATGAGAATGAAACATTGCCAACTGTGTAACGGGACATTAAACTTTTTAGGCCAACTCGGAAAACTGTTATGGTTTAGGTGTGCAAATTGTGGAATGGATTTTTCCAGAAAGGTAAAGATAAAAAATGATATATAAACTCTATATACCAAAACAATTTAAAGGGAATAGAGTATGCCCTAGCATGGTAGAAGATACTAACTTCAATCATATCAGGGCAGAGTTAAAAAGATTTGCTATGGGGTGGACAGAATATGATGGGAGTGGGTTTTGGGTAAACTCTGAGGGAAAAGAATTTAGTGAACCTGTCAAGGTGTTTGAGATAGTAACAGATAATAATTTAACGGATATGTTGGAATTGACATTGAAATATTTTAAATCGTGGCTTAATCAAGAGAGTATGTTCTACGTTAAAGACAATATAGGAGTGTATATTTAAAAAATGGAAAGATTAGATAGTTTTAATATAAAAAAGCCAAAAGGCAAACCACACTTTCATATGGGTATTCATGGGAAACGGTGTTGTGAGCATAATTTCGGGGAGGGTGGGGAGTGTTGCCACCTGAATGGTGTTGTACACCCGTGGAATAAACTCACAGAAGAAAACTCAAACCCTAAGACACTTACTGAAACAACACTTAATCCCATCGAGGTTTTTGAGTTAACTTCTGATACTATGAATAGTAACACACTAAGTAAAGATAATACTCCTACACCACCATTACAATTGATAACATTCTCCCCGGAAGAAATAACGATAGCTCCCATCGTACCCGTAGACATCGTGCCCGTAGACATCGTGCCCGTAGAGATACCAAAAGAATTGCCTAAGAGAAAAGAACAAAAGAGAAAAAATCCTATCATATCTAGTTATAACTCTCAATTGAAAAAAATAGTTATACTAGAGAAGAAATTAAAAACTAATCTTAGCATGGTAAGCAAGATTAAGAAAAGAGTGGAAACAGACTTGAGAGAAAATAGGAAGATATTGACTGCTTTTGGTGGGATATTGAGAAATGAAAAAAGGTAAGCTGTATAAAAGAGCAAGATATATAGGTTGTGGGGAGGAAGGCGCAGTATACCGTGTAGGGGAACATCTTGTAAAAAAGATATGGCACAAAGATGCCTTTACGGATTTTTCAGAGGAAGGAATAATTATGAGAATAAAGACAGTGGAAAAGGTAGTTAAGCAAAAAACTCCCAGGAGATTTAAAAAATATGTAACTACACCAGAATTTGTAGGATTTGATAAAATGTCAAATTATAAAGTAACAACGTATCATGAATACATAAAATCGGAGCCTGTGCCGAAAGAGATGGAAGAAATTATAAAGGAACTGGAAGATACTAATTTTGCGAAAAACATCATAGTAGATATGCAATTAGATTTTGTTCATGATAAATACCCGACTAATACAATTTACTCGAAAGGAAAACTCTATCTGGTAGATGTAGATGTGGATATACATTAAGAATGGTATTTCTACGTGGGTACGTTGCCCCAGGATCGATTATTTTAAAGAAGTAAGGGAAAGGTATCAAAACAGTTTTTATTTAAAGATTGGGGGACAGTAATGATAATCAAATTTACTCAAATAACTGCTAACAGTAATGACTTGTTTGCAATAGATCAGTATGGAAGAATCTGGAGATTTTTGATAAATGACCATTCGTGGAGTTTAATCTTATCACCAGTTGAAGATGAAGCTCGGTATGTTTTTAAGGAGGATTGTAATGAATTGTCCTAAATGTAATGGGTTTTTAAAACCTCCATATTGGCTTAAAACTAGACAAGGGAAAATATACACCATAGAGTGTGTAAATTGTGGGTGGTTTTTACATCACCCTACTTTACTGGTGATATACAAACAAGACAAAGAAGAATTACAAGATAGGGGATATGATAGCTTACTGAAAAAAATCGTAGCACCACTTATAAAGAAAGAAGATGCTACAGTGGATATTGATAAATATATATTCATATGATAATCACATTACTAATAATAGGGGTATTCTGTATAGTATATTATACTAGTATATACTACTTGATAAGGAAACATAAATAATATGTATAACAGTATAAAAGAACATATATGTATATATATATATATTAATACAGTATTAGTTATAATATTATTATATGTAATATTATTACAGTGTTACATGATAGATAGATTCTTTATCATGGTCAAGAAAGAGTTATGGCGAAAGTTGTTCAAAAATAAATATTGAAAATAGCCCCAAAAACTTGACATTGAGGGTTTGAATATGGTATAATTAAGTATAATGAATATATAACACAGGATAAAGATTACTTGGAGAAAAATAATTGTCAGAAAACTATATCGAAAGATACAAAAACTTCGGATGGAAATTAATTGCATTAAGAGGTAAAATACCTATAGAAAAAAATTGGAATAATGCAATCGCATATATTCCTGGTTTCGGATATACTCCCAATGAAGGTGTGAATATAGGGATTCAAACAGGCAAGGTATCTGGAATAATTGTAGTGGATGTAGACAAATTTGATAATTGGTTTTATACTTCCCATGATCCCACTTTTCATACACCTATAGCTAGGACGGGAAAAGGATTGCACTATTATTTTAAATACCAGGAAGGAATTAAAAATTCTGTAGGAAAAATAGCAGATGGTGTGGATGTCAGGTCAGATAATGGGTATGTAGTTGCTCCCCCATCTATCCATCCTGATACTGGTAAACCTTACTCATGGAGTATAGCACCGTGGGAATGTCCTTTGGCAGAATTTCCTAAAGAATTAATGTGGAAGTTAGAAGAACCTATTATTCACTCTCCTAAAACTTATGATATACAAATGATTGGAGAAGGAAAGAGAAATGCTTACCTAACATCCAGAGCAGGAATAATGAGAAATAAAGGGTTCGAGTATCCTGTTATACTTGCAGCGTTGAAAGAAGAAAATTTTATGAGTTGCAATCCACCATTATCAGAGAAAGAAGTAGAAAGTATAGCAAAAAGTGTTTCAAGATATGAACCTAGCGGGGCACAGTCAATGGTAGACGATCAGTCTCATAAGCTGACAGATGGAGGTTCGATTCCTCCCCCCGCTACCAATATTCACAAATATTCTGAGATTAAAAAGATAGATTTTCCCCCGGTGGAAGTTATACCCACAGGCATAAAAAGTTTAGATCAGTACCTTGATGGTGGGTTAGGATTAAAAGAACTGAGTCTGTTTGTAGCAGAGCAGGAAACAGGGAAGTCGACTATTGCTTGCCAGATAGGAGCTAATGCAGTTAAGAACGGGTACAATGTTCTACACGTTTTTTATGAAGATGAACTGAAATCGGTGAAAGAAAGATATGATGGGCATAACATTGATCCAGAAGAATCCTTGACAGATGTTTTCTTGCTCGATGCTACATATCATCCTGCTACCGTAGAAAGTATAGAAAAAAAGATCAAAGAAATAAACCCAGGGCTAGTAATTGTGGATTATTTTGCCAGGATACCATCATCAAGAGGATTGAATGAAAATAGATTTGAGTTAAGGGACACGATGATGAAACTTGGGAATCTTGCAAGGCAGAATAACTGTCATGTTATGGTTTTAGATCACGTTACTATCACCTTCAAAGATTATTCTGATAGCAAGGAACCTTGGTGCTATAAAATGCGGGAGTATAGATTATCAGAGGCGAAGATGTTTAAATTGATGGTGATTAATCTCTGTATCGGGATGATAAAAGATAAGGATGAAATGACTGTTTGGTTCACCGGAATGAAGAATAAAAGAAGGGCTAGAAAATTATTCAAACAGCTAACTGTTGATTGGGCGAAGGGGGTATTTAATGGATAGATTATTTTTAGAAGATTTGAAAGATTTAGATTTGAAAGAAATATACGATCACATTCGGGATCAATGGTATTCAGATAAGAATTTTGATGCAGATATAAGAGGAAAATATGATATTCTAATAGCGTATGAGTCTGTGGGCAGTTGGGGATGTGATTCTACTGGTTTCTTTTTACTGAGAGGAAAGAAGGATAAAAAATTGTATGAAGTTCATGGCAGTCATTGTTCTTGCAATGGATTTGAAGACCAATTTGAACCCGAAGAAACTTCTCTTGAATATCTCCAATCCGATAAATTTTCTGTAGGTTTTGGAGGGTATGACAGCAATAGCGAAGAAAATCATAAAACTATTACAGAATATATTAAGAGGTTAAAAAAATAATGGATAGTATAAAAGTTCACTTATCGAATAAACATAAAAAAATTGGTTATAATATGATATATAGTGGGGTATGGGAAAGAGGATTATATTGTTGGGAATTTACATCGGATATACTAGAGCCAGATAAATTTTATTACAAAACCAAGAAAAGTCTGTATAGATTATTTCTGGATAGTAGGTACGGGTATTGGATTGGGAGAAGTTTTCTAATACCTAATAGTAAAACAGAATCTCATGAAGATTGTTGGTTTTCAGTCGAAAAAGAACTTGGTGCAGTTTACTGTGAAACGCTGAAAGGGAGATTTTATTGGAAATGAGTAAAATAATTATAGAAATAGAAACAATAAGATCAGGACAGCCAAGAGCGTATGCTGATAGTGTATATGAATATCTCGTTACGGTAAAAAATTATTGGGATAGCACAACAGGATTACAAGAAGGGAATTATAAACCAAAGGAAGAAGATATTAAAGAATTAGTGCAAAGATT
>Ga0209520_10001959_pt1 | contig 11824 bp, 13 predicted proteins | sample Rifsed16ft1_FD_184009 | JGI IMG/M metagenome (GOLD analysis project Ga0209520, IMG submission 184009) | Soil microbial communities from Rifle, Colorado, USA - sediment 16ft 1 (version 2) | ecosystem: Environmental > Terrestrial > Deep subsurface > Rock core/Sediment | place: Rifle, Colorado...
CGGCCAAAGAAGTCCGCGGCCAGCAACCGGTCGCGCTGCAACACCCGGGCGACGACCCTCCCGCCCGGCCGGGTGCGGGCGACGATCCCCACGTACAGGACCGCGTCGTCGTACAGCACCCGCACTTCGGTGGCGTCCTGGGCCGGCGCGCCGTCCTCGGGCTCGCGCTGGCGGAAACCGCCCGCGGGAGACGCGAGGTGCCACGACGCTTCGGTGAGGTGACCGTCCACCGTGATGGCGCCATCCGCCACCCGCACCGCCCGGATCACCGGGCGTATGGAGTCAGCCTGGAGCAGGGTAACGAACGCCAGTACTGGGATCACTCGGAGCCTCGTTGCGCGAGGTTCTTCTTACGCCCCGGGCTGGGGCTGTCAAGGGCGATTCACGGTTGCCATCCTCGGGCGGGCCGTCTAGACTCCCGGTCCATGGCGGTCATCATCGTCCGCAAGAACGGGCCCTACCGGGTGCACGGGCCGGTGACGCTCCAGGACCACCAAGGCAATGAGATCGCCGTGCCGGGAGAGGTGTTCCCGCTCTGCCGCTGCGGGCATTCCAAGACCAAGCCGTTCTGCGATGGAACCCACAAAGTCATCGGTTTCTCCGACGCGAACCCCGAGCCGCCATCGCCCCCCACGTGAAGATCGCCGTCTGCATCAAGCGGGTGCCGGACACCGAGACCCGCATCAAGATCGCCGCCGACGGCCGCTCCATTGACGAGAGCGGCGTCAAGTTCGTGCTCAATCCCTACGACGAATACGCGGTGGAGGAAGCCCTGCGGCGGAAGGAATCCGCCGGCTCCGGCGAGGTGGTGGTGATCGCGTTGGGGCCGGAGGCCGCGCAGGAGACCATCCGCACCGCCCTGGCGATGGGCGCCGATCGCGGCGTGCTGCTCAAGACGGAGCAGCGCGTTCTGGATCCGTTAGTCGTCGCCCGCGCGTTGGTCGCGGAGATCAAGGACGGCGGCTACGATCTGGTCCTGTTCGGCAAGCTCGCCGTAGACGATTACCACCACGCCGTGGGGCCGATGGTGGCGGAGTTGCTGGGGCTCCCGGGCGTGAGCGCGGCGGCCCGGCTGGAGCTGGGAGACGGGAAGGGCACGGCGGAGCGGGAGGTAGAAGGCGGCGTGGAGGTGGTGGAGTTCCCCCTGCCCGCGGTGCTCACCGCGGACAAGGGCTTAAACGAGCCGCGCTATCCCGCGCTCAAGGGCATCATGGCGGCCAAGAAGAAGCCGCTCGAGGTGAAGCCGGTGACCCTGGAGGCCGGTGGGTTCGACGCGCTGGAGCTGGCGCTGCCGCCGGAGCGGAAGCCGGGGCGCATCCTTGGGGAAGGCCCCGACGCGGTCCCGGCCCTGATCGCCGCTCTGCGCACCGAAGCGAAGGTGCTCTGATGGGCGGTGTCCTGGCGGTCCTGGAGCAGCGCGACGGGGCCCTCAAGAAGGTCTCCTATGAGGTGGTGACCGCCGCGCGGTCCCTGGCGGACCGGCTGAACGCCGGGGTGGGCGCGATCGCGATCGGGCCCGTGGCGCTCGACGCCACCGCCGCCACCACGTTCGGCGCCGACCACGTCGTCATTGTGGCGGATGATCACGCCGCCCTGTACCAGCCGCACCTCTACGTGCGCGCCGTGGCCGAGCGCGTCAAGGCGAAGGACTACAGCGTGGTCCTCCTCAGCGCCACCGCGTTGGGGAAGGACCTGGGACCCAGGCTCGCGGCGCGGCTGGGCTGGCCGCTGGCGGCCGACGTGACGGACGTGAGCGTGGACGGCGGCATCGTGGTGACTCGGCCGGTGTACGCGGGGAAGGCCGTCTACCGGTTGAAGGTGACCGCGCCGCGCTGCGTGATCTCGGTCCGCCCGAACAGCGTCACGCCGGTGGAGAAATCGCGGACCGCCACGTTGCAGCACGTCGTGCTCGGACTCGACGCGGACCGGCCCGTGGCACGGACCGTGGCGATGAAGGCGCCCGCCGAGGCGAAGCTGGACGTCGCCGAGGCCCCCATTGTGGTGAGCGGCGGGCGCGGTCTGAAGGAGCCGGCCAATTTCAAGCTGCTGGAAGATCTGGCGCAGGCGCTGGGCGCGGCGGCGGTGGGCGCCTCACGCGCCGTGGTGGACGCCGGTTGGCGGGCGCACGGCGATCAGGTGGGGCAGACCGGCAAGACGGTCAGTCCCGGCCTGTACTTCGCCATCGGGATCTCGGGGGCCATTCAGCACCTGGCGGGCATGCGCACGGCCAAGGTCATCGTCGCCATCAACAAGGACAAGGACGCTCCCATCTTCAAGGTCGCCGATTACGGCATCGTGGGTGACCTGTTCGAGATCGTTCCCCGGCTTACGCAGGAGATCAAGAAGGTCAAAGCCGGCACCTAGCGCATGACCCGCCCGTTCGTCCCCGCCGACCATCAACCCGCGCTGCCGCTGGACCAGCTGATCGTTCGCGAGCCCCCCGGCCCCGAGGCGATCGAGTTGGACGTGCTGTTCGTGGGCGGCGGCCCCGCGAGCCTCGCGGGCGCCATCGAGCTGGCGCGGTTGGTTCAGCGCGACCGCCAACCGGGCGGCACGCTGGGCGACGTGCAGATCGGCGTGCTGGAGAAGGGCGAGCGGCTGGGCGATCACTGCCTCTCCGGCGCCGTGGTCAATCCGCGCGCGTTCCGCGAGTTGTTCCCTGAGCTCAAAGACCCGGATTTCCCCTTCGGCTCGCCGGTCACGGGTGAGGCGGTCTATCTCCTGAGCGAGGAGGGGCGGGCACGGCTCCCCACCCCGCCCACCATGAAGAACCACGGATTCTACGTGGCGTCGCTGTGCGAGATGGTCCGCTGGCTGGGTGAGCGGGCCGAGCATCTCGGGGTGAATGTGTTCGCCGGCTACCCCGCGAACGGACTGCTGGTGGACGGCCAGCGCGTGGTCGGCGCCCGCACCACGCCGTCGGGTCTCGACCGCGGGGGGAAGCCCACGGGCAGCCATCAGCCGGCCGCCGACCTCACGGCCAAGGTGACGGCGTTGGGGGAGGGCACCAGGGGCCTGCTCACCCAGGCGTACCTCGAGTGGCAGCGGGTGGCTTCCGAGAATCCCCAAATCTTCGCGCTCGGCGTCAAGGAGCTGTGGGAAACCCAGCGGCCACTCGAGCAGGTGATGCACACCATGGGCTGGCCGCTCTCCAACGACGCGTTCGGCGGGAGCTTCATGTACCCCCTGCAGCCCAACCTGGTGGCGTTGGGCCTGGTGGTCGGCCTGGACGCTCCGGACGCGGGGCTGGACGTGCACGTCCTGCTCCAGCAGTTGAAGCTTCACCCCCTGTTCCGGCCCTACCTGGAAGGCGGCGAGCTGCTCGAGTGGGGCGCCAAGACCATCCCCGAGGGCGGCTACTACGCGTTGCCGGCGCGGAGGCACGGCGACGGATTGGTGATCCTGGGCGATGCAGCGGGCTTCGTGAGCGTGCCGGCACTCAAGGGCATTCACTACGCCATGCAGTCGGGGATATTCGCCGCGCGCGCCATCTTCCAGGCGCTGAAGCGCGGCGATACGTCAGCCGCATCGCTCGCCGAGTACGATCGGTCGGTAGACGCCTCGTTTATCCGGGACGATCTCTACCGCACGCGGAACATGCGGCTGGCGTTCAAAGACGGGTTCTACACCGGCGGCATCAAAGCCGGGCTGATGACGCTGACGGGCGGGCGGTTCCCGGGCGGCCGGATCGCGATGCACGCGGACGCGAAAGCGGCGCGCACCCGGGCCGTGCCGTCATCATTCACGCCGGACGGCAAGCTGACGTTCAGCAAGCTGGATGCGGTGTTCCGCTCCGGCAACGCGACCCGTGACACCATACCGTCCCACCTGATGCCCGCTCCGCACGTCCCGCGGGACGTGGCCGAGCTGTACGCCCACATGTGCCCGGCGGGCGTGTACGAATGGGTCGAGGGTGCGCTTCGGATCAACCCGCCGAACTGTGTGGACTGCAAGGCGACCGATGTGCTGGGCCCGCGGTGGACGCCGCGGGAGGGAGGCAGCGGGCCGAAGTACCAGCGGATGTAAGGGGCCCTAAGGCCGCGTCCCAGGAGTCCGCTTGCTCAGTCTCGTTTGGGAGCGGTGGGGTTCCAGAGGGCGCGTTTGGTGCGGGCGCGGTCACGGCGCGCAGGGCGCGACGGTAGTTCACGGCGATTCGGGCACGGGTGGGTCCCCTTCGTGCGCTAGCAGTACGCGCGCGTGCTGAGGAATTCTGCTACATGGCGCGCGTTCTGACGCGCACTCCGGGGACCCACCCGCGCCCGAATCGCCAATGCCCCCGGCGCCCAAGCGTCGAGGCCACCCCGCACCACTAGCGCCCGACGGAACCCTACCGCCCCAGAACCGACGAAGAAATCGGACTCCTGGGACGCGGCCTTAGCTTCCCTCTTCCCCGGCCTCCTTGCCCAGATGGCGGTCCAGGAAGTAGATGGCCGAGCTGGACGGCCCGATCATCCGCGCCTGCTCCAGGATGGCCTTCGCGGTCTTCTCCTCCTCCACCTGCTCGTTGATGAACCACTGCAGCATGGTCTGCGTGGAATAGTCGTTTTCGGCCGCCGCCAGCGCGTACAGCTTGTGAATGCGCGCGGTCACGCCCTGCTCCTGCTTCAGCACTTGCTCCCAGACCTCCACCGTCGTGCCGAACTGCGCCGGTGGCTGGGCGACGGCGGCGAGCGTGACCTGCCCGTCCCGGTCATGCACGAAATCGAAGATCTTCATGGCGTGGGAGACTTCCTCCCGCGCCTGGCGCCGCATCCAGCGCGCCGAGCCTTGGAGGTTGCGCTCCTCGAAGTAGGCGGCCATCGCGAGATAGGTATAGGCAGAACCCAGCTCCGCGTTGATCTGGTCGTTGAGCGCCGCTTGCAGCTTCTGGCTGAGCATACGATCTCCTGGCTTAGAACGTCGGCTCGGGCGTGTGCACCGGATCGTCCAGCAGCATCGCCGTCAGCGCGTCTCCCGGCTCCGCGCCCGGCTTGTCCTCCGGCACGATCAACAGGGCGTTCGCCTTCGCCATGGACGTGAGAATGCCCGAACCCTGGGCCCCCGTGAGCGCCGCCGTGCGCTTGCCGTCCTGGTCCTCGGTGACCACGGCCCGCAGAAAATGCCGGAGCGGCGGGCCCAGCTTGATGGACTCCGTGACTGTTACCGGGACCGTGCGACGGAACAGGTTGGTGTGTCCCAGCATCTTCCGGATCGCTGGCCGGACGAACAACTCGAACGTCACCATGGTACTGACCGGATTCCCGGGGAGGCCGATCCACGGCAGCGCCCCGATCACGCCGAAGCCGACCGGGGCGCCCGGACGCATCCGGACCTTCCAGAACTTGAGCGTGGCCTTGATCTCATCCAGCACCAGTCGGACGTAGTCGTGCTCGCCCACGCTCACGCCCGCCGAGGTGATCAGCATGTCCGACGTGAACCCGGCCTTGACCCGCCGGCGGATGTCATCCGGGTCGTCCGGTGCAACGCCCAGGTTGATCGGTTCGGCGCCAGCGCGGCGGATCATGGCCTGCAGCGTGTAGGTGTTGGACGACGCGATCTTCTGGCCCCGGAGGATGGCGTCCCGCTCGTCCAGCTCCGCGATCTCGTCCCCGGAACCGAAGAAGGCCACGCGGGGGCGCCGGTGCACGAAGACCTCGCTCTCCCCGACGGATGCCAGCACGCCGAGCTGCGCCGGCCCGAGTGGCGTGCCGCGCGTCAGGACGACGGTATCCTTCTCAATGTCCTCGCCGCGCCGGCGCAGGTTCTTCCCCACATCCCTGGTCTTGTCAATCCGCACGCGGCCAGGCCCCAACGGCGTGGCGTCTTCCTGCCGAACGACCCCGTCGGCCCCTTCGGGCATCGGCGCACCGGTGAAAATCCGGGTGCACTCTCCCGGGCCAAGCGCTTTCTTGGGGAACTTCCCCGCGGGCACGGTCTCAATCACGCGGAGCTCGGCTACCCCCGCCGCCGCCTCGAAGTCCGTGCTGCGCACCGCATACCCGTCCATCGCCGAGTTGTCCCACATGGGCACATCCATGGGGCTCCGGACGTCGCTGGCCAACACCCGGTCCAGGGCCTCCAGGAGGGGAATGCACTCCACCGGGAGCAGGCGGATTTCCGCCGTGATCTGGCGGGCGGCTTGAGCCGGTGTCAGCTCGCCGGAAAAGATGCTGGTGGACGTCACGAGACCCTCACGGCACCACCACCGCCCGATCCCAGGCCAGCTGCGCCAACGTCACCAGCCACCCGGTGTCGGTGAAGCGGAACGTGGGGACGGACACGCGGAGCTGGTCATCGTCGGTGACCATGGCGACCCACTGCGCGGCGTCGCCGCCGGCGGGATTGAACAACGGCTCCCGGTGCTTGCTCTTCCGGTGCACCTCGATCTTGGGCAGCGGCGCCTTCTTGTAGCCTTCGACGACGACGATGTCCGCGTCATCGAGGTACCGGCGTACCAGCGCCAGCGGGTCCTCCGCTTGCGCGGTGGTGCGCTCGAACAGCACCCGTCCGCCCGGGAACTCCATGAGCACCTTGCCGGCCATGCCCTCGGTGTAGTGACGGTGGGTATCGGTCCCCGGCTTGTCCACTTCGGCTGGGTGAGCGCCGTGCTTGATGGTCGCCACCCGGCGGCCGCGCTTGACCCATTCCGACGCCAACGCCACGACCAGGGAGGTCTTGCCGGAGTCCTTCTTGCCGACGATGGAGATCACCCGCGTCGCTGCCACATCGCCTCCGCCTCCGCCAGCTCACCGGCGGTGTTGACGTTGTAGAACAGCCGGGCCGGGTCGCCGTGCCGGCCCACCTCCTCCAGGGCCAGCGTCCCGACCCGCACCGCGTCGTGGAACCCGATGGCCCGGTAGTCCTCCTGATCAAGCCGTTCGCGGATGGCCGGGCCGCAGGCCGGGCCATACACGCCGCACAGCGGCTCGACGCCCCGCTTGCCCCCGCTCTCGGGCAGGAAGACGTCGTACCCGTTCAACCCTTCGATGAGCGCCCGGAGGAGCGGCACCGGGACGAACGGCATGTCCCACGCGACCAGCAGCACGGGCTCCGGCGCGGCGGTGACGGCCGTGTAGATCCCGCCCAACGATCCGCGCTCCGGCAGGACGTCCCGCGCCACCTCGAGCCCGGGGCACCAGGTCTCGGCGTCCGGGGCATTCGCCACCAGCAGCGGCGCCTCGCCGGTCGCCTGCCGCACGTTGGTCACTACGTAATCCAGAATCCGCTGCCCCCCCACGCGCTCCAGACCCTTTGGCCGTCCGCCGAAACGACTGGCCGCCCCACCCGCCAGCACCGCGCCGCGGATCTTGCCGGTCACGCTCCACCCGGAGCGTGGACGTGGGGCGTCCCGCTCACGGCCCGGCCCACCAGCACCATGCCCGCCCGCTCCGCGATCTGGACCGCCAGCGAGGACGGCACCGACGGGGTGGCGATGTAGTCGATCTGGGCCCGCGCGCCCTTGAACGCCAACTCGCCCGAAATGCGGCCGGTCACCAGCAGCCCCAGCCCGGCCACGGGCCGCCGCGCCAGGATGGCGGCGCCGATCACCTTATCCACCGCGTTGTGCCGGCCGATGTCCTCCGCGTGCTGCAGCAAAGCCTGCCCGTCCGTCAGGGCGGCCGCGTGAATGCCGCCGGTCTCCCGGTAGCGCGTGCCCTGGGCGAAGAGCTCCTTGAACAGCGCGCGGAGCTGGTCCGGCGCGGGGCGATGGTCGCGGGCGGGCTCGCGGGCGAGCATCGCGGGATCGGCCAGCATGGTGGTCACCGCCCCGCACCCAGACGCCAGCACCGGCTTACGGTTCTCCCGCTGGACGGCCAGCGCCAGGTCCGGAGTCACGTCGGCCCAGAAGCCCAGGTCGGTGGCGCAGGGGCGCAGCTTGGTGAGGTCGTCCAGGGTGCGGATGTACCCCTCGCCGTGCAACCACCCCACGACCAACTCCTCGAGCTGCTCGGGGGTACACATCCAGGTCACCGCCGGTTGGCCGTTGACCTCGAGCCACACGGCGACCTCCTCGACTACGCCTAAGTCGGCCACCATGCGGCCACCGCGCTTGGAGGGCTTGGCGGGTTGCATGGCCTCAATGTATCCCGGTGTCAGAACACCCGCACGGCCATGGTCTTGATGGACAACACCACCGGCGATCCGATGGTGAGGCCCAACTCCGCCAGCGCTGCATGGGTGATCCGCACCACCAGGTCCGCCCCGGCGTCCACGGCCAGCGTCACGCCGCCCCGGCCGTCTTCGCTGATGCGGCGGATCCGCCCGGTGAACGCGTTGCGGGCGCTCGAGTGAAGCGGCTCACGGCTCACCACGATGTCGTCGGGCGGGAGCGCCAGGATCGCGGGTCCCGACTTGTCGGTGTACACCTGCAGCGTCAACCGGCCGGCGCGGACGGTCTTGGTGCCGGAGCCGGGCGGGAGGTCGGCCCGGAAGAGGTTCTCTGGCGTGACCGGCGACGCCAGGCCGTCGGTCAGGGCCAGAAGCCGGTCGGACCAGCGATACGCTTCCTCCAGCTGGTGCGACGCGAAGCACAGCGCCGCGCCGCGCCGGCGCTCATCATCCAGAATCCGATACAACGCGCCGGTAGAGGCAGGGTCCGCCGCGCTCGCGGGCTCGTCCAGCAGGAGCGCGTCGGGCTCGAGAGCCAGCGCGCGGGCGATGGCCGTCTTCTGCGCCTCGCCCTCGCTCAGGCCCCTGGCGTTTCGGTCTCCCAGGCCGCCCATCCCCAGCCGCTCCAATGCCACGCTCAGCCGCGACTCGGTGGCGGGGCCGCGGAGGCCGTGGAGCGACAGCGCGTACCGGAGGTTCTCCCGCACCGTGCCCGCGAACAGGAACGGCCGCTGCTCGACCAGCGTGATCCGCTGGCGGGCGCGGCGCCGGTCGGCGGCGGTGCGCACCGGCTGGCCGTCCAGCAGCACCAGGCCCCGGTGGGGAGGCTCGACGCAGGCCAGCAGACGCAGCAAGGTGCTCTTGCCGGAGCCGTTGGGGCCCACGACTGCCACCACGCTGCCGCGCTGGAGGTCCAGCTCCCCGATGGCCAGGACCCGGCGCCCACCGTAGCCATGCTCGACGTCGCGGAGGCTAAGCAGCCCCATGTCCCTGGAAGAGCTGAAGAATGACGTTCACGGTGAGTGCCAGCGCGAGCAGAATCAGCCCTAGGGCCATGGCCAGGGCGAAGTCCCCCTGCGAGGTCGCCAGCGCCACCGCGGTCGTGAGGGTCCGCGTGTGATACCGGATGTTCCCGCCCACGATCATCGCGGCGCCCACCTCCGCCAGCACGCGCCCGAAGGCCACCATGACGCCGGACAGCAGGGCGAAGCGAGCCTCCCGAGCCACGGCCCAGTGGGCCCGCCAGGTCCCGGCGCCCAGCGTCAGCGCGGTCCGCCGCACTTTCGGGTCCACGGCCTGGACGGCGGCCGCGGTCAGCGCAGCCGCGATCGGGACGGCGAGCACCACCTCGGCGATCACGATGGCGACCCAGGTATAGAGCAGCCCCATCCCGCCGAAGGGCCCCTGCCGCGCCAGCAATCCCCAGATCAACAGGCCCACGACCACCGTGGGGAACGCCAGCAACGTGTTGAACCCGGTCAGGGCGATGCGCCGGCCCCGGAACCGGGTGGTTCCCACCACGAATCCCAGCGGGACCCCCAGGGCGCAGGCGACGAGCGTGGCAACCAGGGCGACCCGGAGCGAGAGCCACGTAACGCCGAACACTTCCGCGTCGCCGCCCAGAATGAGCTGGGCGCCGCGACGCAGCCCGTCGGCGAAGAAGTCCAAGGAGCTAGGTCCGGAGGGTGAAACTCAATCCAACGAGGAGCGTGGGATTGTGCACCCACTCCCGGCCGGCCGTGACCCGAGGCGGGTCACCCGACTGCCAGTTGGCCGGATAACGCAGCCGCCAGATGGGATCCCAGCCCTCGATCCACAGGCCCACGGATCCGCCGGTGTAACGCCTGAGCCCCAAGCGGGGGCCGAACTGGAACGGGTTGCCGAACGCGAACCCGCTGCTGTCCTGGACCACCGCACTGCCGGTGGCCAAACCCATGGACGCGCCGACGTACGGCATCCATCCGCGCCAGGTCTTGGGGCCGGTGATGCGCAGGGTGAAGCCCGCGTCCGCGATGATGACGGATTGCCGCGCGACGGTCCCGCTGTCAACCAGGAAGCGGTCGAGGCTGGCGCCGTGCACGCCGGCCGTCATCTCCAGGGAGCCGCTCAGCGACAGGGAGTAGCGGAGCCCGGCCAGCGGTCCCTGCTTGGGTCCCGCGCCGGCCTCGCCCCCGCCCCCCGCGAGATACCCGCCGCTGAACGTGATCTGGTGACTGGCGCGGAGGTCCCGGTACGGCGAGTGCGCGGGGTCATGACCCACCTGCGCCGGCGCGGGCCTGGCTGCCAACGCCGTCACCAACACGGCGAAGGCGGTTGCGCGCAGCGACGTCCCCGGGTTGTTTGACATGGAGTTTGGGCTCTCGTACAATGCTTCGAAGTGAGGGTAATGGCGCAATCTACCTTCGTGCGGGCGGCCCTACCAGCCTGGATCGTGGCGAGCGGATGCGTCCTGGCGGGCGCCGTCCCCGCGCCCGCCCACGCACAGGCCCGCTACCGCACCACCCGTGCCGAGAATTTCCGCCAGCAAGCGGGGCCGGACCAGAAGATCCTGGGCTCCGTGTACCAGGGCACCGAGCTGGTCGCCGGCGACACGAAAGACGGCTGGGTGGAGGTGGTCCTCGACGGATGGATCTTCGGCCGCTCGGTAGTGCGGACCACGCGGGATGGCTTCGACCTCGCTGTTTCGGTGAGCGGGGGAGAGAACCTGCGTGCCACGCCCGGCGGGCGGGTGCTGGCGCGTCTGGCCAACGGGTTCCTGCTGGATGAGGTGAGCCGCAGCGCCAACGGCTGGGCCCAGGTCCGGCGGACCGGGTGGGTGTGGGGGCAGTCGCTCGAGCCGGTAGGAACAGCGGGCGCGACAGCCACCGCGGACGCCCCCTCGCCTTCGCCACCGTCCGCCGCACCCGCCCCGGCCGCCGGGTCCGCCGCCCTCGACCGCGCCGTGACCGCCCGTCAGACCGACGTGCACCGTATCCCGGACAGCGAGCCCACCGGATCGCTGGCGGAAGACACGCCGGTGCGGGTGCTGGCGCGCTCGGGCGAGTGGGTCCGGGTTGCGACTGAAGGATGGATCAGGGAGAGCGACCTCAAGCCGTCGTCGCCCGGCGTGCTCGCCGGAGTGAGCGGCGCCGAAGTCCGCGCCCGTCCCGCCGAGTTCGAGGGGAAGACGGTGCAATGGTCGGTGCAGTACATCGCCCTCCAGACGGCGGACGAGCTGCGCCGCGAGATTCCGGCCGGCCAGCGGTACATGCTGGCGCGGGGGCCGCTCCCGGAATCGGGGTTCATCTATATCATCCTCTCACCGGCCATGATGACGCGGATCGAGCAGCTGCAGCCGCTCGCGGAGGTCGTGATCATCGCGCGTATCAAGGCCGGCCGATCCCAGTATCTGGGAAACCCGGTCGTGGACTTGGTGGACCTGGCGGTCCGCCGGCCGTAGGAGGCTGGACCTATGGACGAGATCCTGCGCAGACGCATCGAACGGAAGCTGGACGGCTTGCCGGAAGACAAGGGCTACCAGGTGCTCGACTACATCGAGTTCCTGGAATCGAAATACGGGACCACCGCGCGCCAACCCACGCCCGTCGAGCGCATCACCGAGGGCGTGGGGGATGCCATGCGCGCCGCGCGGGTTCCCGCGCAGGCGATTCGCGGGACCATGGGCGCAGTGGATTCCGCCAGCCGGATGGTGGAGAAACTGGCGGCAGCCGGGCGCGCGGCGTTGGAGGAGTTGAAG
>Ga0209520_10001961_pt1 | contig 11815 bp, 9 predicted proteins | sample Rifsed16ft1_FD_184009 | JGI IMG/M metagenome (GOLD analysis project Ga0209520, IMG submission 184009) | Soil microbial communities from Rifle, Colorado, USA - sediment 16ft 1 (version 2) | ecosystem: Environmental > Terrestrial > Deep subsurface > Rock core/Sediment | place: Rifle, Colorado...
CTCCACCGTCTCCGCCGTGCCGCCGTTGCCGAAGGTCTCATACAGGCGGCTGATGCCGTTGTGGGTGGCCGCGATGAACATGAGGTACCCGGGCGACCAGGTGTCGAACCGGCCGAAGGCGAAGACGCCCGGCATCCCCATCCGGGTCATCTCCTGCACGTTGTTCCAGCCGATCAGCTGCCATTCGTTGGCCAGCAGCGGGTCAATCCAGGCGTTGTAGGGCCCGTCGCCTATGGTGTTGTCGTAGAGGTACGGGACCGACTCGTGGAGGTCGTGGAGCACCTGCGCCGTCCAGCCTACGTAGGTGTTGAGCACGTTCTGCGTGAGCTTCAGCGTGAGCCCCATGGCGTCGCGGTTGTTGTCGTGCGCCACGTAGTGGCCCCAGTAGATCAGATTGGGCCAGGTCTCGTTGGGATGGGCCATGTGCCAGCGGAAGACGTCCACCATGCGGTCCCGGCCATCCACCTCCACCACGGGCGTGATCAGGGTGATCACGTGATCCCGGATGTTCTGGATGTAGGGACTCTCGTCCACGGCCAGGCGATAGGCCAGCTCCATCAATGCCGTGGGCGCGCCGGCTTCCGGCGAGTGAATGGTGCCGGTGATGTAGTAAACGGGCGTCGCTTCCGCCTGGAGGCCCAGGGCTTCCTCGTCCGTGGTGGTGCGCGGGTCCGCCAGCTTTGCCAGCAGCGCGCGGTTGGCGTCCAGGCGCGCCATCAGCGCCTCCGAGGCCACCGCCACGGCGATCATCTCCCGGTTCTCTTCCGTCGTGCCAATGGAAAACACCTTCACCCGTGGGGTCGCCTTCTCCAACAGGCGCATGTACTGATAGACCTCATGCGAGTACGGCAGCTTGGTGGGCCCGCCGGCGATGTCGCCCAGCACGGTGGTGGGCGTGGGCACGGTCGGCGACGCCGGCAGGTAATCCACCAGCGGTGAGAGGAAAAAGGGCTCGGTGGTGTACTCGCGGATCTTCCGGGTGTATGCCTCATCAATGGGCTGCGCGGGGCTCCGCCCGGGCCGCGCCGCGGCCGCGGCACTCGCGCCGTCGCGGGGCGTGACCACGGGGGTCTGCGCGATGGCGAGGCGGGTGGAAGCGATGAGCAGCGAGAGGACCAAGCAGGCGGTCAGCGAACGGCGGTTCATGAACGACCTCGCGTCGGGGCGGTGTGCGTAGTGCCACGGACCGGCCAAAAGGTACGACGCGGGGCTCGGGGGAGGGAGAGCGATCAGATGATCGGGGCGGTCACCTCAACACGCCGGCCAGTGCCGCGACCGCCGCCACCGCCCCACACCAGAAGACAAACGACCATTTCATGAGGTCGGCGGTACGCTGCTCGATCTTGGCCTCGAGCCGGCCCACAATGGTGGCCTCGAACTGCGCGAATCTGGCGTCCATGACCCGATCGATCTCATTGAGCCGCGTGTCGAAGCGGCTGAAATTGAGCTCGTTCAGCTCACGCAGCTCCGCCCGCTGCGCTTCCATGTGCTGCATCCACCCTACCATGTCCGCGCCGGCTTCCTCGCCGAACGCTTCGTAGAGCTTGTGCGACAACCTGGCCGTTACCGGCATGGACGGGACTCCGGGAGAGTTCGTCGCCCACAGTAAACCTACGGTGGACGGAGGCTCGCATCAATTCCGCGCTCCGCCGGCGCCAAACATCGCGAACCCCGCTTGCCGACCGGCTCGAGATGCTCTACGATGGTCCCATCCCCCTCCCGAGGTCCGACCGTGCGACCGTCCGTGTGGTGTCTCTGTGCAACGCTCAGTGCCATCGCGGCGTGCGGCGGCGAGCCGGCGGCGCGCGCCGTGATCCTGCAACCCATGGACGGCGACACCATCGCGCCGGAGGCGCGGGTGGTGCTCGGGGCGGAGGGAGTGGAAGTCGTCGCCGCGGATGGCCAGCAAACACCCGGCCGCGGACATCACCACCTGTTCATCGACGCCGATTTGAGCCCCACCGGCGCCGCCATTCCCGCGGGGGTCCCGGGGATCGTGCACATCGGCACCGGGGCCCGGGAGTCCACCCTGTCCGGACTCACGCCGGGAGCGCACCGCATCATCGCGGTGCTGGCGTACGGGAATCACGTACCCATGGAGGGCGTGGCGACGGATACCATCCAGGTGGTGGTCCGCGAGTGACCGCGCCGGCGGGCCGCGGGTCTCATCCTGTAGGGTCTTCCACGGCCGGAGCCAAAGGGCGTGTCGCCAATCCGGAGATTGCAGATCCAACGCCGTTGGTGCGCGAGCGCGTGCGCCGCACTGCTGCTGGCCACGGCCTGCGGCGGCTCACCGGGCCCCAACCTCCTCACCAGCCAACCGCAGTGGGAGTGGCAGGCGGCCTGCTGCGGGTTCGCGGGAGATGAGCGGAGCCCCGCCACCGAGGGCTACGCGTACGTGCTTCAGTTTGACGCCGGCGGACGGGTGCGCGCGATTCGCGACGGCGATCTGGTCATCGAAACGCGCTACCGGCTGACCACGTCGGGCGGAGGCCCCACCGCGGATCCGGCCGTCGCCGTGGAATACGACGACCCCCTCCAACTTGGGCCCGGCATCGAGGCGGCGCCGAGACACCTGGTGATGCTGCTGGAGAACGGCACCCTGCTGCTCCGCAACCTGGCGCCCTGCGCTGACTGCTTCGGCGACTGGACGTTCCTACCGTCTCTGACGCAGTGAGCGAGGCCGCCGGCTGCACCCGGCGGGAGTTCCTGGGGTTGCTCGACGGCGGGCACACCGTGCCCGCCAACGTCGCCGCGCAGGCCATGCAGTGGATGCTGCGGTGATCAGGCAGCGTGCGGTTCTTGCGGCCCTACCGGTCTATCTCTCCGTCAACCAGCGATCCTCTTCCACCTCCACCATCTGCGTGTAGTCCCGGCCACCCACCGTGAGCGTGACCCTATAGAGCCCGGGCCGGGCCATGGGCCCCTGCTGTTGGCCGCCGAACCCGCCGCCACCGCCGCCTGCCTGCGCCGCCGGCCGGGGCGGTGGATTGCCCCGCAGGTTCCACTGCACCCGGTTCATGCCCTGCTCCATGGTGCCGTCGAGATTCCGGAACACTTCGCCGGTGGCCGCGTTGGCGATGGTGATCTTCACCTCGCCCGAGGCCGCGGCCTTGAGGTAGTAGCTGATGGCCGTGCCGTCCGGCGCGTTCTCGCCGCGGAAATTCTTGTCGCCCGTCACCGACCGCGAGCGTGTGGGGTCGTTCTTCCACGCCACCGCGCTTCGCGGCGGGAACAGATGCGCGTCCTGCGCCACCACCTCCGGCGTGAGCCCCTGGAGCGGTGTCACGTCGTCCAGGATCCAGATGCTCCGGCCGTGGGTCGAAAGCACCAGGTCATTGTCCCGCGGATGCACCAGCAGGTCGTCGAACCGGGTGCTGGGAAGGTTGGTCATGAACCGCTGCCAGGACTTCCCCTCGTCCAGCGACGCATAGAACGCGAACTCGGTGCCGAGGTAGAGCAGGCTGGCGTTCCCGGGGTCCTGCCGGATGGTATTGACGTTGCCGTACGCCGGGAGATTGCCGGCGATGGAGGTCCAGGTGGCGCCGTAGTCCCGCGTGACCCAGACGTAGGGCTTGAGGTCGTCGTGACGATGGCCGTCGACCGAGACGTACGCGGTCGCGGCGTCAAACGACGATGCTTCGACCCTGGAGATGTAGTACTCCCTGGTGGTTCCGGGGATGTTCTTGCCCACCTCGGTCCAGGTGGCCCCGCCATCCTTGCTCACCTGCAGGTTGCCGTCGTCGGTGCCCGCCCACAGGATCCCCGGCACCAGGGGCGACTCGGCGATGGTGATGATGGTGCCCCAGGCATTGACACCGTCGTTCTTGGAGAGAATGCACGCGCCGGAGCGCTCGCGCCCGCAGCGCGGCAGCGTGCCCTTCTGGCCCATGAGCTCGCGGGCGTCGCGATCCACCGCCTTGGTGAGATCGCCGCTCATGGTCCAGGTGTTGCCGCGGTCGTACGACTTGAAGAACCGGCTGCCGCCCACGTAGATGACGCTGGGATTGTGGGGCGAGAGCAGGATGGGCGTGTTCCAGTTCCAGCGGAACTGGGTCCCCTCGGGCGGCGCCGGCTGAATGTTGCCGCGCCGGAAGGCCGCCTGCTGTTCCGGCGTGAGGTTGGCGAATTGCCCCCCGCCGCCACCACCGCCTCCGGGTCCCTGACCGGGGCGCAGCGGGGCGCGCGGCCGGATGTTCTGCTGCTCGCCGGTCCGCAGGTTGTAGCGGTTCATGTTCCCGCCCTGCGACTCGGAGAAGAGAATCATCCAGTCGGTGGGATCGATCTGGCTGTAGAAGCCGTCGCCGCCGCCCACGCGATACCAGTCCTGCGCCAGGATCGGCCCGGAGCGCACGCTGCTCGGCCCGCACCAGCTCCCGTTGTCCTGGAGCCCGGTGCACACGTAGTAGGGCCGCCGCATGTCCACCGAGGCGTGATAGGGCTGGCCCACGGCCCAGCTTCGTAACGACTCCCAGGTCTCACCGCCGTCCCAGGAGACATCCACGGCGCCGTCGTTGCCGTACAGCACGTGCCGGCTGTTGGCGGGGTCGATCCAGATGGCGTGGTGATCCACGTGACCCTGCCCCCGCATCACCCGCCAGGTGCGGCCGCCGTCGGTGGATTTGTACGATTGCACACCCGCCGTGTAGATGGTGTTTTCGTTATTGGGATCCACCCGGATCTGGCTGAAGTACATGGGCCGGGCGTTCTGGTTGGAGAGGAACTCCCAGGTGCGCCCCTTGTCATTGGAGCGCCACACACCGGAGCACTGCGGGTCCGGCTCCGCGGGCTGCTGCTGGCCGGCTCCGCCGCCGCCCTGCTGTCCACCCACCACGCCGGTTGTGGGGCACTGCGGCGCCCCCCCGAACCCACCACCTCCCGCCTGCGGCCCGCCCGCCTGTCCGCCTTGTCCGCCTTGTCCGCCCGCTCTCGCTACCACCCGCTCCTTGTCCGGCGCCGTTTCGATCTGCGCGTAGATCACGTTGGGATTGGATCGCGAGAAATCCATCGCCACGCGGCCCAGGGTGCCGGTGGGCAAGCCGCCGCCGGTGACCCGGGTCCACCGCTCGCCGCCGTCGTCGGAGCGCCAGATACCGGAGCCGGGCCCGCCGCCCACGAAGCCCCAGGCGGCGCGGCGGCGCTGGTACATGGCGGCGAACAACACGTCCGGGTTCGAGGGGTCCATCACCAGCTCGGTGGCGCCGGTGTGGTCGTCCACGAACAGGACCTTTCGCCAGGTGCGGCCGCCATCGGCCGACTTGAACACGCCGCGCTCGGCGTTGGGGCCAAACAGGTGGCCGGTGGCCGCCACCCACACCACATCCGGGTTCCGTGGGTGAACCAGGATGCGCGCGATGGTCTGGGTCTCGCGCAGCCCCATGTGGGTGAAGGTCTTGGCGGCGTCGGTGGACTGGTAGATCCCGTCGCCGAAAGACGAGGACTGCCGGTTGTTGGGTTCGCCGGTGCCTACCCAGACGACGTTCGGGTCAGACGGGGCCACCGCGACGTCGCCAATGGAGTGGTTGGAGTAGGTATCGAACACCGGCTCGAAGGTGGTGCCGTTATTGGTGGTCTTCCACAGGCCGCCGGTGGCGAAGCCCACGTAGAAGGTGGACGGGTCGCTTTCGACCACGGCGAAATCGTCCACCCGGCCGCCCTGTCCCACCGGGCCGATGGAGCGCCAACGGAAGGGCCGGAGCAGCGGGTCGGTCGCCTGGTTGATGGCGGGCGCCGGGGGACCTTGCTGCCCCTGGCCGCCGCCCTGCGCCGACCCGGGGGCCGGCAGGGGCATCAGGAGCAACACGGCGAGCAGCGTGTGGGAGCATCGGGACACATTGTGCATGGCGGGCCACTCCTCGAGCGATGCGATCAGGGAACGGATGGGCAACCGGGGTCGCCGGCTAATTCTGCGCCGCCGGCGGGTCCCTGGTAAGTACGGCCGACCGGGCTCGGGCGTTGCCCATGGCGCAAGGACTGGATGCGTGGCCGCGATGGCGGGATGAGCCTTGACATTCACTAAACCCCAACTATATAAACGTCATATATAGCTCCCCATGGCGGAGGCACCTTCGGTGATCACCCCGTTGACGTACGAGATACTGCTGGCGCTGGCCTCGCAGGACTGCCACGGCTACGGCATCATCAAGGAGATCGAGGAGCGGGCCGGTGAAGCGTCGGCCCCGAGCACCGGAGCGCTCTACCTCGCGCTTCAGCGGATGGAGAGCGACGGTCTCATCGAGGAGGCGCCCGGCCGCCCGACCTCGGGGGATGACGCGCGCCGTCGTTATTACCGGCTGACCCGGCGGGGCCGGGAGGCGGCCAAAGCCGAGTCCGCGCGGCTGGCGGCGCTGGTGGCCGCGGCCCGACGAAAGCGCCTCCTGCCCGCCAGCGCGGACGCATGAGACTCACCGAGAGGCTGCTGCGCGCGGTGCTGCGGTTGGCTCCGGGTTCATTCAGGGACCGGTATGCGGACGAGTTCCTCGATACGCACCGAGCCCGGGTGGATCGCGCCGCCAGCCGCGGGCCCCTGGCTGCCGTGCTCCTGAGCGTGCGCGAGGTGGCCGGCGGTGCCTGGGCCATCGCCCGCCTGCGTGCGGGCCTACCCCAGGAAGTCCGGCTCGCCACGCGCTCGCTCTGGCGCAGACCCGGTTACGCCGCGACGGCCATCGCCGTGCTGGCGCTGGGCATCGGGGCCAACACCGCGATCTTCTCGGCCGTCAACGCCTTCATCTTTCGGCCCTTGCCGTTCGCGGATGCCGGCCGGTTGACCATGCTGTACGAGACCAATCCGGAGTTTGGGTGGACGGTCGGCCTGGCGGCCCCCGCCAACCTGCTCGACTGGCGCGAGCAGGTCGGCGCCTTCGCGGATATCGCGGCCTATACCGAGTTCGTGAACCGGGTGACGTACGTGAAGGACGGGGAGCCGGTCCTGTTCGGCGCCTCCGCCGTCTCCGGGAACTTCTTCTCGGTGCTGGGCGCACGGGCGGCGCTGGGGCGCACCTTCACCTGGGAGGAAACCTGGCAGGGCAACGACGCCGTCATGGTGCTCAGCCACGATCTCTGGGTGACGCAGTTCGGTGCGGACCCGAGCATCGTGGGAAGGACCCTCCAGTTCGGCACCCGCGGCTTCGAGGTGGTGGGCGTGATGCCCCCGGGCTTTCGCTTCCCCACAAACCAGACCCAGCTCTGGCACACCTGGGGCTGGGCGCCGGAGAGCCGCCAGGCCGTGTGGTTCCGCCGAGCCCATTGGGTCCGACCCATCGCCCGCCTGGCGCCCGGGGTGACACCCGCCGAGGCGGACGCGCAATTCCAGGCCGTGGTGCGACGCCTCCAGGCCGACTACCCGGAGACCAACCGGGTCATGGGTGCGGGGCTCATGCCGCTCCGGGACTTCCTGATCCGGGACGTGAAACGGCCCCTGATGATCCTGCTGGGCGCGGTGGGTCTGCTCCTGCTGCTGGCCTGCGCCAACGTGGCCAACCTGACGCTGGTGCGCGCGGCGGAGCGGAGCCAGGAGATGGCCCTTCGCCACGCCCTGGGCGCGGGCCGGCTGCGGATCGCTCGGCAGATCCTGACGGAGAGCCTGGTGGTGTCTGTGGTGGGCGGAGTGGTGGGCCTGGGCCTCGGATGGGCCGGCGTCCGGGCCATGACCAGGCTCACCTCCCTCGGCATCGAGGGCGCCACGTCCATCGCGCTGGACGCGAGAGTCGTCGTCTTCACCTTCCTGGCCGCGGCGGCGAGCGGGATGGTATTCGGCCTCGGCCCGGCCCTGCGTTCCACGGGGGACAACCTTCACGGCGCCCTCACCGAAGCCGGGCGCGGCGGCTCGCAGACCAAGAGGAGCCTTCGCACGGCCGGTACGCTGGTCGCGGTCGAGGTCGCCCTGGCGTTGTTGCTCGCGGTGGGAGCCGGCCTCATGCTGCGGAGCTTCTGGCTGATCCGGCGAGTTGATCCCGGCTTTCGCAGAGAAGGCGTGCTGGCCGTGCAGTTCACCATCCCAACGGCGCGGTACCAGGACCGGGACAACGTGCTGGCCTTCTACCACCGCCTGGCGGAAGCGCTGGAAGGCCGGCCGGAGATCGAGCGCGTCGGCACAGTGGGACGACTTCCCCTCACCGGGACGAGCTGGTCTAGCCAGTTCCAGGCGGCGGGCTGGCCCCCCGAACGCGTCGGCTTCGAGATTCTCCACCGCCGGGCCGACCGGGGTTACTTCGAGGCGCTGGACATTCCCCTGATCCGCGGCCGGCTGTTCGAGCCGGGAGACCGCGCGGGCGGCCCGTTGGTGGTCGTCATCAATGAGACGTTCGCGCGAGAGCATTTCCCCGGCGAGGATCCCATCGGCCAGCGAATCGCGTACGACCGGGTGGCGACCGAAAGCTCGAACTGGTACGAGATCATCGGCATCGTCGGGGACCAGCACCAGGTGAGCCCGGCCCAAGCCGCCCGTGCCGAGGTGTTCGAGAACCGGAATCAGGATTGGGACCGCAGCAACTGGGTCGTGATCCGCACCCGGGTCGAGCCTGCCAGCGTACTGCCGATCGTGAGGAACGTATTGCGGGAGATCGATCCCCTCATTCCGATCGCGCAGGCACGACCGCTCCGGGACGTGTGGCGGGCCTCCATGGTTCGGGAGGAGTTCATCCTGACGTTGCTGACCGTGTTCGGCGGCGTGGCGCTGTTGCTGGCGGCGGTAGGCGTCTACGGCGTGGCGGCGCAGGCGGCGCGACAGCGCACCCGGGAGATCGGGATCCGCGTCGCCCTGGGTGCCGCCGGCCCGGACGTCATCGGTCTCATGCTGCGGCGGTCGCTGGTCATGGTGGGACTGGGTCTGGCCGCCGGGCTGACGGCCTCCCTGGCCGCCGCCCGGGCGCTCGGTGCGGTGCTGTACGGTGTGGCGCCCAACGATCCCGCCACGCTGGCGGCGGTGGTGGGGCTGCTCGCGACGGTGGCCGGCCTGGCGTGCTACCTGCCGGCGCGGCGGGCGACGGGCCTGGATCCCGTCCGGTCGCTCAGGGATTGACCCCGGTCGCGGCCGGCCGCGACTGCGGTATTCGACCCTACCGGCGGTTCGCCGCGGGCGGCCCCTGCCACAGGACGTGCGTGATCCGCCACCGGCCGTCCTCGCGGGCGAGCAAGAGGTAATCCATGCCCCACCAGGCGTCCACTCGGGCCGCCGCGATCCGCTCCTGGAGGTCGTAAATGGTGACCTCCTTGGGCGCGTCCGCAGGTGGCAGGTTCCGGCCTTCGCGCACGCCCCGCGCGAAGTCGAGGAAGTTCTGCCAGGGGAACGGGTGGCGCTGCCAGGTACCGTCGTTCGCCCGCGAAAACCCGAACTTCAGGACCTCGGGCGAGACGCTGCGGAGCAGTTTGGTGGAGTCGCCCTCGTAGAACCCCTCGAGGTAGTCCAGCGCCGCGCGCCGGACTGCCTCGCGCTGGTCGTCCTGAGCGGCCAGCGGCGCGGTGAGGCACAGGCCACCGACCGCGGCGGCGGTGATGAGACGCATGGGAAGCTCCTGTGAGATCGCCCTGCCCTACGAATCGGGCGTCCCGGAGGTTGCAACACCCGCGGTCTGATCGGGGAACGCGCCCGGCGCCGCGCGCCGGCCGCAAGGGAATCGCCAGAAAACGTCTGGCCCGATCTCGCGGGATCGGTCACAGCCAGGCGGCGACTTCACCGTAAAACGCCGGGTCCTCCCAGTACCGCACGTGCGCCGTGATGAGGTTGCTGTACGGGCGCACCCGTTGCCTGGTGACGTGGTAGAAGTCGAGCCAGCCGCTCACCAGATCCGCGCGGCTGTACACGTTGAGCCACTGGAAGTGCGCCGGCTCGGGGATCTCATACCGGGCGAACCGGAACCGGCCGTAGTCGCGCCCGGAGGCCCGTTGATGGAATCCGTGGATCGAATTCAGCACCTGCGCCCGGACCGCCTCCTCGGCCCGCACCATGGTGCGGAAGAAGTAGTACACCTTGTCCAGCGGCGAACCGAAGGTGAGGAGGCCGTAGAGCTTGTCGAATGCGGCTTGCGAAAGAGCCGGAGCGGCCGCGGACGCCGCAGGGGCCGCGGCGGGAGTAGCTCGCAGCTCTCGGGCGAGGCGGTTGATCGAGTCGTAACCGATTACGCTGCCCAGCGAGTGCCCCGCCACGTACACCGCCGAGTAGTCGTCGTCCTCCAACAACGCGCGGAGGTGCTCGGAGGCGTCCTTCAGGATCTCCTGACGGGTGCGGAAGAAGCCGGACCGCTCGTCGGCCGTGACGTAGAGCGCGATGTCGCCCACGAACTTGATCAGCACGCTCCGGGCGCCCAGGGCGATCAGCGTGGCCAGCACCGGCAGCAGCACCGGCGTGCTGCCGATGTCCGCCCAGATCAACGCCAGCCAGGTGGGGGCGTCCAGTCCGTACCACCAGTAGATCACGGCCGCCATCGTCAGGAGAGCACCCCCGGCAGCCACCGAGGCACCGGCCCACCATCGCGCGGTGGCCGCGTCGAGCCAGGCCTGCGGGTGTGCGCGCCGGCGGAGCAGCCGGAGACCTCCCCGGAGCACCAGCACCGCGAACGCCGCCAGCGTCAGGCAGATGATCCCGGCGACCGGGTGCCCCAGCTCGCTCAAGGTGCTCCCCAATGACCGTACCGCGCGCAGCACCTCGGCCTGGTTGCCGGCGGCGTACGCAAAGGGCAGCACGATCAACGCCGCCACCAGCACCAGTACCAGGGCCCGCGCCACTTCGCGCACGAAGATGCCCAGCCGGCGCCGGCTGAAGGCCACCAGGTCCGCGTCCGGCCCGGCCTCCAGGAACAGCACCGCCGGCTGCTCCGCCCACGCCGTCAGCGGGGTGAGACTGGTGCGGGCCAGCCACTTGAGCACCGGCCAGAGGCCGATTCTCCCCTGGACGCTGCCGGCCCAGTAGTGCTCGTGCACGTCCAGCACCCGGGCTCCGGCGCGTGGCAGCGGCTCGCGGAGCGGTATCCGCACGGCGCTGTCGGTTCGGCCGCCGCGGCGCACCAGGCGGTGCTCCAGTTGTTTGGGCTGGACCTCGAGCCGCGTCGCCAGCCCGCGCGCGAACGCGTCCAGCGCCTGGAACGGGAGCTGCTCGCCGATGCCGTGGATCACCAGGATCGCGGCGCGAGGTGCGTGCATGAGAGGCTCCGAAACGAAAGGCGCTACTGGTCGCGGACGTTGAGCCGCAGCGTGTGCCCTGCTCCGCTGCTCCCCGGCTTCCCGTTGCTCCGGTAGGTGAAGACAGTCTTCCAGATTGGGGCGGCGGGATCACCCACCCACAGCCGCACCTCGGCGTTATACCGCTCGGCGCCCAGGTTCCGGGCCGTGAGGTCGAGCCGGTGAATGCCGGGCTTGAGCTGGGAGACGTGCCACCGCTCTTCGTCGCTCAGGGGCCGGTCCACCCGCGCAATCACCGTGCCATCCAGCGCCAGCTCGAACTCGCCGGACGCGACCGCGATGGTATAGCCCAGCTGAGCGCCGGGCGGGAGGCTGATCTCGGCGTTGGGCATGAGGTCCCTACGTCGGCTCGCGCTCGGCCGGCCGGTTCACCCAGGGCCGGCCGTTGGGCCGCACCACCGGCTGCACCGCCAGGCTGCGCCGGCACACGTGGCAGCGCAGCTCCCAGCCCGCCGAGTCCTTCCGATACGCCACGCTCCGCACGCTCAACGCCCCCTGACAGCGGGGGCAGGAGAGGTTCCCGCCCGAGCGCATCCCCATGCTTCGCAGCTCGGCCGCCTCGGCGGGGGAAAACGGGACATAGCCCTCGCCGTGTTCGGCCCCCAGGGCGGCGGTGGTTTTCACCAGGTCCAGCAGGTCC